>Ga0136655_1000159_pt1 | contig 29500 bp, 33 predicted proteins | sample CPBDNA_2_FD_94863 | JGI IMG/M metagenome (GOLD analysis project Ga0136655, IMG submission 94863) | Freshwater to marine salinity gradient microbial communities from Chesapeake Bay, USA - CPBay_Spr_15_0.8_DNA (version 2) | ecosystem: Environmental > Aquatic > Marine > Coastal | place: USA... | reverse complement strand
AGAGATTGCATAAGTTAGAATCCTTAATTCCTTTTAGGGGTTTTATTTTTTTGACATCTAGCATGAAGTATAAAGTGAACTCTCCAATAGAAGATAATAGATCTTTCAAAAGTAGAGCACTATTACTTCAAGCCTTATATTTTATTGCGGTGCTACTGGCACTAACTAAGCTTCTAGAGTTAGTAAAGGTAATTTTCTAAGAAGGTAAGGTCTCCAAAAAATAATATCGTCAAAGAGCGTTCTATTGTATATTTCGAATAAGAATAAGAGGAGTAAACTCTTTTTTATTCTCATAGGTTTAGTTTTCATTTTAGTTGGCTTAGATTTCATTATTGGAAATTCAAGCGGACTTCTAAAATATTATACGGTTAGTTTCTCGCTCAAAAAGGCTGTAAGTTATTTGGCCTTATATTTTCAGCCCATTTTACTGCAAATAGGTTATTTCATTGCTCTATTGATTGTTCTTGTTGTAGCTGTTACCTACATATTTGTTAGTATACGATTGACATATAGGTTGTACCGTAAGAATCTATACTATTCGCTGAATATCCTTTCTGAAGGAATAGAATACAAGCACAGTCTTTTTCCTTCTATGCCCGTACGTTTTTCCCGAAGTGTATTCTTATCAAAAGAATCCATCGACCATGTGGAAATAAAGAAACGCACATTTACAACGCAGTTGATTTTTTTTCTCGTGGTTAGTAAGCATCAAAAGGACTTTCATGTTTTTCTTCCATTTACAACCCCTGAAAAACGAGCAAGATTAATTGGTACTTTAAAACAGAATCGGTATCGTCTCAAGGAAGATTTATATATGAATCGAATAAATCAGTCCGAAACAACGAAAAGAAAATCACGTAATACTGAAGAGAGTATTCAATCTATAACCAAGGAAGAACTTTCTAAGAGGAGTTTAATAAAACATGCACAAGGCTAATTTTTATGAATATAGAAGATAGAATATTGGAATTGAAGAGAGAATGTGAGCCAGCTGTATTAGCAATGGTGTCACATGATCTTTGGAAAAGAATAGATACAATTGAGAATTTAAAGCAATTCATGGAAGTACATGTGTATTGTGTCTTCGACTATATGTCTTTGTTAAAGAGTATACAGTATAAAATTGCTGGTTCGTCCATACCTTGGTTACCTAGTATAGGTGTTGGAAACCAACTTAGATTAATTAATGAAATTGCAATAGGAGAAGAGAGTGACGTGGCATTTAATGGAACGTTTAAAAGTCACCTTGAGATGTATCTGGATGCCATGAAAGAATTGGGTGCTGATTGTTCCGCCATTCAGAATTTCATTTTGGCGATAGAACAAGGAATGAGTTGGCCTTCTGCTGCTGTTTCGGCTTCAGCCCCCAAGCCTGCTTATAATTTCATGCTTCATACTTTTCGTTGTATTGAAGAATATAGCTTTGAAGAATTGGTTGCCGTTTTCGTGTTTAGCAGGGAAGATAACTTATATAGAATTTTTGAAGTTATACTAAAAAAGCTAGAAACTAATGATTCAAAATTTGTTTGCTCACAATTTAAATATTACCTTAACAGGCATATTGAGTTAGATAGTGACGAACATTCTAATCTGGCAATAAATCTTTTATCCGAGGTGTTACAAGACAAGAAAGTCAATTGGTTGGAACTAAAAAACAAAGTATTAACTGCCATTTATCAACGTTGGCTACTTTGGAATAATATTCTTGCTAACATGAATTAGTTATACTCATTGTACTTGTCAAACGGATAGGGGAGAATTCGATTGTAATAGTATGAATTATGAAAAATTTGGAGGTTTGTGGAAACGACTTTTTAATTAGGTCGTTAGCGCGCGAAAAGGAGGCTCGTAAAATGGCTGAGCAATTACTTGAACAAAAGTCTTTCGAGTTGTATGAGGCAAACCAAGAACTTGAAAGACATAAGTCACTGCTTGAGAATCAGCTGAGTACATCTGAGTTAAACTTTGCAAATATTGTTGAATCACTACCCGATCTGATTGTTGAGATTGATGACGAGGGTAGGCTTCTGTTTATCAATAACTTTGGAAAGCATATCTTATTGAGAGATAAGAGAGACATCTTTGGAAAGCCCTTTTTGGAATTCATTTTAGAATCTCCAACAGTGGAACAACTTAGGACGTTTTTACGTAAAAAGAAAGATTATGTTGAATTTAATGTAGTTTCAAGCACTGGTGAAATCCGTCCTTTTGGATTTAACGTGGTTCAGAAATTTAGAAGAAATCATGACATAAATACAACGACATATATGGCCGTTGGGCGCGATCTAAGTGTTTTTAGACGTTTAAATAGACAAATTGGATGGGCCAAAGAATTCTACAAGAAGGCACTGTCTTCTTTAGGATTAATGACTTTAGTAGTCGATCGTAATTTTCATTTCGTTTCAGCAAATGAGGCTTTTCAAGAAATGTTTGATACGGATTCAGTGGGTATTTCCAATGGTCTACGCAGTAAACTGAAGCAATCACAAGAAAATAATCTCCTATCATCTATCAAAGAAATTGTTCTGGATAAATTAGAATACAAGGAGGAAAGATTAGTTACCACTAATGGAAATATTATTTGGGTGCACATTGCTTTTTTTAGCGTAGTGGCACTTGTTAGTTCTTCTGACTACGGCTATGCCTTGGTTCTAAGAGATATTACAGAGTCCAAACAACTGGAGCGCCAACTACTTGAGGCGAGAAATGAAGCCATTGGAGCTTTACAAGCAGAAAGAAATATTGTAGAAATGATAAGTCATGAAATGCGCACTCCATTAAATGTAGTTCTAGGCTTACCGCCCTTAATTGCTAAAGAAGAGAATGCGCAAAAGCGCCGAAGCATGACGCAAAATCTACATTTCGCAGCCAAATTGCTGAATCGATTTGTTTCTTCCACTTTGGACTTACATATGATCGCTTCTAGAAATTATATGCCCTTATTAAATTGGTTGAATTACAAAGATTTAATTGAAAATATTTGTGCAGTTAACAAATCGACTATTCCGAAAAAAGTTACATTCAATTGCTTGACAAAATTGGATGATAAGATTGAAGTTGAGTTGGATGGGCGATTATTTGCGTCAATTATCTTGAATCTCTTAAATAATGCTGAGAAGTATACGACTAATGGTTCGATTCTGATAACTTCAACAATTATCTCAGAAAACCAAGTTTCTTTTTTGGTTTTGGAGGTAAAAGATACAGGTATTGGAATTTCTCAAGAAGAACTTCCCCATATTTTTAAGAAGCATTATCGTTCTGGCAGTTTAGGCAATTCGGGCGTAAAAGGTTTAGGACTAGGGCTAACTATTGTAAAGGAAGCTGTACAACTTCTGAATGGATCTATAGAAGTTGAAAGTGAAGTTGGAGTTGGCACCACTTTTCACCTTAAGCTTCCAATAGAATATAGGATGAATCCAAATTCAGTCCCTTCGCAAGAGGATGATTTTGAACAATATGCGGACTTCGAATTACAGCATAGTGAATTGAAAGATAATTCCGGAAAAAGAGTGCTCCTAATTGAGGATGACTCGCTGAATGCCGACTATTTTACACGTGTACTTGCGGAATGGAAGATAAGTGTAGATTGGGCTAAAAATGAAGAGGAAGCTCTATTTATTCTTGACGATGCAAAAAGTAGTTACATGGCAGTTTTTATAGATCTAGATCTTGAGAATGGAGTTATTGCCTTAGATCTTGTAGGATCGTTAAAAGAAAGAACAGAAAATATACCATATTTCTTAATTACTGCATCAAGAGCCACCTTCGAAGACCTAGGCCCTATGGCAAATCATTTCAAAGAAATAGTATATAAACCATATACCGCTGTTGATTTATTGAAGATATGCAAGCATAACTGTATGTTAGAAACAATAGAATTTGAATTGAAGAACTTGAGTAAGTTTCATTTTTTAGGTTTACCAGACATTTTCGATCTTTCCTACATAAATTCTTTTTATAAACAGAATACACATCATTTTCTAATTAACTTGCGGCAAGTTATATCCGAATTTGACAATTGGATTGACGAACTATTTCCTATACCTTGTAAAAAGAATAGGGTCCAATTAATAAGTAGTCTCCATAGAATCATTCCGAATTTTAAAATGATAGGGTTGTCTGATTTGTCAGAAAATTGTGAAAATTATCATTTGATTCTGCAAAGAATTGATTTAGAAGCATTAGAAAAAAATGTGGCTGATCAGAACTTAATAAGCACAGAAAGAAATTACCTACTTAATAGGATTTCTATGGTGAAAGAATTATTAAGAGAATTTGCTTTAGAAAATAAATTATTCGGTTAGAAGAATGAAATGGAAATGTATAGTTGTTGATGATGATTCAATTCAATTGAATTCTCTGAAGTACCTTTTGGACAATATAGAAGAAGTCGAAAGTGTTCAGTGTTTTCTAGATCCAATAGAAGCGGTAAAGTTTTTGAAGATTAGTTCAGAAGTTCATATTGCCTTTATTGATATTTCTATGCCCGTTTTTAGCGGAATTGAATTGGCTGAAATTCTAACTTTTATACCCTATAAAGTAGCAGTGAGTCAATATAGAAATTATGCATTGGAAGCTTTTGAGGTCGGATATTTTGATTATTTGACCAAGCCGGTATCAAGGGAAAGACTTGAGATGGTTTTTGTTAGAATTAGCTCAGCAATGAAGTCCATAAAAGATATCTCAATAAATTCGGATATATCCAAAGACTTTATGTTTGTAAAGTCACATTCGAAACTCATTAAAATTCTATTAGATGATATCGTGTATGTTGAAGCTGTTAACAATTATGTTGCCATACAGTTACAAGACGGAAACAGTTATATTCATCACATTACACTTAAGGATTTTTTAAAATCTAAATTGAACGAAAAATTTATAAGAGTGCATAAGTCTTTTGTTGTATGTATTTCCTTTATCACTGCTATTAGCGAAAGGCATATTGAACTGGGAAATGTAATTATTCCAATTGGTCCGACCTTCCAAGGCAAGGTTCGCTCATTAATTTGAACTCTTACTCAATTTAGAAATCTCATTAAATTCGACTCGGAGTAAATCGATTCCTAACGTCTCTGGTTTCTTTTCAGAAATTTTAACACGCAGTATTTCTATAACTTGAGTTGGTGTTAAACCAAAGTAAGTAAGGAACATAGATTTCATTTCTTTTCTACGCATTTTAAGTTTAGTTGCCATTTCCACAACTGAAATGTAATATTGCTTCTTGATTAATAAGATTTCCAAAAAATTCTTTTCAACAAATTTTGAAAAGGAACGAGCTTTTGGGTCATGAATCAATTCATCTTTAATTAACTTATGTAGTTTACTGCCTCTAATTTTGAAATAACTATTAACAGAGTAATAGATTTCTGCTGGAGTATAATCATGGGTGTAAATGAAAGTATTAGGCATATTTCTTAGAACATTTGTTAGCTCTTCTGTACCTAATTTGTACTTAAAATTCAAACCCACACCGATTTCATTATTGAAAAGTCTTTTTTCTATTCTTTCAAATACTCTTTGAAATGATTTATATTCTAGTTCAGTGTCTATTTGTATGAGTATAAACTTTCCTTTTCCTAATAGACTTTCAAGAAAAAGAGTTGCGTAATCATCGTATTTTTTTACCTCAAGATTTAAAAATATATTTTCAGAAGTAAATCCACTTTCATCATTCCCTTTGTAAAGAAGTGTTTCATTTTGGTTCCTTGTAGCTTTCATCTTTTTCTCCTTTTATACTTAATCTAAATTATAAAGGAGAGAGTAATTATTATGTATTGATTGGGTTAATGCCGTAAGAACAAGTGTAAACAGGATAAATTATGTGGTGTATGTAGATATATGTTTTCGAGTGGATAGAAATTTCGTAATTATTTGCCTATTTCGCTCAAGGACACAAATATGGAACGATCAGCTTATATTTTTGAAACATTATAAAAAAGCTCAAAATCCGTTTCCTTTATCGCACCCTCAGAAAAGATTGAAAGCACAACCGACGTGGTTTTAAAGTAGAATAGGGGGATAGTACTGTTCGATATGCTGGGGTGAAATTGCATTTTTTATTTCACCCTTGGTTTAAGAGTGTTTTTTCTTTTAGAATAGCAACTCATATCCAATAGACCTTGTTTATTCGATCTAACTAGGAAATGTTTAGTCCGCAAAAACAGTTCAAAGTTTTGCGCTGTCTACCTGCATATTATTGGAGTTAGTGGTTTTCTATAGCACTTCGCATATCATGAGATCCACTTCTTGTTTGTAGGCCTTTTTGCGCAAGGAGTTTAGAGAATTAAATTCATGGCTTGTCATCATATCCTTTATCGATTGAATACTTGGAAATTCGAAGACAGCCATTATTTTTATTCCTCTAGTCCCCATTATTTGTTCTTGAGTTTTCCAGCCTAATTTTCGGCTGCCGCCAAATTGCTTAAAAACACTTCCTATTTGAGATAAATACAGCTGCAAACTCTCCATATCTTCTGTATTTGGAATGGCGTTTAAGATTAGAATTGTTTTATCCGCCATCATTCTAGGTAACCCATTATTAGAGCTTATCTCGATTTATTGCTTTGCTAATCATTTTTTTTTCCATTTCTGAACCCATTTGATAGGGTGTATGCTTGGCCATTGCTCCCATGATTTTATTTTTAAAACCAGGTAGCGATTAATTTTTTACCCAAAGCATTTACGGCTGTTTGAGCCACCAGTGCAGGAGACGGAGCTTGTAAAGGCGTTTTAGACCAATCGATTCCATTCTCTGCCGTCATGGGTGTATTGGTTAGTCCTGGTGAAAGAACAGTAACATCAATACCCTTTGGTCGAAGTTCTGCATAGAGCGAGGCACCGAAATTTAGCACGTATGCTTTTGTACCGGCATAGTTTGCAAAATACGGATTAGGCATATGTCCGGATAAGCTGGCAATGAGTAGGATGCCTCCTTTTTTTCTGGGAATCATCTTTTGAAGGAAATGATGCGTTAGTTCCATGGTAACGGCTACATTCAATTGGATTACTCGAAGTTCTTTTTTGAGATTATTCTTTTCAAAAGCGCCATTCACTTCCAATCCTGCAGCAGGAACAAGCAATCCAATTTGGTAATTTTCAGTCGCGTCTTTAACAATCTGTATTCCAGAATCTGTCAATAAATCTGCCGAAATACATATCACATTCACTGGGCACTCGATTTTTATTTCTTGGGCAGCTTGCTGTAATTCTTCTTCTCTTCTCGCCACCAGAATTAGGTTTAATCCTTTGTGAGCTAATTCGCTTGCGATTGCTTTTCCAATGCCGGATGAACCTCCGGTAATTAAAGCATACTCTCCGTATTTCTCTTTATAGTTCATGGTTATTTATTTTTCAAGGTATTTAATAAAGTGTGCATCATAAGTTTAGCTTCTTTGTGATCTTGTAGACTTTTAGATCTGGTTAATGCGCCATAAAATGTAGAATGCAGGAGTTGAGCTAGTGTCTTCGAATCAACTGAGCTAGTTAGGTCGCCCTCTATTTGTGCTTCTTTTACACAAGGTTCAATGGCTTCAATAAAACTATTGAACTCAATGGATGCCGCTCTTCCAACTGTCGGGTTATTTGAGCCTAATTCAGACATGATATTGTTGACCATACAACCCATAAAATTATTTTTGGGTTGGGCATCAAACATAGAATCGTATAAATACCTAAGCCTATCGATAGCCAGTGGTTGGTTATTCTCTTTAGAGAGTTGAGTTGAAAGCCTCTTAACCGTTATTTCTCCATATAAGCTCAATCCTTTTAGCAAGAAGATTTCTTTGCTTTTAAAAGTATTATAGAAAGTACCTTTCGTTATTCCAGTGGATTTGCAGATCTCTTCAACCCCTAGGCTATTGTAACCTTTGGTGCATATAAGTCTTAATCCTGCTTGGAGAACTTTGTTATGGTCGTGTTTCTTATTCACTGTGCAAACATAATCAATTAGACCGTTCGGTTTAATTGAGCTATGTAGAAAAAAGAGAATTGCTCTGTTTGGATGGGGTTCAAAGCGGTCTCAGAAAACTGTTTCTTAGCTCAAGAGCATCCTTGCGTTTGTTTTATTCCACGAAATGACCTTGCCATAGCTCATTCCTTCATTGAAGGCTTAAACAATTGGGAAAACAGTACTTACACAGTTTTTCAATGCACCAGTACTATTCTTTTTACCCCTTTGCTCCAGAACTATCAGAAAATTTCACTCTTCACTTTTCAACGAAACGAAGTACATATCCATTTCTCCTTTTCCTTTTGCTTCAATTTTACCTCTAGATTCAAAGGCAAATTGCGGGTCGTCTTTTAAAAGCTCATACGTAGCTTGGCTGATGTTTACTTTGCCTACTTCTCCATTGCTTTCTATGCGGCTGGCGGTGTTTACGGTATCACCCCAAATATCGTACTGGAATTTTTTAACGCCCACAATGCCGGCTACCACTGGACCGGTGTGAATACCCACACGCATTTCAAAAGCCATTTCCCCTTTTGCGCTTTTGGCGGCTTTGCGTTCAATAATAAACGCTTGCATTCCTAGCGCAGCCAATACCGTGTTTTTTACCGAATCATCCGTAGGAGCGGGAAGACCTCCAGCCGCCATGTAAGCATCGCCAATGGTTTTTATTTTTTCTATCCCATACTTATCCATGATGCCATCAAAAGCTTCGAAGCACACGTTGATCTCATTGACCAAATCAGATGCGCTCATTTTGGCGCTTTGCTCGGTAAAGCCTTTGAAATCGGTAAAAAGTATGCTGACCATATCAAAGTCGCGCGCTTCGGCTTTGCCATAGATTTTTAGCTCTTCAGCGATGTCTGCTGGAAGTATATTCAGTAATAAATTGTTAGAACGATCTTTTTCTTTTTCTACGATGACTTTTGATTTTTTGACGTAGCGCCAGCGGCTATAAAAGCCTCCTGCAAGCAACAGCGCAAGCAAACCAGCTCCACCCAAATAATTTCGTGTTTGCTTTTCTTTTCGCACCTCTTCTTCATGGGCTTCTTGCACCAAACGCGCTTCTTCTGCTTTGGCTATACTGTCTTGCAGCATAATTTTAGCAAACTCCATTTGCTCCAGCTTTTTAGCAGTTTCTCCGGCATGAAGCCTATCTTTTACAATGCGCATCTTCTCCAAATACACCAAGGCCTCGTTGCCTTTGCCCATGGCTTTGTACGCATCATACAGACAAGAGCACGCAACTTTTTGTACTTCAAGATAGCCAATCTCTTCACTCAGCTCAAGCGACTTTTGGCATTGGACAATGGCATCTTGATAATTGCTTTGGGAATTTGAACATACTTTTTCCGCAGGGTATGACTGCAAGTCTACAGAGTATGAATGCAATGGTTCAATGGGGCGAATGCAATTTGGCAGGGTATGAATGCGACTCCGCAGGGTATGATTGCAATTCCGCAGGGTATGAATGCAACTCCACAGGGTATGATTGCAATTCCGCAGGGTATGACTGCAAGTCTACAGAGTATGAATGCAATGGTTCAATGGGGTGAACGCAATTTCGCAGGGTATGAATGCAACTCCACAGGGTATGAATGCAAGTCCGCAGGGTCTGACTGCAAGTCTACAGAGTATGAATGCAATGGTTCAATGGGGAGAATGCAATTTTACAGGGTATGGATGCAAGTCCACAGAATATGAATGCAGTCGTTCAATAGGGTGAATGCAATTCCTCAGGGTATGAATACAAGTCCGCGGGGTATCAATGCAATCGTTCGCGCTACATTGTGTTTGACGTAAGGCATTGCGTTTAACTACGGGAGGGATAAAAAAACGCAATGTATTGCGTCTCTATGGTGGTGGGTTAACTGCGGAATTCTATTCCTTCTATAATTTCAGGTAGAATGCGCATAGATGCTAACTCACGGTACTTCCTTCTCGATTCTTCGGCTGGGGCGCCGAAATAGGTTTTACCTCCTTCTAAACTTTTGGTGACTCCACTTTGACCTAAGACTATCGCTCCTTCTCCTAGAGTTACACCGCTATTAATACCAACCTGTCCCCACAGTGTTACTCTGTCTTTAATATTTACGCAACCCGCAACGCCTACTTGGGCGGCAAAGAGGCAATGTTTACCAACATGTGTATCGTGGCCAATTTGTACTTGGTTGTCGAACTTAGATCCTTCTCCAATAAGGGTGGTTCCAGAAACTCCTCTATCAATAGTACAAGAGGCACCGATTTCTACATTGTCTTCGATAACCACATCACCTGAAGAGAGTAGTCGGTCGTAACCCTCTGGTCTTTTTTTATAATAGAAGGCATCGGAACCAATAACGGTATTGGCTTGGATAATCACATTATCTCCAATTTTTGTATCTCCGATAATGGTAACATTGGGATGAATTCTACAATTGGAACCTATTTGTATCCTTGGTCCAATGAAAACACCTGGCATGATATGGGTGTTTTCACCAATACTGGCATCGGCACTGATTTGATTCGTTGGGGCCGCAAAAGGTTTAAACGCTATAGAGAGCTTGTTGAAGTCTCGAAACGGATCGTCTGAAAGCAAGAGGGCTTTCCCTGCTGGGGCCTCTCTATCTTGGTTAATGATTACAATACTCGCAGCTGAATTCAGTGCTTTGTCGTAATACTTTGGGTGATCTACGAAAACAATATCGCCTTGCTCTACTCGGTGAATTTCATTGAATCCGAGAACCGGAAAGTTCGGATCTCCTTTGAAGTCGCAACCCAATAATTGGGCAATTTCTTCTAAGCGGTAGGCACGATCTAGTTTCACTGTAGATTATTTAGCGCGTTCGCGATACGTACCATCTTCGGTATTCAGAACGATTTTCTCGCCTTGCTCAATGAAAAGCGGAACACGTACCTCTGCACCCGTGTCTACTGTGGCAGGTTTTAAAGTATTGGTGGCGGTATTGCCCTTCATTCCTGGCTCTGTATAGGTTACTTCGTACACCCAAGTGGCTGGAAGTTCAACCGAAAGCGGACGGTCTTCATCGGCATGAAAAAGAACTTTGCAATTCATGGCCTCTTTTAAAAGAGAAGGAGCATTGATTAGAGCAACAGGCATTTCTACCTGAGTATAATCTTCATTGTTCATGAAATGAAAAATGGTTCCTTCACTATACAGGTATTGATACTCGCGGGTTTCCACACGGATCTCGCTGATCTTCGCGCTGCCCGGGAAAGTGTGTTCTAAAACACGACCCGTATTCAAATTGCGAAGTTTGGTACGTACAAATGCATTGCCTTTTCCTGGCTTTACATGTAAAAATTCAATAATCTGAAAAGGATCGCCATTGTGGTCGATACACATTCCATTGCGGATGTCAGAAACGTTTGCCATAATAATTCTTCAAGGCGCAAATATAGCTAGCGAGCTTCTAGAATAGCGAAGGGAATTACCATTTCTTCCAGACTTATTCCTCCGTGTTGATAGCTGTTCTTGTAGTACTTCACATAATGGTTGAAATTGTTTGGATAGGCAAAGAACTTATCCTCCCTGGCAAAGACAACCGTGGAACCCGAATACTCAGTAGGCATGTGGATGCTTTCTGGTTTTTTAACGGCCATTACATCTTTCTTTTCGTAGCTGATATTTTTTCCTGATTTGTACCGAAGATTGGTGTTTAGGCTGCGCTCTCCAACTAATTTACTGGGTTGAGTTACGTTAATAGTTCCATGATCTGTGGTAATAATAACCCTTGCTTGTAGCTCTGCTGCCTTTCGGGCAATGTCCATGAGCGGAGAGTTTTTGAACCAGCTTTTGGTAAGACTGCGGTACGATCGATCGTTGTCTGCCAACTCCTTAATTACTTCCATTTCTGTTTTAGAATGACTGAGCATATCCACAAAATTGTAAACGATAACGTTTAAGGTGTTAGCAGAAAGCTCTTTAACCTGATCTACCAACTTCTTTCCATATTGTAGTTGAGTAACCTTGTGATAGCTGTGCTTTAGATGTCCCAATCCTGCGCGGTTGAGCTGATCTGTAAGGAAAAAGGCTTCATGCAAATTCTTTCCATCTTCATCTCCTTCTTCAATCCACTTGTCTTTGTATCGCCTTTTGATTTCATCGGGCATTAATCCGGCAAACATGGCATTTCGAGCGTACTGAGTAGCCGTTGGAAGTATGCTGCAAAACAGCGATTCTTCTGTGGTGCGGAATAGCGATTGTAAATCGGATTCTATCACTTTCCACTGATCATACCTCAAGTTATCCATCAACAACAGAAAAGTCGGTTTGCCATCGGAGAGTAGGGGGAAGACTTTTTTCGCAAAGAGGTTGTGCGACATAATCGGGGCATCGTTGTTTCCAAACCAGCTAGGGTAGGTATCTTCAATGAATCGGAAGAAAAGGCTATTGGCCTCGCGCTTTTGCATGATTAAGATTTCCTCCATGCTCTTGTCTTCCAACTTTTCTAGAGACAATTCCCAATAAACGAGTTTCTTGTAAAGGTCTGTCCACTCGTCCCAGCTTCGAACATCGTTCAATTCCATTCCTATTTTGCGGAACTCTTGCTGGTAATTGAGGGTTGTTTTTTCATTTACCAATCGGCGTTTGTCTAAGTTCTTTTTTAAACTAAGCAGTAGCTGGTTGGGATTAACCGGTTTGATTAGATAATCGCTAATCTGTGAACCAATGGCATCTTCCATGATAGATTCCTCTTCACTTTTAGTAACCATTACCACCGGAAGGTGCCTTTTTATGGCTTTAATCTTCTGAAGCACTTCCAATCCGCCCATGCCCGGCATATTTTCATCGAGAAAAACAAGGTCGAAAGAAACCTCTCGCACGCGATCAACAGCATCGAAGCCATTGTTCATCGTTTCTACTTCATATCCCTTCTGTTGAAGAAAGAGAATGTGTGGCTTCAGCAGCTCAATCTCATCATCTATCCACAATACTCTAATTATTTCCATATCTAATGCTTATGCTATGTTACTTTGTGCTGTAAATTTTTTGCTGTGACGAATGTCCATAAAATCCTTAACGATCCAGTATACGGTTTCATTACCCTACCTGATCCATTAATTTTTCAACTCTTAGAACATCCCTTCTTTCAGCGGCTTCGTAGAATAACCCAACTGGGACTTTCGTACTTGGTATATCCAGGCGCTTACCATACTCGCTTTCACCACGCCTTGGGAGCCATGCACCTGATGATGTCTGCGGTGGAAATTCTAAAGCGCAAAGGACATGAAATAACTCGGGAAGAAGAAAGAGCGGTGTGCATTGGCATATTGCTGCACGATATTGGTCACGGACCTTTTTCACATGCCTTGGAAAAGAGCATAGTCGAAGATATTCATCACGAACGGCTTTCGCTTCTCTTCATGGAAGAATTAAATCGGCAGTTCGATGGACAGTTGACGATGGCCATAGAGATTTTCAAAGGAGAATATCCCAAGCGATTTTTACATCAACTTATTTCGTCGCAGTTGGATATGGATCGATTGGATTATTTGCGAAGAGATAGTTTTTACACCGGTGTTTCGGAAGGAAAGATTAACTCTGAGAGACTGTTAACCATGCTAAATGTATCAGATGATCAGTTGGTGGTGGAGGCAAAGGGAATTTATTCAGTAGAGAAATTCATTATTGCCAGAAGATTGATGTATTGGCAGGTATATCTTCACAAGACCGTTTTAAGCGCCGAGTTCTTGTTGATGATGATTTTAAAGAGGGCGAGGGAAATTCACACAAGAGGCGGAAGCATTTTTGGGAGCTCAGCTTTGCGGAATTTTTTATGTCAGGAAGTGAGCCTTGCGCAATTTGAAGAGGATCCGCAGTGGCTGTATCACTTCAGCAGACTAGACGATTTTGACATTTTAGGAGCGGTAAAAGAATGGTGTCATCATCGAGATGAGATGTTGAGCGCTCTTTCGCACCGACTAATTGATCGTAAATTACTGGGAATTGAAGTGTATAATGAGCCCATATCCAACGAATATCAAGAAGAAATACGAAAGAAAACAAGAGATTTCTTTGGATTTCAACAAGGAGAAGAACGGTATTTAGTCTTCGTGGATAGTATTGCCAATCACGCCTACGACCCGCGAAAAGACAGTATTTTATTGTTAAACAAAGACGGCAGTACGGTGGATATTGCAGAGGCTGCAGATCAATTGAACATCAGTGCGCTGTCTCATACAGTGCGACGTTATTTCATTTGCTATCCAAAGGAAATAAGGAATACCTAAAGAAGGCCTTGTTTTTTCCTATTTTTGGCCAAATCTCTAGAGAAAGATGGAATTTACAGCCGCTCAGATAGCGGAACTTTTACAAGGAACGGTGGAGGGCGACGGAGATGTCTCGGTTCACACCCTTTCTAAGATTGAAGAAGGAGTAAAGGGCGGCTTAAGTTTCTTGGCCAATCCCCAGTATACTCCCTATATTTATACCACATCGGCATCGGCTGTAATTGTAAATAATGACTTTATTGCCGAACGAGAAATTTCGGCAACGCTTATTCGCGTACCCAATGCCTATGAAGCTTTTGCGAAACTATTAGAGTTGTACAATAAAATCAAGCATGAGAAGAAGGGCATCGAACAGCCAGTCTTTATTGATGAAACAGCTAAAGTTCCAGACGATATTTATCTAGGTGCTTTCGCTTATATCGGTAAGAACGTTGCTATCGGATCTGGTTCTAAGATCTATTCGCAAGTTTATATTGGAGACAATGTGCGTATCGGAAAGAACGCTCTCATTTTTCCTGGCGTTAAGATATTGGCCGATACACAAATTGGCGATAGTGTTACATTACATGCAGGAGTAGTAATAGGAGCAGATGGATTTGGCTTTGCACCCAATTCTTCCGATAGTTTCAGCAAAGTTGCGCAAATAGGCAATGTTATTATTGAAGATCACGTAGAAGTTGGAGCAAATAGTTCGATAGATAGAGCTACTTTAGGAAGTACGATTATCCGGAAAGGCGTGAAATTAGATAACCTCATTCAGATCGCTCACAATGTTGAAATAGGGGAGAACACAGTTATTGCTGCCCAAACCGGCGTAGCCGGAAGTACAAGAATAGGAGCAAACTGTATGATTGGAGGTCAGGTAGGAATTGTAGGTCACGTGACCATCGGAAATAGAGTGCGCATAGCCGCACAAAGTGGAATAGGCTCCAATTTAGCAGATGACACTATTTGGCAAGGTTCACCCGCTTTTGACCATAGAGATTACTTGAAATCCTATGTTATGTTCCGAAAATTGCCCAGTATCATTCAAGATATCAAAGAGAAATTAAGCAAGCAGAATTCCTAAGATGAGTACACTCCAAACCACCCTTCAGAAATCAGCCGAATTGCAAGGAGTAGGGTTGCACACGGGAAAAACAGTAGTGATGCGATTTTTGCCATCGGCAGAGAATACGGGCTATGTGTTTAGACGGATAGATTTAGAGGGCAAGCCAGAAATTGAGGCCTTAGCTGTGAATGTTACAGCTACAGAACGCGGAACCACTATTTCAAAAGGAAGTGCAGCGGTACATACCGTTGAGCATGTCCTTGCAGCCTTAGTTGGCTGTGAAATAGATAATTGTATTATCGAATTGGATGGCCCAGAGCCACCCATTATGGATGGAAGTGCACATGAATTTGTGGAAGCTATTCTTTCCGCAGGAAAAAAAGAACAGCTGAGCTCCAGGGATTATCTCATCATTAAAGAGATAACACACTATTATGATTCAGAGAAAGATGTAGAGATTATTGCCATGCCGCACGATGGCTACTCCGTTACTGTAATGGTAGATTATGGCACTAGAGTGCTCGGTAGTCAGAATGCTACTATGGCCAATATTTCAGATTTCATCCCCCATTTTTCCAAGGCAAGAACCTTTAGCTTCTTGCACGAATTAGAGTATCTACTCGACAATGGACTTATTAAAGGCGGCGACTTAAATAATGCCATTGTGTATGTGGACAAAGAGCCTAAACCCGATACATTAGAACGTTTAAAAACCATTTTCAAGAAGGAGGATGTTTCGATCCGACCCAATGGAATTTTAGACAATCTTGAATTGCATTACAGCAATGAGGCTGCACGCCATAAACTTCTAGATGTTATTGGCGATTTGGCTTTAATCGGCAAGCCCATAAAAGGGAGAATTATTGCTACCAAGCCTGGGCATAAAGGCAATGCTGAGTTTGCCAAAATGCTTTTAGAGCGATTGAGAAAAGAAGGACGTGTAGGTGCACCCGTCTATAATGCAGAGGCCGAGCCAGCAATGGATGTGAATGCGATTATGAATGTTCTTCCGCACAGACCTCCCTTTTTGTTTGTAGACAAAATAATGGAGTTGAGCGAAACCCATGTAGTGGGTATGAAGAACGTAACAATGAACGAAGCCTTCTTCGTTGGACATTTCCCAGGATCACCAGTTATGCCTGGTGTTTTACAGGTGGAAGCCATGGCCCAGGTGGGAGGAATTTTGGCATTGAGCCTTGTTCCTGATCCAGAAAATTATCTCACCTTCTTCTTGAAAATAGATGGAGTTAAATTCAAGCAAAAGGTAGTACCAGGTGATACTTTGGTGTTTGATCTCCGCATGTTAGCCCCAATGAGAAGAGGAATTATCAGTATGAAAGGTCAAGCTTTTGTTGGTAAAAAGCTTGTATGTGAAGCCGAATTAATGGCTCAAATTAGCAAATACAAATAGTACAATGAATCAGCCCCTGGCCTACGTCCATCCTTCTGCTAAAATTGCCAATACGGTAGTTATTGAACCCTTTACGACCATTCATAAGAATGTTGAAATCGGAGAAGGAACTTGGATTGGAAGCAATGTTACCATAATGGAAGGAGCGCGCATAGGAAAGAACTGTCGCATTTTTCCAGGTGCAGTTATCTCGGCTATTCCTCAAGATTTAAAGTTTGAAGGCGAGGATAGTCTAGCCGTTATTGGAGATGGAACAACCATTCGAGAATGCGTAACGATTAACCGTGGAACGAAGGCGAATGGCAAAACAGTAATTGGAAAGCATTGCCTAATAATGGCCTATGCACACGTAGCCCATGATTGCATTATTGGAAATCATGTGATTTTAGTTAATGGAGTAGCCTTAGGCGGACATGTTGAAATAGACAATTGGGCTATTCTTGGCGGGCTAAGTGCGGTACATCAATTTATTCACATTGGAGCCCACGCTATGATTGCGGGCGGATCCTTGGTTAGAAAAGACATTCCACCCTATGTAAAAGCGGCCAAAGAGCCTCTATCGTATGTTGGTGTGAATTCTATTGGTCTCAGAAGGAGAGGATTTTCATCCGATACGATTAATGAGATACAGAATATTTATCGCATCCTGTTCCAGAAGAATTTCAACACCACTCAGGCGATTGAAATAATGGAGACGGAATTATCAGCAACACCAGAGCGCGATGAGATACTTCAGTTTATTCGAAACTCTCAACGTGGCATCATGAAGGGATTCATGCTTACTAAGAATGTGGGTTAAAGCCCAAAATCTGGTACATAAGTTCGGCAGACAGATTGTTGTAAATACCCTTTCCTTTCATCTACAAAGCGGGTCGCGCACAGCTGTAGTAGGGGGTAATGGTTCCGGTAAGTCTACATTGTTGAAACTGCTTTTAGGCGCTCTGCGTCCGCATTCAGGGCAATTGGAGATGGGAATGAATAAGCAAATCTTTTCTCTAGATGAATTGCCATTTAAAGTTTCCTTTACAGGTCCTTATGTTGAGCTAATTGAAGAATTAAGCCTTCGGGAGCTCATAGAATACCATTCATCATTTCGGCCTTTTATCAAAGGACTAGAGCCAATAGATGTGTTAAAAATGATTGGCTTGGAGGAAGCAAAAGATAAAAGTCTTCAGCATTTTTCAAGCGGTATGAAGCAAAGAGTGAAGTTGGCATTGTGTCTTCTGTCTGATTCTGAAATGGTTCTTCTCGATGAACCCGTTTCGAACTTAGATCAAAAAGGAATCGATTGGTATCAGGAATTACTAAGGGAACAGCTAGGAAATAGAACCTTAGTGGTAGGTTCGAATCATATCAAAACTGAAGTTTTTTATTGTTCGGACCAAATAGAAATGAACTGACTTTTCGATTTGTATTCTGCGATGAAGCGGTAATTATCGAAGTAGAAAATGAAGTTCAAAAGAAAACCCCTGTTTTCCATTTCTCAGAAAGCAGGGGATGATTGTTTTATTTAGTCGGAAGTACTCTACGGAAATGTTCTAAGTTCTAAACAGCACCTTCTTTAATAAGGTCTACAATATCAGGATCTAAAAGAGTAGAAGTATCGCCTAGATTGGAAGTGTCTCCCTCCGCCACTTTCCTCAGAATTCTACGCATTATTTTGCCAGAACGCGTCTTGGGCAATCCAGGTACAAACTGAATTTTGTCTGGTTTCGCAATTTTACCGATCTCTTCAACAACGCATTCTATTATTTCAGCATAGACATTCTCTACAGATTGATTCTGATCTCTCAGAATTACATAAGCGTAAATCCCTTGCCCTTTAATATCGTGCGGATAGCCTACCACAGCTGATTCAGCCACATGCACGCATTGATTGATTGCATTTTCAATTTCAGCAGTTCCAAATCGATGTCCTGAAACATTAATTACGTCATCTACTCTTCCAATAATTCGGTACATCCCATTCTCATCTCGCTTCGCCCCGTCGCCAGTGAAATAGTAATTCTTATAATTTGAGAAATAGGTTTGCCTGCAACGCTCATGATCTCCGTAAGTAGTTCGTAGCATACCAGGCCAAGGGAATTCAATGCACAGATATCCCTCTACACTATTTCCTTCCAGTAATTTTCCCTCTTGATCCAATAGAACAGGATGAATGCCCGGTAAAGGATATCCAGCATGACTGGGTTTCATTGGCGAAAAATCACCTAGTCCGCTGATCATAATCCCTCCTGTTTCGGTTTGCCACCAAGTATCAACAATGGGGCACTTTTCTTTGCCTACGTGAATATTGTACCAATGCCAAGCCTCTTCATTTATAGGTTCTCCAACCGAGCCTATTAACTTCAAAGAATCAAGACTGTAGGAAAGAACATGATCTTCGCCAGCTGCCATTAAGGCTCGAATAGCTGTAGGTGCGGTATAAAACTGGTTCACTCCGTATTTGTCGCAAACCTGCCAAAATCTGCCCGAATCTGGATAAGACGGAACGCCTTCGAACATTAGGCTAGTTGTACCATTAAGGAGTGGGCCGTATAGGATATAGGAATGGCCTGTAATCCAACCAATATCCGCGGTGCACCAAAAAACGTCGCTTTCAGCACATTGAAATACGTTCTTAAACGTATAACCAGCATACACCATATAGCCACCACAAGTATGTACAACTCCTTTGGGTTTTCCTGTAGAACCCGATGTGTAGAGAATGAAAAGTAGATCTTCTGCATCCATTTCTTCGGCAGGACAGTGTTTATCTACTAAGGGAAGTTCTTCATGAAGCCAAACATCTCTGCCGGGCTCCATTTTTACGGCCCATTTTGTTCTCTCAGTTACAATGACCCTTTTAACTGAGTGACAAAGAAGGAGGGCTTCATCTACAATCCGTTTAACTGGAATTTCTTTAGCACCTCGGTAAAGCCCGTCGGATGTAAGTACCATGCTGGCTTCAGCATCGTTTATGCGATCGGCCAATGCGTGGGCAGAGAATCCTGCAAACACAACCGAATGAACTGCGCCTATTCGAGCACAAGCAAGCACCGCGATAGCTAGTTCAGGAATCATTGGCATATAAATCGCAATTCGATCGCCTTTTTTAGCACCATTCCTTTTTAAAACATTGGCATACGAACAGACTTGTTCGTACAGTTCTCTGTAGGTGAGTCTTACGTAGCGTTCTTTGGGATCATTAGGCTCCCAAATGATAGCCAATTTATTTCCACGTTCCTTTAAATGGCGGTCGAGGCAATTCTCGGTGATATTTAAACTCGCCCCCTCGAACCAACGAATTTTAGGATCATTAAAATTCCAGTCTAAGACTTTGTTCCATGGCTTTTTCCAGTTGAATTCCTTCGCAATGTCAGACCAGAACTCTTCGGGATTCGATTTGCTTTCTGCATATGCTTTATGATATTGTTCAAGAGACTGAATATGGTAATGACTCATAGATGTTTGTTCTTTTAGTTCTAGGATGCTATAATTCAACTTAGCAGGCTGCGTTAGATATAAATTACAGCCTAAGCTTAAGGTGAGGGAAATTAAAATTTCTCACGTTGATTCGAAAGCAATCGTAAAAATAAAACAAACAAATTCTGCTGAGCCCAGTCAATGGCGACTGGAAATAGAGGGAAATGAAAGTTTAAAAAGAAATGTTTACATCGATTTATTTAACCTCGTTTGATAGAAGTAGCACTGTTTTCTGAAGAATGGTAGGAGGAACAACCTATTGAGAGAATTAGAGCAATTCAATATTTATTTATACGGATCGTCGTCTAAGAAATCGTTGATATAGTGAAGTTCTTCGTTGACGTCTCTAATATTGAATTCTTCTGGGTTGAATTTCCAAAAGACATCATACTCATCTACTTCAACGGAATACTTAACCCGCTCAATTCTGGTTTTTCTAGTTATTACAAACTCGTTTAATTCTTCTATAGTATCCAAGTCTTCGGGAGGACATTTTCTTTCTCCCCCAATACAGACCGGGTAGAACACCTTTTTATTCTTAGTAAATACATTCTCTATATGTACAATGTGTTTCCAAGTTGTATAGGCTTCGTGATAGTAATAGAATTTCTTTATTCCCATATGCAGGATTTCGCGCAATTCTACTTGGGTTGTAGGATTTGTCCAAAAGTTGTTTAGAACGGGTTCACCCTCAGTATCATAGGGGCATGGCTCTACTGCTTCAAACTCATAGTAGCCGTAGTCATCATAATCAAAAGCAATTTGAAATACGGCCTGTAGTTCGTAGAAAGTAAAATCACTTTCTACTAATACTCTTCTCCAAATTAAGGGATCAGAACCCGCAACTTCGATTTTAAATTGATAAATATTATTAATTGAATGAACCATTTAAAATAAAATTAGAATGAATGTCGCATCTCCAAAGCACTTCAAGAAGTGCTTTTGGACTGCTAATTGATTAAAAATTTTAATTCAAATGTTAGGACTATACGGAATTCGCAAAAGATTTTTAGGATTGCTCCTCATCGAAGCCAAATTCATTGAAAAGATCGTCAATATCATTGCTGTCGTAATCATCGTCGGCATCGTCTTCATCAAAGGCATCAGAAAGCAACCCGTTTTCTACTTCTGTTGGCATATTGCCGAAACTGTAGATCAAAGTATTTGCAGTTGGATCGATTTCGAGAAGCTTAATAGTTTCTATAAAAAAAGCTTGCATGGTAATAAAGTCGTAGACCCAAATAGCTCGGCTTCCTTTTTTTGGAAAAAGGTCTATCACCTTTGAATTTTCCATGCTCCTAGCTCCGTTACCTTCAAAATCGATAAGCGGAATTTCTTCGCCTTCATTCCAGCTATCATCCGAGAAATAGAAAGAAGCCATATCCCCTCCATCTAAACCAAAAACACTTAAAAGTAATTTATTCAATTCAATAAGACCTAGATCTTCAGAGACTTGTATATCTCTAAAGACATCTTTCTCTGAATTTAGAATTGCACGAAGAATGTGTCCTTTAACCATGACTTTCTTTTGGTTTTAATCCTATTTCTTTTCCTATTTGAAGCATGTATTCAAATGCTTCTTTTTCTTTATTTGGAATAATGCCATCTAGAATTGATTCTCTGATAGCATTTTTAATAATTCCTATTTCTCGGCCAGGACTGATGCCAAAGACCTCCATAATTTGTTCGCCACTAATTGGTGGCTGCCAATTTCTTATCGCATCAGATTCTTCAACTTCCTTAAGCTTTTGCCTAACGTTTTCAAAGTTCTTAAGATAACGCGACTTTTTCTTAGAATTCTTTGTTGTGATGTCTGATTCGCATAAAATCATCAGATCTTCCAACTCATCGCCAGCATCGAACAGCAATCTTCTCACTGCAGAATCCGTAACTTCCTCTTGAGAGAGAACGATGGGTCTTGAGCTTTGTTGAACAATTTTCTTCACATAGCGCAAGGGTTCACCCAAAGGAAGTTTAAGTCTGCGAAATATTGCGGGCGTCATTTTACCGCCAACGAACTCGTGACTGTGAAAGGTCCATCCCACTTTTTGATCAAAGCGCTTAACAACAGGCTTACCAATATCGTGCAGGAGGGCGGCCCATCGAAGCCAGACATTTTGAGATGCCATTGCCACATTATCTACCACTTCTAAAGTATGGTAGAAATTATCTTTATGTAGTTTTCCTTCAATCTCTTCAACGCCTTGTAAAGCAGCAATTTCAGGAAGGAATCTGTGTATTAGTTTGGTTTCGTAGAGCAGACCTAGGCCAATACTTGGTTTATCGCAACGCATTATTTTCATAAACTCTTCCGTAATGCGCTCGGCACTTAAAATTTGCATGCGATCTGCATTTCGCCTGATAGCGGAAAGGGCTTCAGCTTCAATTGAAAAATGCAATTGATTCGCAAAGCGGATGGCGCGCATCATTCTCAGCGGATCGTCTGAAAAGGTAGAGTCTGGATCGAGAGGTGTTTTGAGAATACCTTGTTCTAAATGCAGTAAGCCACCAAATGGGTCGATTAGTTCTCCATATGAATCTGGATTCAAGCTAATGGCAAGTGCATTTATCGTAAAGTCTCTTCGCTTTTGATCGTCTTCTAAAGAGCCATTCTCAACCGTTGGCTTTCGAGAACCTAAGTCATAGGACTCCTTTCGGGCCCCAACAAATTCAAGTTCATATTCAGCGTGATGAATCATTGCTGTTCCAAAATTCTTGAAAACAGTAACTTTTCCATGGGGTCCTAATTTTTCAGACACAGCCTTTGCGAGTGCAATTCCACTGCCGATGGTTACGAAATCAATGTCTTTTGGTTGAGTTCTTTGGAGCAGTTGATCACGCACGAATCCTCCAACCACATAGACTTCTTGACCCAATTCATGACCTACCTTTCCAATAAGCTGGAAAATAGGGTGTTGTAAGGCGTCCTTTGGAAGGACTATAGATTTACTCATTTTTATTCTAAAGGCTTAGACATGAGCCCAACTAGAACAACTAAGAAGAGCAAAAAATACAGCAAGAAGTGCATCCGTCGGATGGCATCTTTAATTTTGTCAAAGTCAGCACCTTCTTCTTCTTTTGGAACTCCATATAGCAGAGGAAAAAGCAGCAAAGCCTGATTTCTTCTTTCCTTTTCTTTTGAATTCAATGAATTAGAGAAAAAGCGAAAAACGTCACATTCCTGACCTGTTTCTTTGAGCGTTAAATAGATGTATCCAAGGCTCAATTTTCTCATAAAAACAAGAAGTATTAGAAAGAGAAATAAGACCGTTAATGTGCCAAGAATGAAAGAAGACATAGGAATGATTTAATGTCTTAGTGGCCTAAACGAACGGTTAAACCGCCCATGAATGAGAAGTTTAAGATATTCGAATAACCATTTACTCCTACACTAGCTCCACCAGAACCAACATAAATTCCAGCTCCAGCAAATTGAATAGGCATTTGTAGATTCGCCATTGCCTTCAAACCAATTCGTTCAGAAAGATAAATATCCAACCACCCATTTAAACCTGCCGCGAACATATATTCACTGTTATCGCTATAACTATAATCTTGGTCGTCTGCACTTAAAACTGCCATTCCAATATTGGCAGAACCACTAGCTGCAAATCGGTCATTTATTGGCAGTCGATGAGAAATACCCAGGGTTATAAAGTAAATATCGCCATCTATAAAAATACGTTCTCCTCCTTGGATTAAAGGACTTCTAAGTTCTAAAAAGGTAATTTCTTGAGTGTATAAAATATTGAAACCAGTGTTTTCTGAGAATAAATAATTCAACATACCCCCATAGGTAGATCCTCCATCAAATCGGGCTGTTCCAGCCGCTATGGGCAGTTTGTCGCCGAAAGTATATCCTCCTAAAGCTGTCAATTCTACTTCCTGGGCATTCAAAAAATGAAAGCTACAAAGACAAGCTAAGAGTAGCGTAGATAGTTTTTTCATAGCTGTTTGATCTGAAATGCAAAAGTACTTAAATGGAATTCCTCATTTAGAAGATATTTTGATGGCAAGGCTAGAATACTTAAAAGGAAGCCTTAAAGTGGATTACAGCAATGAGCGATACGAGTGCATGAGGTTTTGAATAAGAGCTTTTGGAAGGAAATGACTCCGTGCATACAGCAATCCCTCCTTAGATCTATTTTCTCTTTCACTTTCGTTTAAAGCTTTCAAAACACCATTCCGGATAGACTCTGTATTTTCTGGGTCGATGTAAATGCTGTGGGGTCCGCCAGCTTCTGGGAAAACACCCCCAGCCGAGCATACCACCGGACATTCGCTAAAAAGTGCTTCAATTATTGGTATTCCAAATCCCTCAATTCTAGATGGATAAACGAAGGCGAGGGCATTTCTGTAAAGAAGAACTAAGTCGTTAATTTCAATTCTTTCTATAAAATGAACACGGTCCTCCATCATATTAACTCGAATATAATCCCTGCAGATTTCCAAGTACTTTTTACCTCTTCCAACAACAATAAGGGCAATGTCTAAAGTCTTAATTGCCTTTAGGATGCCTAGTAGATTTTTTCTTTCTTCAATCGTTCCAACACTAAGAATGTAATCAGAAGGAAGATTGTCTGGTTTGCTGGCGGTTTTTGAAGGTACATTCTCTTTAGAATAAAAGGCTGGATGACAGCTTTGGTAATGTACTTGAATTTTTTCCGCAGGAATGCGATATCGCTCTTGCAGTTGTATGGAAGTATATTCGCTGACACTGAAGACTAAATCGGCATTCTGGGCTGCGCTTTTAAATTTCCAACGGTAAGAAATGCGATCAATAGGTTTATAGTACTGGGGATGGGATTCAAAAATAATATCGTGAATAGTAACCGCAGAGGCTATGTTATTCTTTTTCAATCCAAGAGGTAATTCATTGCTTAAACCGTGGTAGACAGATACGTCTGATTTTTTTAGTTCTGTTGCCATTCCAAAACTTCGCCAAAAGGAAGGATGTAGTTTTCCCAATCCCTCGGGTCTTATTTCTTTCAAAAGTGGATTGCGATTTTGAAAAAGACTAGACTTTTTAGGATTCATGAGAAGATATCGCTCAGAAGGAAATTCCTTTGCTAATCCTTCTAAAACAAACCGACTGTAGTTTCCTAATCCCGTTGAATTGTGGAAAGCACGCTTGGCGTCAAAAGCAATGGAAATTGGTTTCACACACTGAGGTTGTATTCTCGCAATACTTGGTTGAGCGAGGTTTTTTTGTCTGTACTTTCTTTCCGCTTCCCAATGATTAACGCACAAGGCACTCCATACTCACCAGCGGGATATTTCTTCGGGTAGGTACCAGGAATAACCACGGCACCAGCAGGAACTAAGCCTTTATACTCTTTAGGCTCATTGGAGGTAACATCAATAATTTTGGTGGAAGCGGTTAGCACCACATTGGCACCCAGTACAGCTCCTTCCATTACACGAACACCTTCAACAACAATGGCTCTAGACCCCAAAAAGCAGTCGTCTTCTATTATTACAGGAGCGGCCTGAATAGGTTCAAGAACACCCCCAATTCCAACTCCACCACTGAGGTGTACATTTTTTCCTATTTGGGCACAACTGCCCACGGTAGCCCATGTGTCTACCATAGTACCCACTCCAACATACGCACCGATGTTTACGTACGAGGGCATTAAAATAACACCGGGTGATAGATAAGATCCATAGCGAGCGATGGCATGAGGAACCACGCGAACATTTTTTTCTTGAAAGCCTTTCTTTAAAGGGATTTTATCATAGAATTCAAAGGGACCCACCTCTAGGGTTTGCATTTCCGAAATAGGAAAAAATAGAAGAACGGCTTTTTTAATCCATTCATTTACCAACCACTCTCCTAAATTCATTTCTGCCACTCGAATGGCCCCATTATCGAGTAATTCGATGGTTTCTCGTATGGCTTGGTTATAATTTACTTCCTTTAAAAGAGATCTATTTTCCCAGGTCTCTTCAATCTTTGCCTTCAGCTCTAAATGCATTGCTCTACTTTTGACCAAATGTACACAAGCTTGAAAAGCAAAGGCAGATTAATTGGATTGGATGTGGGCGAAAAAAGAACCGGAATTGCCATTACCGATTCTTTTCAACTTATTGCATCTCCTCTAGAAGGGGTAGAAACCAAAGAGTTGACCAAGCGTTTAGGTCAATTGATTTTGGAAGAAGAATGTTCGGGTATCATAGTTGGCCTTCCCCTGCGATTACATGGAGAGCTTTCTCAAATTGAAGAAGTAATTCAAAAATTTATTCGAAGTTGGGAAGGACGATTTAAGGGTATACCAATTATTCGAGTGGATGAGCGTTTCACGAGCAAGATGGCTTCCTCAAGTTTGTTCGATTCTGGAGTGTCGAAGAAAAATAGAAGAGACAAATTTTTAATTGATGCAACCAGTGCAGCTATCATATTACAATCATTTTTAACCCAAAAGAGATAATTCATGCAAGCAGAGATTATTACAATAGGAGATGAGATTTTAATTGGGCAGACGGTAGATACCAATTCTGCATGGATGGGGCAGAATTTAAACGAAGTGGGGGTGGATGTTCATGCCATTCAATCGGTTCGAGATACGAAAGAAAGCATTTTGGCCTCCTTGACGAAGCTCGATGATCAAACAAAACTCATTCTAATTACAGGAGGATTAGGTCCTACCAAGGATGACATAACAAAGACCACTCTTGCAGAATATTTTAAAACTGAGTTGGAGTTCCGGCAAAATGTTTTCGATCACTTAAAGAGGCTCTTTGAGAGTATGGGTAGAGATATATCCAACTTAAATAGAGATCAAGCATGGTTGCCGAAAGATTGCGAAGCTTTGCAAAACGATGTGGGTACTGCTTGGGGAATGAAGTTCAAAGATGAAAAAGGTCGGGTTTTCATTTCTATGCCCGGAGTTCCGTATGAGATGAAATTTCTTATGCGAGAACACATCTTGCCTTGGATTAAGAAGGATCTTTTAGGTATTGATATTTTGCACAAAACACTTTTGACTCAAGGGGTGCCGGAATCGGTCTTAGCTGATCGCATCAAAGAGTGGGAAGAAGCCCTTCCAAGTCAAATAAGATTGGCGTATCTGCCCTCTCCAGGATTGGTGAAATTGAGATTGACCGCAAAAGGAAAGCGAAGCGAATTACAGCCCTTAATGGAGGCGGAAGAAGTTAAATTGAGAGCGCTTTTAGGTCATACAATATTCGGAACGGATGCAGATAGTTTGCAAGCGCTGGTGGGAGATTTATTGCTGCAAAAGGGGTGGACTTTGAGTACAGCCGAAAGTTGTACGGGAGGATATCTAGCGCATTTATTTACATCGGTTTCAGGCAGTTCTCGTTATTTTATGGGAAGCATTGTTTCATATGACAACAGGTTAAAGAAAGACCTGTTGGGCGTGAGCGAAGAGAGTCTATCGAAATTTGGTGCAGTAAGTGAAGAGGTTGTTCGGCAGATGGCAGAAGGTGGAAGGAAAAGAATGCAAACGGATTGGTGTGTTGCCATAAGTGGAATTGCAGGTCCGGATGGAGGCTCAGATGAGAAACCCGTTGGTACAGTTTGGATTGGAATAGCCGGGCCGTTGGGTGAAACAAAGGTGAAACGGTTTCAGTTTGGACAGGGAAGAGATCGAAATATCAGGCGTTCTGCACTTATGGCGTTAGATCAATTGAGGATTCAATTAATAGATTGATCGCCTATTGTTTATTTATTGAAAATTAGCTTAACTTTGCAGCCCGTTTTTGCGGGAGCATAAAAAATCCAATTGAATGTCTAGAGTTTGTCAACTGACCGGAAAGCGCGCCATGAGCGGCAATCACGTGTCTTTCTCAAATAAGAAGAACAAGCGTAAGTTTGATGTAAATCTCACACGCAAGCGTTTTTATATTCCTGAAGAAGACCGTTGGGTAACATTGAGAATTTCTACTTCTGCATTGAAGAATATCAATAAGAAGGGAATAGCTGCGGTGATTAAGGAAGCTCGTGAGAAAGGATATTTAGAGCAATAGTCGTATTTAATTAGCTGAAAAATGGCCAAGAAAGGCAACAGAGTACAAGTGATTATGGAGTGCACAGAGCACAAGGAAAGCGGAATGCCAGGCACTTCTCGCTACATCACTACTAAGAATAAAAAGAATACTCCAGATCGTTTGGAGATGAAGAAATTTAACCCCATCCTTAAAAAGATGACGGTTCATAAAGAAATTAAATAACACATCTGAGAAATGGCAAAGAAAGTTGTTGCAACACTTAAGAAAGAAGGTGGCGTGGTTATGACCAAGGCCATTAAGATGGTGCGTACCAAAGCAGGAGGTTACTCCTTCGAAGAGCGCATCATGCCTAAAGAGTCTGTAAATGAGTTTTTAGGTTAAATTCCTTTAAATACAATACTCAAAGGTCACAGCTTGTATGGTTGTGGCCTTTTTTAATTTAATAACATGGGATTTTTTAGTCGTTTTAGAAGCAAAGAAGACAACGCAAATCTCGATAAAGGCCTTTCCAAAACCAAGGAAAGTTTTTTCGGTAAACTTGCTCGTGCGGTTGCTGGTAAGAGTACAATCGATGTAGATGTTCTAGACAATCTAGAAGAAGTACTCATTAGCTCTGATGTAGGAACAAAAGCTACGATTCGTATTATCGAACAAATAGAATCAAGAGTTTCCAAGGATAAATATCTGGGTACAGAAGAGTTGCAATCTATTTTACGAGAGGAGATTGCAAAAAGTATGGGTGAATCTAAATCAGAGCTATACGGTTTTGATCTGCTTAATAAAAAGACACCTTTTGTAATTCTAGTTGTAGGTGTTAATGGTGTTGGAAAGACAACTAGCATAGGCAAATTGGCATCTCGTTTTAAGGCTGAAGGAAAGAAAGTAGTTTTGGGTGCAGCAGATACTTTTCGCGCAGCAGCCATTGATCAACTAAGAATTTGGAGCGATCGTGCGCAGGTAGAAATTGTTGCAAAGGAAATGGGTTCAGATCCATCTTCTGTGGCATATGATACCCTAAAGTTGGCATTGGAAAAAGAGGCTGATGTGGTGCTAATCGACACAGCAGGAAGATTACATAATAAGGTAAATCTAATGAATGAATTGGCTAAGATTCGAAGAGTACTTCAGAAATTAATGCCAGATGCACCTCATGAGGTTCTACTTGTGCTAGATGCTTCCACAGGGCAGAATGCCGTGGAACAAGCCAGACAATTTACTCAGGCCACGGAAGTTACAGGTCTTGTCCTTACTAAGTTAGACGGAACTGCCAAAGGAGGGGTAGTGATTGGAATTTCTTCTGAGTTTGGCATTCCAGTTCGTTTTATTGGAGTAGGGGAGGGAATTAATGATCTCCAAGTTTTTGATAAAAATGATTTTGTCAATTCCTTCTTTGAAGCCTGAATCTAGCTAAAGCTGT
>Ga0136655_1000156_pt1 | contig 29792 bp, 31 predicted proteins | sample CPBDNA_2_FD_94863 | JGI IMG/M metagenome (GOLD analysis project Ga0136655, IMG submission 94863) | Freshwater to marine salinity gradient microbial communities from Chesapeake Bay, USA - CPBay_Spr_15_0.8_DNA (version 2) | ecosystem: Environmental > Aquatic > Marine > Coastal | place: USA... | reverse complement strand
TGAGTTCCTCGATGATGCCCTCTGATTTCACAGGGTTAAACCTATCCGCTCACCGCCTAGAGCCAAACGCAACACGGGTGGGATCATGGCCCCATGGGTCACTCGGCACAGAAGATGCGTAAAGCAGCGGAGCACATTCGCGCCGTGGATCCTGCCTTCGGCGACATTATTGAAAGCAGTCCCTTATGCAACATTGGTCGCAAGAAATACCAGGAGGTGAGCCACTTTCAAGCGCTCGTCAACTCGGTGATCGCCCAGCAACTTTCGGTGAAGGCAGCCGACACCATCACCGCTCGGGTTGTCACCACTCTCAACGGAGATGTAACACCCGCTCGCATGCTTGATATCACCGAACTGGACCTCAGAGCCGCGGGGCTCTCTGGAGCCAAAACTCGAACGATCAAAGAATTAGCGCAGGCGTGGCACGTTAATGAATATGATTTCAGCGATCCCAAGCTCAAAGACCATCATGTGGTTGATGAACTCACCAAACTTTGGGGAATTGGTCGATGGACCGCAGAAATGTTTCTCATGTTTACCCTGTATCGACTTGATGTGTGGCCCACCGGTGACTTAGCGATGCGTCGAGGATGGGAACAGGTTCATGGACTCTCGGAGCACATCGATCCAAAACACCTGGACTCATTGGGCGATGCATTTTCACCTTACCGCAGTGTTGTTGCCTGGTATTGCTGGCGGATCATCGATGGAGATAGTCAAACTTGGTAGAGCCTTGTGACGATCAAAGGACGAGAAACTATTGATCAATCCCCCAGGCGATTTTATTTTCCGCGATCCGAATCGCTAGGTCCTCAAGTTGCTCAACAACTCTTTCCGGCGCGGTACCGCCAAATGCATTGCGCGAGCTTAAAGAACCCTCGAGATTAAGCACCGCACTAACTCCTGCAGTCAAGGCGGGTGAAATTGATAGTAATTGCTCGGCGCTCAGATCCCATAATTCGCAATCATTTTCCTCTGCCATTTGGACACATGCACCTGCAATTTCATGTGCATTGCGAAAAGGAACTCCTTCCCGCACTAGCCATTCAGCAATGTCTGTCGCTAGGGCAAATCCTTCGGGTGCACTGGCCATCATGCGATCTGAATCAAATTGCAAAGTTGCAATCATTCCCGTCACTGCCGGGATGACAAGCAAGAGTTGCTCAACCGTGTCGAACACGGGCTCTTTGTCTTCTTGCAAGTCTCGATTGTAACCAAACGGTAGACCTTTGAGTGTTGCCATGAGGCCCGTGAGATTCCCAATTAATCGACCTGACTTACCACGAGCGAGTTCAGCGATATCGGGATTCTTTTTCTGCGGCATGATGGATGAACCGGTAGACCATGAATCATCCAACTTCGCCCAGGCAAACTCACGAGAAGCCATCAGGACAACTTCTTCGCCGATGCGAGAGAGATGAACGCCCACCATTGCGCCAATGAAAAGGAACTCTGCAACCCAATCCCTGTCACTCACTGCATCGATGGAGTTGCCTAACGCCTGAGTGAATCCGAGTTCCTGTGCCACCAATTCTGGATCAAGTCCCAAGCTCGACCCCGCAAGTGCACCTGCACCGAGTGGCGATCTGGCAGCACGAACATCCCAATCCGCGAAACGTTCAAGATCACGATCAAATGCGTGGATGTGCTTTGCTAGCTCATGACCAAATGAAACGGGTTGAGCGTGTTGCAAATGGGTGAATCCGGGTGAAAATGTCATGACGTGGGCCGTGGATTGCCCCAAAAGAGCCTCCTGCAATTCAATAATCTTTTGTGCGATCTGACAAACGTGATCCCGCAAATAGAGTCGAAAATCCGTCGCTACTTGGTCATTGCGACTGCGCCCAGCTCGCAATTTGCCCCCTAGGTCCCCCAGGATCTCAATGAGTCCACGCTCAATTGCAGTATGGACATCTTCGTCTTCAACAATAGGCAGGAAGTCCCCAGAAGTGACCGCCGCGTGGAGTTGATCGAGAGCACCCTCAACATGAGAAACTTCATCCGCGTCGAGCAAACCCGCGCGGGCAAGCACATGAGTATGCGCACGCGTTTGAGCAATGTCATAAGGAGCCAGACGCCAATCAAAATGAGTTGACAGACTTAGAGCTGTCATCTCAGGTGACGGACCTTGACTAAATCGTCCACCCCAGAGGCGAGTCGTGTCTTTGCTCATTACTATTTCCCACTCTCTGCCAATGCTAGAAGTTCGAGACAAATGTTTTTTGCCGAATCTTCGGACCGTGCGACCATGAAAATCGTGTCATCCCCCGCCACGGTTCCGAGGGTATCGAACAGGTTACCTCTGTCAATGTGACCTGCAAGGAACTGAGCAGCTCCGGGTGGCGTATGGAGGACCAGCATGACGCCGGAACTGACGGCCGACAATAACAATTCTGATATCGCGCGAACAAGCACCACATCTGAGCCAGGCGTGTGCAGGGAAGTGTCCTTGTCAGACGGCACAAAGTAGCGGACATATCCATCATTCCCTGTGGCTTTCACAGCACCGATGATTTCGAGATCACGAGATAACGTCGCTTGCGTGACCTTAAAACCAAGCTTTGCAAGTTCCTCAACCAATTGATTCTGACTATTAATGTTCTGCTCGGCAATCACTGTTGCAATGACTGCCCTTCGTGCAGTAGCAGTTCTTGGTGTTGCACTCATGCCAACACGAGGTGACTTCATGTGATTTGTCCCGATTCAATGAATGCAAGCACCGCATTCTCCCATCGGATTATGGCTTCGGTGAACTCAATGTCAGTTAGTGATAAGGCCGGTGCGATTCTGATGGCATCCAGGCTCACGGCGTTAACCAACAGGCCATGGTGTCGAGCCTCAATTTCAAAATCTTTGGCCCTTGGAGTCGTAAGCACCGCTGCCAGGAGTAGCCCCTCTCCACGCACATGCGATACCTGTCCATGGGAGCGCGTTACTAACTCCTGCATAAAACGTTCTCCCAGAATCTCTGCCCGCTTGAGAAGGCCTTCACCTTCAATCACTTTGATGACTGCCAGAGCTCCTGCAGCAACGACAGGATTCCCACCAAATGTGGAGCCATGTGATCCGGGTGTGAAAAGTTCGCTGGCATCTCCCGCCGTAATCAGAGCACCGATAGGCAAACCGCCCCCTAATCCTTTGGCTAGCGTCATCGCATCGGGCTGCACGCCTGATCTTTGGTGGGCCCACCATCTCCCCGTGCGCCCCATCCCAGATTGGACTTCGTCGAAAATCAAGAGAGCGTTGTTTTCACGAGTTAGGGTTCTTGCCTCCCTGAGAAAGTCGTGCGAAAGGGGGTGTATGCCAGATTCACCCTGTATCGGCTCCATAAACACGGCAGCGGTTTCAGGTCCTACTGCAGCACGAAGCTGTGATAGGTCATCCCGCGCAACAACAACAACGTCTCCCGGCAGAGGCAAAAAGGGTACTTGTTTTGCTGGCTGTGCAGTGAGTGCGAGAGCCCCCATCGTGCGTCCATGAAAACTGCCCTCGACGACAACAACCTGGGTCTTACCGGTTAGCCTCGAGAGTTTGAATGCAGCCTCATTTGCTTCGGCTCCGGAATTGCAGAAGAAGACTGATGCATTTTCCCATTCGGTCAAAGCAATCAGTTTGGCCGCTAAATCCATAGCCGGCACATTTGCATAGAGATTGCTCGTATGTGTAAGAGATGCGAGCTGCCGACTTACCGCTTCGACAAATTTCGAATTACCTGCGCCTATTGCATTGACAGCGATCCCGCCCAAGAGATCTATGTAATCGAAGTCGTTGTCATCCCATACTTTGGAGCCTTCGCCACGAACCAAGGTAACCGATGGAGCGCCATAATTATTCATAAAGAGCGATTCCCAGGTAGTTGCTAACCCCTCGGATTTACCATTGAAAGTGTTCATGGTGTGATCACCGTGCCGCCTTGCACGTCACTCAGAACATGATCGCGAAGAGCATTCGCCTTGCTACCATTGATTATTCTCACTTTACGCGCACCGCCCGCAACCGCATCTCGGCTGGCAATTAATTTTGGAATCATTCCTTCCGAGACTTGTGGGATGAGCTCTTCAACTTCGGTCAAATTCATGAAGTTCACGAGGGAAGTTTTGTCTGGCCAATTGCTGTATACCCCTGAAACATCGGTCATTAGAACCAATTCATCCGCGTCTAAGGCCGCTGCCAGCGCGCCTGCTGCAGAGTCTGCATTGACATTGAGGGTTTGCCCAAAGGAATCCGAAGAAATAGGTGATACCACTGGCACTAATTCCGATTCGAGCAATATTTTGACAAGATCGACGTTAACGTGAGCGATCTCTCCCACGAGCCCAAGGTCTTGAGACGGATCCAGAAATTCCTTGCGTCGAGCAATATATGTGCGGTTGTCATCACCAAAAATACCGACGGCTCGAACGCCATAGCTGTTCAAAGCAGATACAAGTTTCCTATTGACTTCGCCATTCAGCACGCCTGCCACAACTTCGAGAACTTCAGGTGATGTGACTCGAAGGCCACCCTTGAATTCAGACTGTATGTCTAGACTTTTTAGCATCCGTGAAATTTGGGGCCCTCCACCATGACAAAGAACCACGTTGTACCCAACATCATGCGCATAGGAAATGTCCCCTGCCAAGGATTCAAAAAGTTCCGGGCTTGTCATAGCGTTTCCACCAAACTTCACCACTATTGTTCTGCTGCGCCCTGGCCACGCCCGTCCGGTCATGTCGAGTACGCGGAATTCTCGTGAACATAGGCGAGGCTTAAATCATTCGTCCGGATGGTTGCTTGTGCCTGTCCTTCACGCAAGTCGATTATGACTTCCACGTGTCGACCCGAGAGATCAACGCCATCTCGGCTTTCACCCGCGCTGCCATTGGTACAGATTTGAATGCCATTAATAGACACATTCACCCTGTCTGGTTCGAACTGCGCATTCGTTGTCCCAACGGCCGACAAAATGCGGCCCCAATTCGGATCCTCCCCGAACATTGCGCATTTGAATAAGTTGCTCCGTGCGACCGCTCGACCCACCTCGACTGCCTGCTTTTCCGTATGTGCACCCAAAACTTGAATAGAGATATCTTTTGTTGAGCCCTCTGCATCAGCACGAAGCGCGATTGACAACTCATCACAAACCGCGAAAAGTACTTTTTCGAAATCTTCTCGGATCGGCTCGTAACCACTCGCACCGTTGGCCAATAGGACGACGGTGTCATTTGTGGACATGCAGCCATCGGAATCGAGTCGATCGAAGGATCGTGACGTGCAATGCTCAAGTGACTCTTGCATCCAATCGATCGGAATTGATGCGTCAGTCGTGATGACACACAACATGGTTGCCATTCCAGGTGCCAGCATTCCCGCACCTTTGGCCATGCCACCAACCGAATAGCCACTTCCCTCGCATGTTGCTACCTTGGGAACGGTATCCGTTGTCATTATGGCTTGGGCTGCGTGCAACCCACCATCGGACGAGAGGGACTCGCTGCACAGGTGCACACCGCGTTCCAATGCCGCCATATCGATGCGATCGCCAATGATCCCGGTAGAACACACCACGACATCTCCACCTGCGCATTCGACGATGCCGCCTTGAGTCAACACCTTGGCAACAAATTCAGCTGTACGGTGAGTGTCAGTGAAACCATCTGGTCCAGTACAAGCGTTTGCGCCACCCGAGTTCAGCACGACAACACGTGCGTCGAGATCGGCGAGTACCGCTCTCGACCAGAGAACTGGAGCCGCGGCAAAGCGATTGGTGGTGAAAACTGCGCAAGCATGAGACTCAGGCCCCGTGTTGACAACAAGGGCTACATCTTTTTCGCCACTTGACTTGAGTCCACCACTCGCGCCCGCAGCAATAAATCCTTGTGCACTTGTAACACTCATGTTCGCCCATTCCACACAGTAAACCCACATTTCATGGTGTCACACCTATCGTGCTTAATCCCGCGCCCTCGGGCAAACCAAACATCAGATTGGCGTTCTGAATTGCCTGACCAGCCGCACCCTTGACCAAGTTGTCAAGCGCGCTAATGACAATAAGTTGTTGCGAATGATGATCAATATCAATGCTCATGTGAACGGCATTCGACCCTAGGACTGCGCCCGTACTAGGAAGTGTTCCTGATGAGAGGACTGTGACAAATTCACTTTCAGCAAAGTATTGCTCATAAATATCTCTGACAGCCACAGCATCCATCGACTGGTGGTCTCCAGTTAAAGGTGCGATACATGTTGCCAAAATGCCTCTCGGCATTGGAGCCAAGATCGGAGTAAATGACAGCCGGGAATCTGCGCCTACTGTCTGTTCGATCTCAGGAATGTGTTGATGTCGACCACCCGTTTTATAGGGACTCAATGAACCCATGACCGATGTCGCCATGACGTTCTCATTCAAACCTCGACCAGCACCAGACGTACCGCTTGCGGCGACACACGTGAGACCTTGAGTCTCAACAATTCCCACACTCACAGCGGGAAGAAATGCTAGGGCTGTCGCAGTGGCGTAGCAACCTGGGTTCGCGACATATTGCGACTGTGAAATTACTTCTCGCGCTCCGATTTTTTCTGGGAGCCCATATGTCCACGCACCAGCATGTTTGCCGCCGTAGTACCTCACCCAATCATCAGAGCTCTCGAGCCTAAAGTCCGCACCGAGATCAACGATCTTGCATTCCGGGTACATGGCCATCAAGGACTGAGCAAGTGCACCTGACGCGCCGTGCGGAAGTGCCAAGAAAATCAGATCTGCCGACAGGGCCTCGGGCACTGTCTCACAGAAAACCCATTCGCCCATGGGACTGCCAGTAAACTGCGGATGTGCACTGATTAGCGTCTTACCCGCATAGCTTTGTGCCGCGATGGACACAATTTGGCAGTCTTGACGATCAGCGAGCAGGCGCAGCAACTCTCCACCTGCATAACCCGATGCACCGGCAATAGCTATCTTCATATGAATAATATACATGTCAATGCATATTATTAACGCAGGGACCCACCCAATTCCGCTTCGACGGCCGCAATGACCGAGCTCCTGGTAGCAGCTATCTGCTCGGCGCTCAGAGTGGATGCAGCATCTCGCAGGCGGAGCGCATAAGCCAGGGATTTCTGGCCCTCGGGAATTTGCCCACCAGAATATACATCGAAAAGCCGAACAGATTCGAGCCGTTCGCCACCAGCCCTACGGATAACGTCCTCCAACTGACTGGCTGCCACCCCTTCGGGCACGACAAAAGCTAAATCCTCTTTGGCCACGGGAGCTGTCGAGAATTCGGGTGCAGCCACAGCATTTGGGGTAGCTCCAATAAGCATGTCAAGATCAATTTCTACTGCGCATGCCCTCGACGGTAGGTTCCAATTGAGCGCCACCTGTGGATGCAACTCCCCCGCATGACCCATAGGCTGATCGGAGCCTGCGAGGAAAAACTCCGCGCAACGCCCAGGATGAAACACGGGATCGTGCCCAGCAGTGACCTTCAGGCGCACTCCCAGTTCCAAAGCAATCGCCTCAACGAAGCCAAGTGCATCGGTCCAATCAAATGGGCGTGGCTTGCCCCACACTCCCATGTTTTCTGATGCTCCACAGAGAACGGAAGCGAGATGGTGAGGTTGGAGCGGTAGCGCACTTTGCATGGCTTCCCAGATATCACTGGGTGGTCTGCCCTGTACTCCGGGATCCACACCAATCGCTTGGACGTTTCCAAGAAACACTGAACCCACCTCAAAAAGGGCAAGATCTGTTTCCCCCCGACCCACATTTCTGGAGGCGGCGAGAAGGAGGCCCGGAAGGAGAGTTGTGCGCATATACGCGGCTTCATCAGAAAGTGGGTTGGCCAACCGCGGTGAAAGCCTGCGAGGGTCCGATTCGGGCAAGCGTAAAGCCGAATAATCACTCTCACCAATAAAGGGGTAACAGAGTGTCTCAGTAAGTCCCCGAGCCGCGAGGAATGATCCAACTCTTCGCCGCAAGCGCTGACTGTGTGTCAGGCCACTACTTTTCAATCCACCAGGCAATGTGCTGGGTAATTTTTCGTATCCGACGAGTCGGACAACTTCCTCGACTAAATCAGCAGACTGGGTTATGTCTGGGCGCCATGAGGGCACAGTGACCCTCACAAGGTTCGGAGTTATTTCCTCGTGAACTGCGCCAATATCGGTCAACTTCTGACGAACAGTTTCTCCGTCAATGGGCATACCAGCGGTTCGTTCAGAAAGGTCGAGTGGGAAATCAATAAGAGTTTCAGACATGGGTGCTTCAACAGCGGTCATCCCGAGGTACGTGCCACCACCGTGCTGGATCAACAGGGCACAGGCGCGTGCAGAAGCAGTGGGTGCAAGTACGCGATCCACTCCCCGCTCGAATCGCCGGGATGCCTCACTCGAAAGCTTGTGGCGTCGGGAGTTTCGCGCAATAACGTCCGCAGGGAAAAAGGCCGCTTCCAGCGCAATGTCAACCGTGGTGTCATCGATCTCAGTGGCGAAACCACCCATGGTGCCAGCCAGGCCAATGGGACCGCTGTCATCTGCGATAACAACGTCGCTTTCACTAAGTTCTCGAATTACGTGATCAAGGGTTTCTAGGGTGTCCCCATCACGAGCCCGCGAGACACGTATTGGCCCCTGAACTTTCTTGAGGTCAAATGCGTGCGTCGGTTGCCCAGTTTCCAACATGACGTAGTTGGTGACATCGACGGCCAAAGAAATGCTGCGCATGCCACAGGCTTGGAGCCTGCTCGACATAAAGCGTGGCGTGGGGGCTGTGGGGTCAAAGCCGACGATTGTCCGAAGGGTTAAGAGTTTTGCCCCATAAAAATCATCTATTGCACACTCACGGGGCAGCGCGATGTCAGATGGTGCTCCCAATGCTGGATCTAGCGCCTCAGCAGGATCAATGAAATCGACGCCAAAAGCTGTTGCAACTTCACGTGCGACACCGCGTACCGATAATGCATAGCCACGGTCTGGCGTGACAGCGATATCGAGGACTTGCTCGCCGATGCCCAGCAACTCATTGGCGTTATCGCCGATGTTGACATGGTCGAGGACCATGATTCCTGCATGGTCATCGCCGAGACCCATCTCGCGTTCGGAACAGATCATTCCGTCGGAGACGTGCCCATAGGTTTCCCGTGAAGTTATTGTGAAATCACTTGGAAGCACCACCCCAGGCTGTGCCACAACCACAAAGTCGCCGATTGCGAAGTTGCTTGCCCCACAGATGATCCCGCGAACTTGGGTTCCAACATCAACCTGACACCAACGAATTGGTTTTTTGAACTCAGTAAGAACTTCAATGTCGAGAACTTTGCCGACCACAAGTTGACCTATAACGCCATGACCTACAGTCTCAATACCTTCAACCTCAAGGCCAGCGTTTATCAACGCGTCAGCTATTTCGCGAGCCGAGGCAGAGACGGGAGCATATTCCTTGATCCAGGAAACCGGGAGTTTCATTAGGAGTCCAATCCAAATGCTCGAGTGAAGCGGACATCGCCTTCAACCATGTCACGCATGTCCTTCACGCCGCTGCGGAACATAAGAGTTCGCTCGATCCCCATTCCGAAAGCAAACCCTGAATAAACCTCTGGATCTATGCCCACTGCTACCAGTACCCGTGGATTGACCATTCCACAGCCACCCCATTCAATCCAGCCTTCACCACCACATGCTCGACATTGATCAAGCAAGTCCGATTCGGCATCACCCAGACAAACAAAGCACCTCAAATCAACTTCAGCACTCGGTTCTGTGAACGGGAAGTAGGACGGGCGCCAGCGAATGTCGATCTCTTGACCAAACATGACATGAGCCAAGTGGTTGAGGGTGCCGCGAAGATCAGCCATGGTCAAGCCTTTGTCAACGGCGAGACCTTCAATTTGGTGGAAGACAGGGGTGTGCGTAGCGTCAAGTTCATCGGTTCGGTACACGCGCCCAGGGGCAACAACATAAATGGGCAACTCCCGCTCCAGCATGGCTCGCACCTGGATGGGCGATGTGTGGGTGCGCAGGAGGGCGCCGGAATCGGGAGACTCAACAAAAAATGTGTCCTGCATCATCCGTGCTGGATGATCTTTGGGGAAATTCAAAGCATCAAAGTTAGCCCACTCCAACTCAAGCTCTGGGCCCTCGGCGATTTCATAGCCCATTGCTACAAAAACATCACTCAGACGCTCCATGAGAGTTGTCAATGGATGCCGAGCGCCCTTAAGGCTGCGGTCAACAGGCACCGTCACATCAACTTTTTCAGCAAGAAGCACTTCATTGTCTCGATGCTCGATCAGAATGAGTTCACGTTGATCGAGCGCAGCCTTAATCGCACCCCGCGCTTGCCCCACTCGCTTGCCCACTTCCACTTTGGCAGCAGGCGGCAATGCGCCGATTTCCCTGTTTGCCAGGGCAATTGGTGAGCGATCCCCAGAATGTTCTAAACGAACTTCTTTCCATTGATCAAGAGTGTCAGCCGATTCAATCGCTGCTAAGGCAGCCGAGACCATTGCATCAATGGCTTCGGCACTTAAATCAGAGACTTGCTTGGGGTCGTATTGCTTGTTAGGTGCAGACATTTAATTCTCCAGGATCGCTGCGACCAAAGTATCGACACTTCGATCGAGATCACCGGTGCCCGCGAGAATCAGGTCAGGATTGTTCGGGGCCTCGTAACCCTGGCCCACTCCTGTCATGTTGGGCAGATTCCCTGCGGCAGCCTTCGCGTACAAGCCCTTGGGATCACGTTCTGCGCATACCTCAACAGGTGTGTTGACATACACCTCGAGAAACTCATCCTCGCCAAAGAGTGCAGCTGCGGTCTCACGATCAGTTCGGTATGGAGACACAAGGGCGACGAAAACCACCACGCCGCTGTCGCGCATCAACTTGCTCACCTCAGCAACTCGACGCACATTCTCAGCACGGTCCTCAGGAGTGAACCCGAGATCCTTGTTCAACCCGGTGCGCACATTGTCTCCATCGAGAACATATGTGTGAACTCCAAGAGCGTGGAGTTTGCGAACGGCTGAGTCAGCAATTGTTGATTTACCTGAACCAGGCAGACCCGTCAACCAAATGACTTTGGCGGGATGACCCATGAGTGCCGCTCGAGCGGCATGGTCAACGTCGTACACATGAGGAACAACATTGAATGCGCGACGCATCGCGTGACGTGAAAGTCCAGCGGCCACGGTGTCCGCGTTAACCCGGTCCACGAGCAAGAAACCACCGGTGTCCCGGCAATCGTTGTAGGCATCCATTGGGATTGGTCTATCCGTTGCAATCTCAACTCGGCCGACATCGTTCATTTCAAGGACCCGAGCGGCGTGCTCCGTCCCCGTGACCACATCAAGCCTGTGGCGAACATTTGTGACAGTTGCAGGAACGGAACGTGAACCAGAAATCAACAGGTATGAACGGCCGTGTGCCAGGGGTTCCTCATTGAGCCAGACCATATCCACGGCGAATCGATCGGCTGGCTGTAGAGATGCTCCTGCGGCCAAGATGTCTCCGCGTGTTACGTCAACTTCATGGTCCAAGGTGATGGTGATCGCTTGCCCCCTGACAGCGACATCCAGATCACCATCGGCTGTTACGAGTCGATCAATTTTTGCAGTGCGACCAGAGTCAGCAACCGTGACTTCATCGCCGGGACGAATCGAACCTGAGACAACCGTCCCAGCGTAACCACGGAAATTTCCTTCAGCACGATTAATGAACTGAACCGGGAATCGAAACCGTTCATCCTCTGGCTTCTTTGCCGGCTCCCAGATTCCAAGGGTTCCCAGCAAAGTTTCTCCGTGGTACCAAGGCATTTTCGTGGACGCTTGAGTGATGTTATCCCCTGCTACCGCGCTGACCGGGATTCCGCTGATTTCATCGATACCAAGGCGGGCCGCTGTCGTTCGTACTTCACCCATGATCTGCTCAAAGGTTTCATGGGAGTAACCAACAAGGTCCATTTTGTTCACGGCCACGAGAATTGTTTCTACACCCATCAATGCACATACGGTGAGATGTCTGTGCGTTTGTGGCCGCACGCCACGTGCAGCGTCAACGAGGAGTACTGCAACATCGCCATTTGACGCAGCAACTGCCATGTTTCGGGTGTACTGCTCATGCCCTGGCGAATCAGCGATAAGCACCCGACGACCATTGGGTAAATTCATATGCCGGTAGGCGACATCTATGGTGATTCCTTGCTCACGCTCGGCTTCTAATCCGTCAGTGAGAAGGGAATAATCGATTTCCCCCACAGGGACCGTTGATCCACCGCGTCTTGTTTGCCGAGCATATTCCAATTGATCAATGGGCACACTGTCGGTTTCTGCCAAAAGTCGGCCAATAAGTGTTGACTTTCCGTCGTCAACCGAGCCACAGGTAACCAAGTGCAATACAGGAGTTTGTGTCGTCATTAGAAGTAACCCTCTGCCTTCTTGGCCTCCATGGACCCGCCACCTTCACCATCGATCAAGCGACCAGCTCGCTCAGAAATTTTGCTGGACTCCATTTCAACGATTAAATCCGCCAAGTTGTCCGCGGTTGATTCAACGGCACCGGACAGTGGGTAACAGCCCAACGTTCGAAAACGCACCGATTTCATGACGGGGACTTCGCCCTCATTGAGTGGAAAGCGTTCGTCATCAACCATGATCAATGCGCCATCCCTCTGCACGACCGGACGCTCCTTGGCGAAATAGAGTGATGGGATCTCAATGTTCTCACGCTCGATATAGCGCCAAACATCCAATTCGGTCCAGTTGGAAAGTGGAAAGACCCGCATGGATTGCCCCGGTGCCAACTGAGTGTTGGCCGTTCTCCAAAACTCGGGGCGCTGCTTGCGCGGTTCCCATCTATGACCGGGCTCACGCAAGGAAAAAATACGTTCCTTTGCCCTGCTGCGTTCTTCATCCCGACGGGCGCCGCCTATCGCAGCATCGAAGCCATACTGGTCAATGCCCTCACGCAGAGCCACTGTTTTCATGATCCGCGTATATTCATGAGTACCGTGGGTGAATGGAGTCACGCCTTCAGTCAGGGCGGCCTTGTTCTGCGCAATTCTTAGGTCCAGACTCAGGTCTTTCGCTCGTTTGTCCCTGAACTCGATCATCTCCCTGAACTTCCAGGACGTGTCAATATGCATCACAGGGAACGGCAATGGTGCTGGATGAAAAGCCTTGATGGCAAGGTGTAGGAGGACCGATGAATCTTTGCCGATGCTGTACAGGAGCACTGGATTCTTGAATGCTGCTGCAGTTTCACGGTAGATGTGAATAGCTTCAGCCTCGAGTTCGTCGAGGACAGCCGAGTAGGGCACCGTGATGGTCACTACACACTCCCATTCCTAATCGTAAAAATTACATTTTGCTGAGACCGAGCCACCGAGATATGGCTGATCCGCTGCCTGTACAAGGCATTTCTTGCCCAAAGCCTACGTGTTTAGGCTTCTGACAAGACTTCCATCCCCATCGAAGCGCTCTGCGCTGCATTGCCCGCTGCTTCGCGTTGAGCTCTCTTAGCCATTGCAGCGGCGCTGCCGGCCGAAATGTCTTCCTGTGACATGGGCGCTGACTCGACACTGGACACTGGGTGGCGTTCCTGGATCCAGGATTTGAGTTCCGGCCCCGATTCATAGGAAGTGATCAGGCAGTACCGTGGATCGGACCCTGAATGCCACACCGCGTGATAGAGCCGTTGGGTATCGATGACTACCTGAGTCCCTGCAGGAAGTGGAACGCGAACCTCCGTTGATGGATCATCGCGGTCCTCGCGCAAAATCATGACCGAGTCTGGATTATCTGTCAGATTGTAAAAAGACCGTACGATCCAACCCGTTCCCTCGGGGTTAAGGCGATTGTTGTCATCCCTGTGCAAGTTATAAATGGCATCTGCGTATGTGTTTGGTTGCAGTTCAATGACACGACACCGACCAATATTGGCCCCAACCTCTTGTGCGCGTGCCGTGAGACGTGGGGCAATCGCTACGTTTTCTTCAACCCAGACTCCGTCTTTGTCGGTCTTGGGTGGGGTGTGATTCCAGAAACCATCACATTCCATGTCTCCGTAGGCGCTGGCCAGAGGCGCAAATCGCGTATCGCCCGATGATTTCCAGTCAACGTATACGAGGTTTTCCCACTCACGGGGATCAGCCGATTGATCATAGGAGTCAACAACCGTGTAACCGGTCTCAGCCAAGGCATCAAGTTTGATGTAACTCATTAGGTTCTCCCTTTAGGATTGTCCCGATAGTTTCTCATTTTTTGAGCGCTAAATCCTGCTGCGCGTGCGCGTGTTGCGTGCGTCTCTGAACTGTGGGACTGAGCTAGTAATTGAACACGGTTCAGGAACGCAGAAAGCCTGCGTAAAGGCATATGGACGCGGCTACCGCCGCATTCAACGATTCGACTCCCTCAGCCATGGGAATACTGACATGTGTAACTCGACGCTCGCCAGAGATCGGCGACAAAGCGCTACTCCACAGTGGCCCGACTCCATGTGCCTCAGAGCCCACCACCCACGTGAGCGTGCTTTCGCCATTGAGTACTTCCACGGCCTCAAGAATGTTCATATCGGCATCGCCAGCAAGGGCAAGAATTGAGCGCGTTTCAGGGATTTCCTCGATGGAGCCAATTGCGGCCGTGGGGACTCGGAATATTGAGCCTGCGCTGCTACGAACTACCTTCTCGTTGTAGACATCAACACAATTTCCATAGAACAACACACCTGCCGCGCCTGCTGCATCGGCCGTTCGAATGATCGTGCCCATATTTCCTGGATCAGAGATCGAATCAACAATGATCACGGGCCGAGGCTGAGCAAGTATTGTTTGAGCGTCGATAGCGGCCATGCTGCATAAGGCAATAACGCCCTGAGGGCTAGCCGTTGACGAGAGCGCTTGCATAGCTTCTTCGGTGCAAAGGGTGACAGGGATGTCGAGGTCTTCGAATTGGCTGATTAAGTCTTCACGAACAAATATTTCCTGCACTTGCTGCTGCGAATTTTCCAAGGCCATGTGAACAACGGCAGGGCCCTCAGCTAAGAAGAGCCCTGCCGCGTGACGATCAGACTTTTTATAGAGGCGAACTAGTTCCTTGACTCGTTCAGACTTCTTGGAACTAATGGTTCGCATCGGTTTAATTCAGTTCGCGAGACTGCGAACTAGACTGCCTGTGCTGGCACTGCAGCACGAGCAATTTCAACAAGTGCCACGAAAGCAGCTTGGTCATTGACCGCAAGTTCAGCGAGCATTCGACGATCCACTTCGATATCAGCTGCCTTAAGCCCCTGGATAAAGCGGTTATACGTCATGTCATTTGCGCGAGCAGCCGCGTTAATGCGCTGGATCCACAGGCGACGGAAGTCTCCTTTGCGAGTTCGACGGTCAGCATATGCATAAACCATCGAGTGGGTGACTTGCTCTTTTGCCTTGCGGTAGAGGCGTGACCGTTGTCCACGGTATCCAGATGCGCGCTCAAGGATTTCCCTGCGCTTCTTGTGCGCATTTACTGCGCGTTTGACGCGTGCCATGACTTCTCCTGATTTTCTCGATGCAGTTCTTTACGCTGCTGTTCTTTAGATTGTGGGGACGACTAACGGGCGAGTAGACGCTTTACACGCTTGAGATCAGCTGGTGCAACCTGCTCATCAGCCATGAGGCGACGGGTGCGCTTGCTGTTTTTCACCTCAAGGAGGTGGCGACGGTTTGCCTGCTCGTGGGTTATTTTCCCCGAGCCTGTCACCTTGAAGCGCTTCTTGGAACCGCTATGTGTCTTTTGCTTTGGCATTTCGTTTCCTTTCAGTCCGCTTGCTCTGAAGCGGAAGTCTCAATGGGCGCACCGCTTTCTGTTGGCGCATCTACCTTCTTACCTTCACCCTTGCGTCGCACAGGTGCGAGCACCATCAGCATGTTTCGGCCATCTTGCTTGGGTGCAGCTTCAACGATGCCGTAGTCGGCAACGTCCTCAGCGAGGCGACCAAGTAAACGAATTCCCAGTTCAGGTCGGCTCTGCTCACGACCACGGAACATGATCGTGATCTTGACTTTGTCACCTGCTTTGAGGAAACGAAGTACATGACCCCTTTTGGTTTCGTAATCATGCTGGTCGATCTTCGGGCGCAGTTTCATTTCTTTGATCACAGTATGCGACTGATTTCGGCGCGACTCTCGATCCTTGAGAGCTGCTTCATATTTAAATTTGCCAAAATCCATGATTTTGCACACCGGGGGCTTTGACTGGGGCGAGACCTCAACCAAGTCAAGGTCTGCTTCAACTGCCAGACGGAGTGCATCTTCAATACGGACGATTCCTACCTGTTCGCCGGCCACACCGACCAAACGAACTTCAGGAACACGAATCCGGTCATTGATCCGGGGTTCGACGCTGATGGCGCCTCCTCATCTACTCGAAATTACCCTTTTTACCAATGCAACTCTGTAACTGCGTTGCACTTTCGCCTAGTGCAACGAAAAACCCCCGCTGCACATGCAAGCGGAGGCGACGGCAGGCGCAAATAACACGCCCGTGGACGGTTAAGTCCATGAACCCCGAGAGTCTGTTGTGCAACTCAGAGGTGGGAACCGCTGTTCCACTTACATGACCCGGCCTTTCGGCCGCATCTAAGAGGTGAAAGGGTAACAGGTGTGACCCAGGAGAATAGCCCCGCCCTCGACATCGCCCAGATCCCTGCCGTGGAAGTGGTATTGACCGTGGGAATGCACCTCATGTCTGCCGCAGCCATTGCCTGCGGGTTGGCAGAGGATGAGAGCGAGCCAGATCTGGCGGAGGCCCGCATCTTGATCACGGCTCTTGCCGGACTGGTCACCGCTTCAGCACCCGACTTGGGGTCAATGCACGCCGCCCCCATGAGAGATGGGCTACAAAGTCTCCAGCGAGCCTTTCGAGAGGCATCGGTTATTCCAGACCCCCCCGGGCTGGGTCCCGGAGAAAATCTAACCGGTCCCGTTTACTGACCACGGCTATGCAAACCCTGCGGCCTCGCCGCACTCTCCATCAGCCTATTCACCGTGAGACTCTTCTCCGGCAATCTCGATTTCTATCCCAGCTGGGGTAAATGCATGGATGTCTGATCTCACATTTAAGGCCTGAACCAACATCTGAGCTTCGGAGTCTGAGATCCTGAGTCGTATCGGCCCATTGACGCTTGAGACAACTCCAAATGTTTGCAGCCCGAGATCTGAAGCCAAGGCGCTAATTTTCTCAATTGCCTGGTCTCTGTGATTGCCGGGAGTCAATTCCAGAACATCGGGCAGCGTCAAGGTAAATGGAAACGGTCCCGAGGGATCGATGATCAGCGCGACCGCATTTTCCCCTAACGCGGCAGCAGCTGCATCGGGAGCAGTCATGGGAACGGGGCGAGCATCTAAGCGCCAGCGCGCCAGCGAGTCGACTCCGGAGAACACAAGTAGCCCCAGTCGCCCGTCAGCAGCGGCAAGGCATGCGACAGACATTTCGGATCTGGCATCAGAACCTTGCGCAGGGGCCTTATCTGATGGGGCAAGTGCGATAAAAACCCGAGAAGTACGCAGCTGTGCAATTACCTGTTCGAACCGAGCCGATTTCAATGCCTCTCTGAGTACCGGCGAGGCCTCACCGGTGTCATCGCTCCAAGCGGTTTGGAAGGTCTCGAGCGTGCGCCCAGAGCCAAAGGTAGGTCCATTTGACTGATTGAATCCACCCCTGCCCTGCATGGACCCAGCCTATGGGGAGCACAATCGCGGAGTGTCTTCTCCACTGACCGACTCTCGTTACAACACGTCTCAGCCTGTTCTTATGACTACGGTTGTGCTGGTCGCACTCAATTTGCGTGCTGTACTTTCAAGCTTGCCCACGGTCGCGAGCAACATTGAGGAGACCACGGGATGGAGTGATGCCACCCTTGGCATTTTGACCACGATTCCCGTGTTATGCATGGGTCTAATTGCACTTGCTGTCCCAGCTCTTGCAATGCACCTTGGACGCAAGGCTGTTGTTACTTTTGCTTTACTTTCATTAGCCTTCGCATCACTCCTTCGTGCAATCGAAGGATTGCCCAACCTGCTCTTTGTGTCAGCGATATTGGCCGGGCTTGGTATCGCGCTCGCGGGCGGGATTATTCCCGGAATTGTTCGCGAGAAACTGAACCAGCGACTTGGTCTCTCTACAACTTTGTGGACAACTGCGCTCATGGGCAGCGCGGCGCTTGGCGGCGCTCTCACGGTTCCGCTCGCAAACGCACTGGGTTCTTGGTCACTTGCCCTTGCATGTTGGTCCATACCGGCCTTTGTCGCGCTCGGATTTTGGATGTACGCAGAACGCGATACACCAGACCATGACCGACCTCAGTCATTAGTCAAGATTCGAGAACTTCCTTGGCGCAACACACTTGCCTGGGCTCTTGCCGCCAATATGGCTCTCAACTCAATAATTTTTTATAGTTCACTCGCTTGGATTGCTCCTTCCTACGCAGATCGCGGTTGGTCCCAGGAAACTGCCGGGTGGCTTTTTGGGCTGTTCACCGCTTCGCAGGTACTTTCTGCATTAACACTCACGAGGCTATCGGCTCGCATCAAGCACCGACGCACGCTCTTCATGGGCGCCATCCTTGCCACAATACTGGCACTTTTTTCCATTGCGTGGCTACCTAACTTCTTACCATGGCTCACGCTTCTTATTCTCGGGTTCTTTCTCAGCGGTGGATTTGCCATGACACTGGGGCTTCTCAGCGAGTACAGCAGTGATGCACAAAGTGCGGCACGTTTGACGGCCATGGCATTCTTTGTGACCTACACGACTGCGGCGGTGGGGCCGTTTTTAGCAGGCTTCCTGCTCGATCTTTTCAATTCATGGAGCATGGTTTTCTCAATTCTCGGTTGTGTTGCGTTATTGCAACTTCCCACCGTCTACTGGCTCAAACGCGGCGTCCGCGTGGCGTAATCGCGCCTTTGGGCTCGCAAACTTTGTGCCCTAGAGCCTGCAAGCATGGATATCGGTCACGAGTATTCCCTTGGCGCCAAGTGCATACAACTCATCCATTACGCGGTGAATGTCAGTTGCTGGCACCATAGATCGCACCGCAGACCAGGACGGATTTTGCAAGGCCGAAACAGTTGGTGACTCGATGCCAGGTGTAATTTGGCAAGCACTTTTGAGGTTTTCATTTGCGATGTCGTAATCAACGAGCACGTAACTTCGCGCTACAAACACACTATGCAATCTCCGCTGGAATGTTTCCTCCACACTTGAGGCCACAGACCGTTGCGGTCCGATGAGAACGGCCTCCGACTCCAAAATTGCCTCGCCAATAGTCACTAGTCCTGCAGCCCTTAATGTCGAACCTGTTGCAACCACGTCGGCGACGGCATCAGCCACTCCAAGTGCCACTGCATTTTCCACAGCACCATCGAGTTGAACGACATCCGCATTGATACCTTGGGATTTGAGCCACCCCTCCAACAAGCCTCGATACGAAGTGGCAATGCGAAGGTTATGCAATTCCGAGAATTTAGTGATGGTGTCCTTGGGAACCGCAATGCGAAAAGTTGAGGGGGCAAAACCCAATTGCATCCGTTCTTGTGCATCCACTTTGCTATCTAGCAACATGTCACGCCCGGTGATTCCGAGATCGAGGGTGCCGGCACCAACATAGATGGCAACATCCTTGGGTCTCAAGAAATAGAATTCAACCCCGTTCACCGAGTCGTGCACGACTAATGATCTGGATGACGCTTCAGCCAAGTAACCAGCTTCTCTCAGGATGGCCCGAGCTGGCTCCGCTAATTGACCCTTGTTTGGCACAGCAACTTTGAGGACCACGCTATGACTCCTGTTCGTTTAAGTCTGGATGGCTTGTTGAATAAATGTTGCGAAGGCGAATGGTAGTTACAAATATTTGTACACGTCATTCAACGACAAATTGTGCGCATGCATGAGAACCTGGATGTGGTAAAGCAGTTGTGAAATTTCCTCAGAGAGCGCTTCTGGGCTCTCGTGTTCGGCGGCCATCCAAACCTCAGCCGCCTCCTCGACGATTTTCTTACCAATTGCATGAGTGCCCAATTGAATGAGTTCTACCGTTCGTGAATCATCTCCGCCAAGAGCGATACGGTCCGCTAGCTCATCAAAGAGTGAATCAAAACTCTGTTCGGGATTTGGACCAGACATGACCCAACTCTAGCGAAAGCCGACACTTTGATCGCGCGGCTGACTCTGGAGGGCCATGACAAGGGCGGCTTGGGCCGCCTCTTCCCCTTTATTTTCAGGTGAATCAGGCAATCCACACCTATCGAACGCTTGCTGTTCGTTTTCCACGGTGAGAAGACCGAAACCGATGGGAATCCCCTCATCTAGGGACACTTGAAGTAGGCCCTGGGTTGCGGCGCTGCAAACGTATTCGAAATGCGGGGTCCCACCGCGGATAACAACTCCGAGCGCAACGATGGCTTCAACTTTGGCTAGGCGTGCCACGCGTTGGACACCCAATGGCAATTCAAAAGCCCCGGGTACTCGAACGAGTTCCGTGGTGGCACCCGCAGATTCACACGCGGCTGTGGCTCCCGCGATGAGGGCGCTCATGATCGTTTCATGCCATTGGGATGCAACGATCGCAACTTTCATTCCGGGTGTTGACACATTGAATTCCGGGGCATTGCCACCACTCATGATTCATCCCTCTGCCGAAAGGCCACGATTCTTTCCATATATTTTGCGAGAGCATCTACCTCAATGTTAACGCGTTGACCCACCTGCGCTTGACCAAGATTTGTCTCGGCCAAAGTCGTTGGAATTAAGGAGACAGTGAATTGATGTGAATCAGCAGATGAGTCTGTAACTGAGGCGACGGTAAGCGACACCCCGTTGACCGTTATTGAACCCTTTTCTATGACATAGGGGGCGAGTGATGGAGGAAGCTCAATGGTGAGAACAGTCCACTCTTCATGTGGGTCGATGGCAAGCACGTGAGCGATGCCATCAACGTGTCCTTGCACAATGTGACCACCGAGCCTCCCCGACACAGGTACGGCGCGCTCGACATTAACCGCGCTCCCCACCTCTAATTCACCAAGAGAGCTTCGGTTCAATGTTTCCAACATTACGTCTGCGGTGAATTTTTCGGCGTCGTAATTGACCACAGTGAGGCACACACCATTGACGGCTATGGACACCCCAGCCACGGCATCAGTGAGAACCTTGGGCGCACGTATCTCAATTCGCGCAGAGTCTGCACCTGTTGAAATAGATGTCACTTCACCCAGTGACTCAACAATTCCAGTAAACATGATCAGACTCTAACGAGTCCCTACGGTGCCGCGGACAAGCAAGTCTCCCCCAAGTACTTGCGTGTGTATATCGCTGAGAGCGATTGCATCATTAACACTAGGGGCACCACCGGCTGTGGACAAAGACATGGGTCCTGAGCCAAAAGACACGGGCGCCGTAATTGTAATAACCTCTTGGATAAGGCCCCGATCAAGAAATGCACGCGCTAATTGTGGCCCACCTTCCAGGAGCGCATGGGATACGCCGATCTTGCCCAACTCAACCATGACGGCATCGATGTTTTGCGTATGAAAATGAATAACTCTTTCACCCGGCGTGGAATAGATGCGTGAATTTGCCTGAATGATTCGATTTCCTATGATCACTCGAATCGGCTGGCGCTCACTCGGTTCACCTTGTGCATCGCGAGCGTTGAGGGCAGGGTCATCGATTAAAACAGTGCCGGTTCCCACAATGATTGCTCCGACACGGCCGCGCAGGTCCTGCGTGAACGCATTAGCCGTTGGTCCCGTTATCCGAGTGGACAGGCCGATGCCTCGAGAGACTCGGCCATCGAGTGATTGAGCAAACTTCCATGTGACAAATGGCATGCCCGTTTTGGCCCAATGATTCCAGGGACCATTAAGTCGCTCCGCCGATTCACGTTCAACTCCTGCTACGACCTCCACACCTGCAAGAGCAAGAGCAGTCGCACCGCCTGCTGCCGATGATGACCTATCACTGGCTGCGAATACAACTCGAATAATCCCAGCATTGATAATCGCTTGCGAGCATGGACCCGTGCGTCCTTGGTGGTTACAGGGTTCGAGTGATACGTACATGGTTGCTCCCCGTACATCGACACCTGCCTTTGTCAGTGCATCAATTTCCGCATGAGGAGTCCCAGCTCCACGATGAAACCCTTCGGCTACAACGGTGCCATTTTTCACAATCACCGCGCCGACTCGGGGATTATCACTTTCAGGACCTAACTGTGCCAACGAAATAGCACGGAGCATCAGCTCCCGATCATTCTCGAGGCTCACCTAGGCTCGATTCACGAGCTGCGCGAGTGCAACGACTTCTGCCGCGGGGTCTCCCGATTGATAGACGCTCGAACCAGCAACAAAAACATTGGCTCCGGCCTCGGCACACTCAACAATGGTGTCTCGACTCACTCCGCCATCAACTTCGATCCAGATTTCGGTCCCACAAATTTCCCGTGCCCGCCGAATTTTAGGAATCATGTCACTCATGAATGACTGACCTCCGAATCCGGGCTCAACTGTCATGATGAGAATCATGTCGAGATCTGGTACAAGGAAATCTAGTAATTCCAGTCCCGTTCCAGGTTTAAATGCCGCGGCGGATCGAGCCCCTGTTGAGCGAATATCCCTAGCCACAGCAGAAGGATTCCGTGCCGCCTCAATATGGAAAGTGACCGAGAATGCGCCCACTTCACCGTATGCGGGTGCCCAGCGATCAGGGTCGTCGATCATCAGGTGGACATCAGCCCGAAGTGAAGTGTTTTCTATGACATCGCGTACCACTGGTAAACCAAATGTCAGATTGGGAACAAAGTGGTTGTCCATGACGTCCAAATGGATCATGTCCGCGACGCCGTCAACCCTCGCGATTTCCGCATTCAATGCGCCAAGGTTGCTATTGAGAACACTCGGAGATATCAGCACCTTGTCAGAATATCGGAATATCTAAATACATTAATCAGTTGCGTCGAATCAAAGCAAAGTACATTGCGTCTGTTCCATGGACATGAGGCCACAACTGCACATCCGGTCCCGACCCTAGGTCGGGGATTCCTGGGAAGAGGGGTCGCGCATCCTCCAATTGAGCACCTCCACGTTCTTCGAGCACGGAGCGCACCAGCATTCTCGTTTCCTCGACATGCGGTGAGCACGTGACGTAACAGACGATTCCCCCGCCACGCACGCTGTCTAATGCGGCATTGAGAAGGTCCTCTTGGAGTGAAGTTAACTCGTAGAGATCCCTCTCTTGCTTGCGCCACCGAGCCTCAGGTCTGCGGCGCAATGCACCTAGTCCCGTGCACGGGGCGTCCACCAGAATTCGATCGAAGAACTGGTTGCCCCATGGACGTGTCCTGGCATCTGCCACTAGGACTGACGTTTCGGGATTAATAATCCGCTCAATAAGCCGTGCTCGATGAGCGTGCAACTCAACCGCGGTGAATGTAACCCCGGATGGCACGGAGTCAGATATCAATGCTGCCTTTCCACCTGGACCTGCACACATGTCAAGCCATGCGGATTCAGGGCCTATCGGCTTGGACAGTAAAAAGGCCTGCGCAACCAGTTGGCTACCTTCATCTTGCACGATTGCATGACCCAATCGAACTGCTTCAATGTCCTGCGGCACCGTGGACTCAACGACCCGCGCCTGAGTACTCCAACGACCAGAGCTTGTCCCGTCGATCTCACTTTCACCTGACCGGATTGCCAGTACAGGCTTGGCAGGAGTGTTATTTTCTTTCAACAGCGCTTCTAATTCTGATGCTGAGCGACCCGAGGCGTTGAGAGCATCTCGATAGGAATCAATGATCCATTCGGGGTGGGAATATTTCACCGCGAGACTCAAATCCTGCGTGTTGATGTCTGAGGAATCCGATTCAAGATTGCGCACTACACATCGAAGGATCGCATTCACAAACCCAGCTTTCGCTTTTCCGTGGGCATCATTGACATTGAGTCGGGCCAGATTCACGCTTGAGTCGACTGCAGCATGATCTGGAACTCGCATTGCAACGATCTGATGGATACCCATTCGTATGATGTCCAATAGGGCTGGCTCGATGGCCGTAATCTCTCGGTCCGCGCATGCCTGCGCAAGCGAGTCATAGAGCATTTGATTTCGCAAGACTCCATAGGCCAGTTCGACCGTGAAAGCCGCGTCGCGCCCATTCAGCGCATTGTTTTTGAGGACCTGGGCCAGTGCCAGATTGGCATAGGCGCCTTCATCTCGCACGAGGCCCAGCAACTCCAATGCGGCCTTGCGCGGGATGTCAATGGTGCTCTGGGTGCTCACATAAACCTTTCCTGTGGTTGCCGTAATCCTCGAGCCCAGTCGGCAGCCTTCATGGACTTGCGTCCCTGAGGCGTCAGCATGCCGAGTGCTACAGCCGTGGTGGCGGTGCCCACGAGAACCCGATTTCTTTCAATTCGAATCTCACCGGGACCGAGGCTGTGGTCTGAATCGATGAGAACAATCGGGTCAATGACAAAAGAGTCACCGTCGGGGCTGGTTGTCCATGCCCCGGGCGCGGGCGTCATGGCCCTAATTCTCCGGTCAACTTCTCGAGCCGGGTATTCCCAATTGATTCGGGCATCGGCCTTCTCAATTTTTGGAGCGTAGGTCACCCCGTCACTAGGTTGAGCCACGGGAGTCAAGAGTCCCTGTTCAAGTGCATCGATGGTTTGATGCAGCAGAACTGCTCCAGACTCAGAAAGCTTGTGCAGAAGGGATCCTGCAGTGTCACTGGGCAATATCGCCTCAACCATGGTTCCTAGGACAGGCCCAGTATCCATGCCTTGATCGAGGAGAAAAGTCGTGGCACCCGTCATTTGATCACCGCCCCAGATTGCGTGCTGAACCGGCGCGGCCCCACGCAAGGCCGGCAGCAAAGAGAAATGGAGATTCACCCAACCGAAGGCGGGAATCGCCAGCATGTCGGCTGGAATGATTTGGCCGTAGGCGACTATCGGAATGCAATCGGGCTCCAAGGCACGCAGTATTTCTGCCGCAGAAGCCACCTTCTCTGGCGCCAAAACTTCAATGCCATGATCACGAGCTAAAAGTTCCACGGCGCTGGGGATGAGTGTGCGCCCTCTTCCGGTCCGTGAGGGCGGTTGCGTCAGTACCGAAAGAATCTCGTGATGAGAGTCGATCAAGAGTTGCAGGGCAGGGACAGCCGCGGCTGGCGTGCCAGCGAAAACTAAGCGCACCCTAAAGCCACTTTTGAGATAAAGCGTGCGGGCTTGTTTTGACTATTGTGTCGTCACCGAACCAATCTGACTCACGAATAGCTTTCATGGCCTCTTTGCGAGTCTCGGGGTCAAGCCGATCAATAAAGATAATTCCATCAAGATGGTCTGTTTCATGCTGAACACAACGGGCGAGCAAGTCTGACCCGACCAACTCAATGGGCTCGCCATACATGTTGAATCCTTTTGCCACCAAACTCATTGAGCGTGGAGTGTCAAAAGATAGTCCCGGTAAGGAAAGGCATCCTTCTTCACCGATCTGAAGGTCATCGGACAAATCTAAGGTTGGGTTCACGACATGACCGAGGTCATCGTCGACCCAGTAAGTGAAAACTCGGAGGGACACCCCAAGCTGCGGCGCGGCCAAACCAACACCCGGGGCCTCTTGCATAGTGTCAGTCAAATCTGCCACCAACTTTCGAAGCTCCTTGTCAAAATCGACAACTTCTGCAGCCGGTGTTCGCAAAACCGGGTCACCAAAGATTCGAATTGGTTGGATGGCCATGATGGGAGTCTAGATCATGTTGATGGGGACTAGAAATCTCTGGGATCGACACGCACTTGCACGTGTCCGCACTTTGAGTCTGTCGAACGCACACGTGTCAACTCCAACAAGTGTCTGGATAGTTCACTTCCACGCGATCGATTGACCACCAAAAAAGCGTGGACACGAGTATCGCCGACCTGCTCGTGGTTGAGATGGTCGATGGGGCCGAGAACGGAGAAATAATCTCCCCCGTGCCCTCGTTGAGCACGCCCGTTCGAGAGCATCATCCCTTGAATGTTGGTAATAAAGGCCTCGATGTCGGACCGAGCACCGTCAATACGAACAAACCTTGTGCTCGGCGGCAGATGCGCTTCGCGTCGTTCTGAGAGTTCGCGTGAGGCAGCCCAGCGTGCATCCCAGCGAGTTACGGCTTGGACGGCACGCTCGACAGCTGGCGCGACGATCACAATGTGTGCACTCGATGAACCCAGCACCGCCGCATTGAAGAATCTCCGCAGTAATGATTCCTGAGCCAAGAGGGATGGTGCACTCGTGGACGCATCCAGAACAATGACCGCTGAATAACCACCAATTGCAATGGGCTCTGCTCCAGGCGTGGCAACAATGATTCGAGGCGTGCCGTCCACATGATCGATCATGCGATCTGCTTGAGACCACAAAATTGGGGTGCCTGGGAAGGCCCGTCCAATTTCCTCGGCCGTTCGCTCCGCGCCAATGGACAATGCTTTGGTCCGATTTCCACCGCAGGAACATCGCCATGTCTGGATGCCGCAGCGGATACAGCGAGTCACAGATCCGGTGCCACTGCGCACCGTTTGAATTGCTCCACCACACTGGCAAGTAGCAACCGCCCCACAATCAAGGCACATGATGACGGGTATGTAGCCCTTGCGAGCCACTTGAATGAGCACTGGTCCACTGGTGAGCCCTTTCTGTGCTGCCTGCCAAGCAATTCGAGGAATACGTGCTTGTGCTGGGTCCAAAGCAGCATCTTCGGGTACAACGGCACGCACTCGCCCCATGACGCTCTTTTTGGCCACACTAGACGGGGAAATGTCGATGGCCCATCCACTTTCACACCAAGATTGAGTCACCACAGACCTGCTTGTGTTTCCTACCAGTAGCGAGCATTCAGATTCGTGGCTTCTGAGCGCGGCCACTTCACGGGCATCCCAGTACGGTGCATGCGGATCTGAATAGGTGTCATTACCGTCATCCCACATGACAATCGCTTTGAGATTAGCCACAGGGGCAAATACAGCCGACCTGGTTCCAATGACCACGCGACTGACACCTGCATGTATCCGTTGAAATGCTTTATAGCGCGCAGCCTCGCCCAACTCCGCCGTCAGCACCTCCACAGAGGAGTCGCCCATGAGTTCAAGGAAGTGACGAACATCTTTGACATCGGGGACCAAAATCAATATGCCTGCTGCATCATGATGTTCTCCAGATCCGTTGCGGATGCATTCAATCAACCCTCGAATTTCCCTGCGCCAATCTGTCGCAGGCGCTGACGACCAGCAACCGCGTACGGTCTCTCCCGCTCTCAATTGACCGAGAACAGTCGAGCCGTTGTCATACGCGTCCCAGCATGTGGAATCGGTTACCTCGCCTGATTCGGATACTTGAACTGAAGCCGCAGCCTGGAGTTGGGTCGCTCCTGCGGAAATTCGGCCATGTTTTTTTGGCACCGCGGCACGCACAACATCCCAGAACAACCCTGCATAACGTTGACTCACCGAATGCACCAAAGACAATGTCTCCGGTGTCAATGCGGGACCAATGACTCTTTCGATGCTGGAAAGTTTGGAAAATTCGGACTCTGCGATCCGATCGATCACTATTGCGTCGGTTAACGCACGGTTGAAACGAACTCGCACTTTGCAACCGATGCTCACTTGATCATCGAGCTCGCTCGGGACAACATAATCGAAGTCCCTGTCGAGATGTGCAATCGAAACATCGACTCGAACGCGAGCAATCGGATTTACTTTTGCTGGCTCAACCTTTTTTACTTTTGTTGGTTTTGCAGCCCGTTTAGTAGGAGCAGCCTCAGCTAAAAGAAGTAGCTGCTCCTGCCCTTCATTCACGGGTCAACGAAATCAGAGGCCAGCTGCGGTGCGCAGTTGTTCTGCTCGATCAACATTTTCCCAGGTAAAGAATCCACCCTCAGCAGGACGACCAAAGTGCCCATAGGCAGCCGTTGGCTTGTAAATCGGGCGAAGGAGATCTAGATCGTGGATGATCGCGGCAGGACGAAGATCAAATACCTTGAGCACTGCCTCTTGTATTTTTTCATCGCTGACGACACCTGTGCCAAATGTCTCGACAAATACGCCCACGGGATGAGCCTTACCGATGGCGTAAGCCACTTGCACTTCACAGCGAGTGGCCAGTTTGGCGGCAACAACGTTCTTGGCAACCCATCGCATGGCATAAGCCGCTGAGCGGTCCACCTTTGACGGATCCTTGCCTGAGAAGGCGCCGCCACCATGGCGAGCCATGCCGCCGTACGTGTCAACGATGATCTTTCGACCGGTGAGACCAGCATCGCCCATGGGGCCACCCACAACAAAGTTACCCGTGGGATTGACCAATAGGCGGAAATCTTTTGAATCAAGATTTACATCTTTCAGGATTGGCTCAACAACATATTTGCGAACATCAGGCGCCAATTGCCCGTCCAGATCAATACCCTCAGCGTGCTGACTACTGATAACTATCGTGTCGATGCGCACAGGCTGGTCGTTTTCGTCATAGGCGATCGTCACTTGAGTCTTGCCATCGGGACGGAGATAGGCCATTTGTCCGTTCTTGCGAACCGCGGTCAACTGCTGTGCCAGCTTGTGTGCGAGTGAAATAGGCAGAGGCATGAGTTCTGGAGTGTCCGTGCAGGCATAGCCAAACATCAGACCTTGGTCGCCCGCGCCCTGTCGATCCATGGGATCGGCGCTGCCACCTTCGCGCTCTTCGATCGCGTCATTGACACCCTGTGAAATATCCGGTGACTGCTGCCCGATTGAAACCGAGATGCCACACGATGCCCCATCAAACCCTTTTTCAGAGGTGTCGTAACCGATCTCCAGCACAGTATCGCGCACGAGAGACATGACGTCAGCGAAACCCTCTGTGGTGACCTCACCCGCGACATGAACTTGACCGGTGGTGAGCATGGTTTCCACCGCTACTCGACTGGAGGGATCCTGACGGAGAAGATCATCGAGGATAGCGTCAGAGATTTGGTCGGCCATCTTGTCGGGGTGACCTTCGGTCACGGATTCAGAAGTAAAGAGTCGGTGGGCCACAGGTTTCCCCTTCATATTGATTCATTTGCGTCATTACAACGCCCACTCCCATTGGGTGTCAACGCGAGTGATGTGCAGGTCCAGCGACCTAGTGTAGCCCCTCAAGGATGGATCCAAGTCGAGCCACGAGAGCCTGAGCGATTTGATCCTTGGTCCCACTCTGCTTCTGGTGTGATTGGGAATCCATGAAAATGACCTCAGAGTGGTCCTCACCAAAAATGGCCCCGTGTGCCACATTGTTGACTACCAGCATCTCGCAGCCTTTGGCTTTCAATTTTGTCGCTCCCAAGGAGATGAGTTCTTCATCAGAGTGCACGGTTTCTGCCCCGAACCCAATAACCACGGGCAGGGACGAACTTCCACGCTCACTGCACACTGTCGCCAAAATGTCAGTCGTTTGCTGGAGATTCAATGCCGGAATTTCAGAACTTTTGGAGTCCTTCTTGATCTTGCCTTCTTGAACATCGGTAGGGCGAAAATCTGCTACCGCGGCAGCCATAACCAGCGCATCGGGCTCGTGGGTCATGGTTTCACGAACAGCATCAAGCATCTGGGCTGCACTTGGCGCCTTCACATGATTAACCCCTGCGGGAACGGCCTCCTGGACTGAGCCCGTTATTAGTGTGACCCGTGCACCTGCCGCGAGTGCCGCTCTCGCAATTGCAATTCCTTGCTTGCCGCTGCTCCGATTGCCCAAGAACCTGACCGGGTCCCAACTCTCCTGAGT
>Ga0136655_1000155_pt1 | contig 29985 bp, 26 predicted proteins | sample CPBDNA_2_FD_94863 | JGI IMG/M metagenome (GOLD analysis project Ga0136655, IMG submission 94863) | Freshwater to marine salinity gradient microbial communities from Chesapeake Bay, USA - CPBay_Spr_15_0.8_DNA (version 2) | ecosystem: Environmental > Aquatic > Marine > Coastal | place: USA... | reverse complement strand
CATACCAAGGCTTGGCTAAACCCAACGCCATTTCGAAAATCTGAGTGCTATTCATAACACCAAAAATAAAATATCGTAATCTTAGTTTAACCATCACCCACTAAAATTCATATAGAGCCTAAACTTTTTCATTTCCTCTTCATATGCTTCCATAGACTCTACTTTGGTCTGAAGTTGTTGGTCATTATTTACCGGACTCAACCGATGAACGAAGGAATGGTAGGTTAAGGAATCGGATTGCGGGTCAAAAATGTAGAATGAACTGGTTGAGGGACTAGAAATCATGATTTGATCATTCAGATCCTTCAGGTAGATGTACTCCTGATATGAATAACCTCCCATATAGACCACCTTCAGATCTAAGACCCAGTCCAATTCAGAAAGAGGATAAGTAACTATTTTGGATTCTTCCAAATTAATCTTCGCCAAGGATCGAGTCCCTACAAATCGAGTCCCAGGCAGGGAAAAGAGGTTTTTTTGATCTTTGGACAGGATAACTTCATTGTCTAACTCATCTAAATCCGAAGCTATTGGAAGTGATTGAGTAGAAAGGTCTTTAATTTTGGTTCCCGAGGTATCGAAAATCCCCAGTTTTCGATAGGCGGTAATCAGGAATTGTTCGTTTTCCAAGGGTTTAACTGAAAATACAACATCGCTGATTCCATTCGGACCTTCTACTTCAAAATCATAGGACCTTACCCATGACAAGGTTTGCAAACTGATTTGCTGCACCTGGCTTAGCTCGGGATTATACAGAAACACAAACTTTCTGTCATCTGAAATCGATTGACCACTATATCCCCTTCTCAGACTAAAGAGTTCTCCTTTCGAATCAATCAAAAGCGTATCTATGGATAGGGAGAGATTTTCCAAAATATTCGTAGTAGTAATCTCTTTCTCCTTTTCGGAGCAAGCAAAAAATACAAGTGCTAGAAGTAAAGTAAGGAGGTATGATCTCATAGGGATTAAAAATCAAAAGTGAATACCGCAAAGCCCAACTCATCTTCGACATTAACATAAGAGTAGAGCTTGCCATCTTTCCAGAAATAATTAGTAAGCCGTTGATTAAGGCCTTCTAGTTTGGATTCTCCAAGTAGCTTTAGATCTTTATCGTATGCCAATAAATAACTTTCATAAGTTGTGGGATCACCTCTCTTTTCAGCCATAAAAGATTTGCTAGCAAGCCGGTAGAATCGGGATGAGTGCTGATCCCAGATCAATTCTTGGAATGAAACCTGCGATAGTACCTTTCGAAGCTCCTTGAAAAAATCTTTCTCAGTACTTACTTCATTTTGTATTTCTCCAGTTTTCTCGCGGGGTATTAGTTGATGAGGGAAATCCACATAACTTAAGCTATCAGTCTTGGTGTCATAGACATAAATTCCACTCCCTACTGTGCAAGTGATGAATAATTTGTCATCAATCTGCTCTAAAGTATAGTTCTCAGTCTGAATTGATCCACCTTTATCTGAATTCCAGAAAATTTTAAAATTTTCTGCCTTTTCCATCTTAGGGAGTTTGATGATTCTACCTCGCTTATTAGCATGATCAATCACCGCAAAATCGTGACTGCCTTTCAAAAAATTTCCTGGTAAGGAATAGGCTATTCCTATTTCGGGACTTAGCACTAGTTCGTTGAATAAATCAAATGGATTAAACTCATTTAGCCCCTCGATTTCTTTAGGGTTCAAGTTTATTGGTTTGATCAGTTCTCCCTGAAGATTAAATATCCCTGAGTTTGGAAAAGTTGGAATCATCAGTATGCCATCTGGCAAAACCTGGAAATAAGAACTCCTTCCTAACCCATTAGGACCTTCTTTTTCAAAGGAATAGGTTCCTTTGCTCACCATAATATCTAGATCGATTTCTTGAAAAAGTGTTTGATCATAATCATAAATGAAGAGTGATCGGGAATCTGGTGATAGATCAAACCAGTTCATTCCGTATTTTAGATTAATTATTTCTCCTTTAGAATCTACCACCACAGTATCCACGGAATACGTGAGGTTTTCGAGGATATTGATTGGCTCGGTGGATTCAGATTCTTTCCCTCCACATGATGCAAGTAAGGCTAGCAATGAAATTGTAAGTAGTTTTTTCATAGTTTCTAAAAATCAAACGTGAATACCGCGAATCCCAGCTCGTCGTCCACATTGACATAGGACCAGAGCTTGCCGTTTTTGAAGAAGGGATTAATTGGTCTTGTAGAGATTGGTAATAGTGCTTCTCCGATCAATTCCAATTCTTTTGAATAAGCAATAAAATATACTTCGAACGCTTTAGCCCAACCCTCTGTATCGAACGTAACAGCTCTACTTGCAAACCTAAAATATCGCTGAGACTTTTCATCCCATAAGAAGCTACAATAACTGATGTCGTGGTTTAGCTTTTTTAATTCTTCCTCAAATTCTGCTCTGCTCCCCACTTTGTTTTTTACCGCTCCGGTTTTTCCTAAGGGCACAAGCTCATGTGGAAACTCCCTATAAAAAAGACTGTCTAGACTAGGATTGTAGATGTAGGTGCCATTCCCCACAGTACAGGAAATAAGCACAAGCTCATTAAACTGTTGTAGGTGTAGAAATTCACCTTTTTGCTCTGCATCGCTTCTAATCAGGTATTTGTTGGCCCGTTTAAACTCAGTTAGCTCCACCATCTTTTTCCTGTTTTCCAGTGAATCTATTACAGCAAAATAATGGTCTCTTGTTTCAATGTTCATCGGTAAAGAATACAAGTTGAGACGCTTTGGGTCCAGAATTACTCTATTTCCCATTGAGAAAGGCTCAATAGGAAATCCTTCTACTAATTCCTCTTGATCAAGATTCCAAGACTTGATTTTCATGCCTTGGCTAGTAATAATAGAAGGTCGATGAAAAGTTGGGAAAAAGAAGTTTCCATCTGATAGTGCATAAAAGCTAAAGGTATGCCCTGGGCTGTTCGGACCATCTTTCTTAAGAGAAAAGGAATCTACTAAGTTCAGTTGGTCCAAATCAATTTTCTGCATCTTTAAGTTTTTGTAGAAATAGAAAAAGCGGCCGTCTGGCATTGGAGAGGTACTATAACCGAGGGAAAAATCTAAAATGTCATCTCCAGTATCCACTAGTACTGTATCGATTGTATAAGTCATGTTTTCAAGAATATTCTTGGGCCCTTCGACGATAGAGACTTCCTCTGATTTATGCTTTTCCCCACAAGCTGTAAGTAGAGCAAGAACTGAAATCGAAAGAAGCTTTCTCATTTCTCTAAAAATCAAAAGTGAATACCGCAAATCCCAGCTCATCGTCCACATTGACATAGGACCAGAGCTTGCCGTCTTTGAAGAAGGGATATTGAGGAACTTGAGTTAAATCTTCCGGTTGGGCCTCGCTGATTAAGTTTAAATCTGAATCAAAAGCAGAGAGGTATACTTCGCTTTTTGTGCTTGGCTCTGAAGAATTACTTAGGATTAGGATGGAGCTAAAGCGGTAAAATTGATTCGATTGCTCATCCCATAGCAGTTCGTAAAACCTAACTTCAGAATTTATTATATCAATTTGCTCATTTCTCGCTCCTTCAGAAGAAACCTCATTTTTGATTTGTTTGGTCTTTTTGGCGGGCGTCAGGGTAAGAGGAAATGTGATGTAATCCAAGCATTCTTTCACAGGATCGTAGCGATAAATCCCATTGTGCACTGGAGTTGTGATATAAATTTTTGAAGCAATTACTTGAAGAGTTAACACCTGAGCCCAATTCAATGTAAAGCCAGGCTCTTTTGAAACTACTCTAAAATCATTGGTTCTATCCATCTCTGGCAAGTCGATCACTTTCGAATTTTCTTCTTCAAAATTGATAGAAATCAGATTGAACACAGGATCAGAGAAATGGGTCTCCAAGAAGAAGCCAATTTTATTTTCTTCTATATAAGTAAACTGACTGTAGTTATCACCTTGGGATTGGGTTTGGTCAATCAAGTCGTCCAATTTATAGTCAAAGGGAGGGAGCAATTCACCTGATTTCGAAAACTCTCCTATCTTTTTTGATCCAGAAAAAATAAAATTGCCATTGCTTAAAGGTGCTATCGTCCTACCATATACTTCAACTCCATGGAGACCTTCCCTTTCAAAGTAATAGGTAGCTGTGAGTGCCAACTGATCCAAATCAACTTCTTTAAGTTGCATGCTGGAAATATCATATTTGTAAAAAAGGCGATGATCTGGACTTAAAAAAGAAAAGAGCCCCTCGAATTTTAGGTTGATGAACTCTTCCCCCGAGTTCACCACCAAAGTATCCACCGAGTAGGTCAGGTTTTCTAAGATATTTTGGGATCCGGTTTGTTGAGCAGTATCGCTCTCTCCGCAGGAGAATAAACCAAGAAATATCACTACTAACGGCAGTTTTTTCATGATGTGGTTTTTTAAAAATCAAAACTGATTACTACAAATGCAGGATTCTCCTTCATCACGGTGTAGCCATACAGCTTTCCGTCTTTCATAAAAGGCAAATTTGGAAGCATAGTGAGTTCGTTGGACTTTATTTCTCCAGTAATATTGAATTCTTTGTCATAACTGAAGACAAAGACCTCACTGCCCAAATACTTGTTTTCCTCTGTGTAGCGAGGATTTTGCATGGCAAATCGCCAATAAATTTTCCGGGTTTCGTCCCAAAAAAGCCTAGAGAAACTGATCTGCTTTCGGATCTCATTAGATACTTCCATTCTCCGTTCATTAGAGTCGACTTCAGTCGGAAAGTCACCCGTCTTCTGATTTGGGACCAGTTGATGCTCAAAAGTGATCAGCCTCAACGAATCGAGATCAGGCTGGTACACATATATGTCTGAAGTAGAACCACTATAAATTACATAGTCCTTACCTAATTCCTGCAAATCGATAAAATCTCCTGAGCTGGAACTCCCATTTTCTTGCCGAAAAGTGACATTGAAGCGATTCGTTATCTCTAAAGCAGGAATTTGAATTAATTTGATTGACTTGTCTAAAAAATTAAAAACACCAAACCCCTTAAAATTGCCACCGTGAATGTAAGGGGTAGATACTGCTCTTTTTTTGTCTAAGAGCACACGAATATTCCGCATCAAATCTAAATTTCCGGTAATTTCAAGTCCTTTCCATTCGGTCTTTTCGATTCCGAGATCTTGGAGTTTTTTTCCATCAAGTGTATAAATTCCTTGAGCACCATAACCAAGGAGAGCGACTTCATTATTTGGAAGCACACTTAAATAGTTGATAAAAGAAGGCGCCTGATCTGGGCCATCATTGGTGAATTTGTGACGATTGACTAGAGCATAATTTTCTAGGCTGATCTCATGAACTTCGGGACCTTCAGAATAGCCATAAAAAATCGACTGTTTATCCTCGCTAAGATCATAGGCGTAATAAGCGCCGGCATTAAAGATTTCCTCTCCAACCTCGATTTGAACAGAATCTAAACTGACCTTGAGATTTTCGAGAATGTTTTTTTTAGAATTGGAATCTGATTCTGAGTTTTCCCCGCAGGAAAAAAAGCTTCCTACAAGGCAGATAAAAAAAAGCTTTTTCATAGAATATAGATTTAGTCTTCTAAACTAATTAATTTCTACAAAAACGTGAGCTTCGTACTGTTAAATAAATTTAAATTAATAAACCGCTTCTAGCAAACTTCGAAAAGCCATCGCCTTTTCCCCGTAGCGTGCTTGGGTTTCGTAGCGCAGCGCATTGGCAAATCGATTTTCGTATTCGATCAATTTGGCGGTAGATTCTGCAAAAAATTGAATGCTGTAATTGGTAAAGCCATCATTGGTACTGTTCATCAGGCGATAGAATTTATGGTCAGTAAACATCCCAGATGCGAAAATAGCCGGAATATGATCTGTCTTCATCCAAGAGACAAAGTCATCTTCGATGTCAGTGGCAACAGTAAAGGTGATATTATAGAGAATCATAGGGATGGATTTTGATTGAAATTCGCTTTTTTTGCCAACAATCGTAGCGATGCAAAGTTAGGAATCCCAAATTGATATCCTGAATTTACTGCCTCGCATTCTTCAACTCCCAATGCACAAATTCCTGAAAGAAGAAATCCCATCCAGAAACCTGACGCTTTTGATCGCCAAAATCTTGGTAATCGCCCTTCATGTGGTGGGAATTATCGGCTTGAGTATTCCTGAGTATAGAGATTTGTTTTTGCGATTGACGCCGCTGCAGCTACTGAGCAGTCTGTTTTTGATTTTGGCTTTTCACAGAGGTTGGTCAGAGGTGTTTCCGATATTCGCCGCCGCCGCTTTTTGGATTGGTTTCGGTTCGGAGCTGATTGGGATTCATACTGGCTATCTATATGGCGACTATGTTTATGGACCTACGTTGGGGCCAAAGCTGTGGGAGGTTCCGATCATTATCGGGGTGAATTGGTTTATTTTGGTTTATCTCACTGGGACAATATTTCAAAAAGTGTCGAATGATTATTATGCCGCTTTACTGGGGGCTACGGCCATGACTGCCATTGATTACATCATGGAGCCTGTCGCTGTTGCATTGGATATGTGGTATTGGAAGTTTGAGATTATTCCGCTGGGTAATTATGCCGGTTGGTTTATAGTAGCCTTTTTGATCCATTTGATTTTCAGAAAAGCTAACTTTGACAAAGGAAACTCAATCGCAAATATCCTTCTGATCTGCATGATTTTGTTTTTCGCGGTTTTAAATTTTACCCTACCACTATAAATTTTTTCAGTGATGTTTAAACAAAACAGTAGCAAACTAGGATATAACAATACGCCTGATGGTCGGGTTATATAGTAGATGATGAACGCAATTGGATTTATAGCACTGGGTTTCATCCTGATGGAAGTATTTGGTTGGGCGATCCACAAGTACCTCATGCATGGGCCTCTTTGGTCCATTCACAAGACTCATCATCGTCCCTCGAAGTACTTCTTTGAATTGAATGACCTGTTTTCGTTGCTATTTGGAAGTATTGCTGTAGTGCTGATCATTAAAGGAGTGTCTGATTTCGATTATCGGTTTTGGATGGGAGTTGGTATCAGTTTGTACGGAATGCTGTATTTCTTTCTTCATGATGTATTGATTCATCGTCGAATGAAATGGTTTCAAAAGCCAAAAAATATGTTTCTGAAAGGAATTTTCAGAGCTCATCAAGCGCATCACCGCACAAACGAGAAGGAGGATGCAGTATCATTTGGCTTATTTGTAGTACCAAAAGAATATTTTAAAGAGAAAGATCTGTGAGCACATATTCAATAAAGGACTTAGAGCAGCTCTCTGGGATCAAAGCACATACGCTTCGGATCTGGGAGCAGCGCTATAATTTGGTAAGTCCAAAGCGGACCGACACTAATATTCGTTTTTACGATGACGAGGATTTGAAATTAATCTTAAACGTGGCCTTGTTAAATGACAATGGCTTTAAGATTAGTAAAATTGTGTCAATGGAACGTCCGGAAATGCGGGATGAGGTAATGCGACTTACTGAGCGCTCCCTCACGCATGACGATCAGATTCATGCGTTGACGATTAGCATGATTGAAATGGATGAGGAGCGATTTGACAAAATCCTCTCTACTAATATTCTGAAGCTTGGCTTTGAACAGACCATGATGAATATTATATATCCTTTCATGTCCAAAATAGGAGTACTCTGGCAAACGGGGGCAATTAATCCAGCGCAAGAGCATTTCATTTCCAATCTGGTGAGACAAAAATTGATTGTTGCGATCGATGCTCAAATCCACACCAATACAGGAAAGAAGTTTTTGTTATTCCTGCCAGAAGGAGAGCTTCATGAAGTTTCTATACTTTTTGCTTCTTTTTTAATCAAAAACAAAGGCCATAAAGTAATTTATCTTGGTCAAAATACCCCTACTGAAGATCTCAATCAGGTCTATGACATTCACAATCCAGAATTTTTATTGACAGTGATTACCACATCGCCATCTTCTGAATTTGCACAAGACTATGTCAACGGATTGGCAGATCGATTCAAAGAATCTCGACTATTGGTCACTGGATATCAAGTAATCGGTCAAGATCTTAAGTTTAATCCCAACGTGCGACAATTAAATTACATCCGGGATATCAAAGATTTCTTAGAAGAGCTGTAAGCAATTCCTCCAGACTAAGATAGTTTATCATTGGATTCTATATATTAAACAAAAGGGCTTTTCAAAAAAGCTCTTTTTTTTTGCCTTCCAAAATCAAAACCTGCCTCGGATAGGCCTGAAATGGTATTTTACTATTCTTGTTTAATGATATGGTAAAATAATTCAACAAAATGCTTGCGTTCTGTTTAATGATTGCTACATTTGATTAAACAAAAACCAAAGGCCATGACGACTCTAGAATTTAGCTACTCATTAAACCAGTTATCCAGTACACTAAAACCTTTTGCGTTAAAGTTGACACGTGATATGGATGACGCCAATGATCTTTTACAAGATACAATGGTAAAAGCATTCACTAACAAAGACAAGTTTACCGAGGGAACAAACCTTAAGGCTTGGCTCTATACTATTATGAAGAATACCTTTATTACTAATTATCAGCGAATGGTAAGAAGAGGTACATTCGTAGATACCACGGACAATCTTCATTTCATCAATTCAAGCGGTTCACTTATTGAGAATGGTGTTTTTGGAAACTTCGCGATGGATGATATCAATGAAGCCATTGATAACTTAGATGATGTATACAAAACTCCTTTCATGATGCATTTCCGAGGTTTCAAATATCACGAAATTGCAGATAAGCTTCAGATTCCTATTGGAACTGTTAAAAATAGAATTCATATTGCTCGTAAGTTTTTGAAAGAGGACCTAATGGTTTACAAGCATACAAATTAATAATGAGCAAAAAACATGTTGTGGTTATCGGTTCTGGCTTTGCCGGATTGTCCGCAGCCACACATCTTGCAACATCTAGTTGTTCAGTCACCCTTCTTGAAAAAAACGGATCCCCCGGTGGTAGAGCTCGAAAGTTCGAACATCAGGGGTTTGTTTTTGATATGGGTCCCAGCTGGTATTGGATGCCGGATGTATTTGATAATTATTTTGACCACTTCGGAAAGAAGGTCGCAGATTATTACGACCTAATTCGACTTGATCCTTCGTATGCTGTCATTTATGGAGAAGAAGATACGCTGGATATTCCTGCTAATCTGGATGAGTTCAAAGCAATGCTTGAAGGAATCGAACCCGGAGCAGGCCCTCAATTGGATAAATTTTTAGCGCAGGCCAAATACAAGTACGAGGTAGGGATTCATGACTTAGTTAAAAAGCCAAGCCGTTCCCTTTTCGAATTTACTTCGCCAGGATTACTGATGGATATGCTTCGAACGGATATTTTCCAATCGATGTCAAAGCATGTTCGGAAGTTTTTCAAGTCGGATAAAATCATCCGTCTGATGGAATTTCCAGTGCTTTTTTTAGGTGAAACTGCCGATAATATTCCGGCTCTTTATAGTTTGATGAACTATGCCGACATCGCATTGGGCACTTGGTATCCAAAGGGTGGTATGCACGAAATCATCAAAGGCATGGTCAAGCTTGCCGAAGAAAAGGGAGTTCAGATCAGATACGATGCGGAAGTGGAGGAGATCGAGATTCAAGATGGCATTGCTCACTCCGTAAGATTGAAATCTGGAGAACGCATCAAAGCAGATATTGTAGTCGCCGGGGCGGATTACCATCACGTGGATCGCCACCTAGTCAATCCAAAATACAGTAACTACTCTGAGGAATATTGGGATAAGCGCGTGATGGCTCCATCTAGCTTATTGTTTTACATGGGAATAAATAAGCGTCTGAAGAATCTCAGACATCATAATTTATTCTTTGACGAGCCTCTGGGTCCGCATGCTGACGCAATCTATAAGAATCCACGCTGGCCAGAAAAGCCCTTGTTCTATGCTTCTGTCCCCTCGATCACGGATCCGACGGTTGCACCTGAAGGCATGGAAAATTTATTCTTACTCATACCGCTTGCTCCAGATTTGGAAGATTCGGAGGAAATGCGTGAGAAATATTATGATATCATTATGGAACGATTGGAGCGTATCTCAGGTCAAGAGATCCGTTCTCATGTGGTTTATAAGAGATCCTACGCACATAGTGATTTCAAATCCGACTATCATGCATTCAAAGGCAATGCCTATGGATTGGCTAACACCTTGACGCAAACGGCGATCTTGAAACCTTCACTCAAGAGCAAGAAGGTTAAAAATTTGTATTACACTGGACAGTTAACTGTTCCAGGTCCGGGCGTTCCTCCGTCCCTGATTTCTGGCTATGTGGTAGCCAAGGAAGTGATGAAGGAAAACAATTTGTAAATAAAAAGGTATATTAAGTAGTATGAACGCTATCGAACTTTTTGACCAAACGACACTTGAATGTAGCCGACTGATCACTCAGCGTTACAGTACGAGTTTTACACTTGGTATAAAAACACTGGCCAAGAAGTTCCATTTGCCGATTTATGCGGTGTATGGTTTTGTCCGCTATGCAGATGAGATTGTGGATACGTTTCATGATCAGGATAAAGCAGGGCTTTTGGCGAGATTCAAAAAAGATACTTTTGAAGCGATTGAAATAAAACTCTCGCTAAATCCAGTCTTACATGCATTTCAACTGATCGTCAACCAGTATCAAATTGATCTTGATTTGATTGAAGCATTCCTTCATAGTATGGAGATGGACTTGGATTATCAGCTATACAATGACAGTAAATACCAAGAATACATCTATGGCTCTGCTGAGGTGGTGGGACTGATGTGTTTGAAGATTTTTGTGGAAGGCGATCAAGCCATGTACGATCGATTGAGAGATCCTGCCTGTAAGCTGGGTGCAGCCTTCCAGAAGGTAAATTTTCTCAGAGATATCAAAAGTGACTTCGAAGAGCGAGGAAGAGTTTACTTTCCCGGGGTAGATTTTGAGGCATTTGACAAGTCAGCCAAAATATTGATTGAAGAAGATATTCAAAAAGACTTCGATGATTCTCTGGTGGGAATAGAGGCACTTCCCGATGGAGCTAAACTAGGCGTAAAAGTCGCTTATCTCTATTATCAGAAGCTCTTTGATAAGATAAAAGGTTTGCCTGCCGAGACCATCACGCAAGAGCGAATTCGCATTCCAAATTCGAAGAAGATCACCCTTCTTTTAGGCACTTATTTTGGAAGTAAACTTGGAATCAACTAGCGATGGAAAATTTTCTTTTCTGTTCAATTTTTCCAATCAGGGATATTATCTGGATCAGGACAGCGGCACCAGCCGCAACCTTCGCTTTTATTGATTATCATGGTATATTAGAGAGTAAACTAGGTCACAAAACAATTCAACTCACTTTAGGTTTATAGGCTATGAAAAATCTTCAAGTTCAAATAGATGATCATTCTGGCTTCTGCTTCGGAGTAGTGTATGCCATCGAGATGGCTGAAGAGATTTTAGATGAGCAAGGCTACCTTTATTGTCTCGGAGATATAGTCCATAATGATGAGGAAGTAAGTCGCTTGACTCGAAAAGGACTCAGGATTATCGATCATACCGAGTTGAATGAATTGACCAATGAGCGAGTTTTGATCAGAGCACATGGTGAGCCACCTTCGACCTATGAGCTTTCGATCAAGAATAACCTGACGCTGATCGATGCGAGTTGCCCAGTGGTTTTAAAACTTCAGTATCGGATCAAAAATTCATTTGACAAGGACGAGACGATCTATATTTATGGTAAACACGGCCATGCTGAAGTGATAGGGTTATTGGGTCAAACCAGTAACAAAGCGGTTGTCTTCCAAGACATTTCCGAACTCGACTTACCCAGTCTTCCAAAGAACATCACGCTTTACAGCCAGACCACCAAAAGCACAGATAAATTTTACGAGATCAATGAGATTTTAAGGCAAAATGGCATCACGGTAAATACCAATGATACCATCTGTCGCCAGGTCTCAAACAGGGATAAGGAATTAAGATCTTTTGCAGAGAAATTTGATAAGATCATCTTTGTGAGCGGAACCAAATCCTCCAATGGAAAAGTGCTTTACAACGTTTGCAAAGAGAAGAATGAAAATACCTTTTTCGTTTCAAATGCTGACCAAATCGAATCTGATTGGTTTGGCGAAAATGATAAAGTAGGAATTTGCGGTGCGACTTCCACTCCACTGTGGCTCATGGAGCACGTAAGAGAGCGAGTTCTTACATTTTAAGAAAACATTCCGAAATTACATTCATGAATTCGGCGAAATCAATATCATCTATCGATCCGAAGGGAGTGATTATAGCCTCTTCGATTATATTACTTTGGACAATTTCCCTTTTTTTGTTGCTTCAAGTTGAGATCGATTGGACTAATCCACTGATCTACCTTGGCGTTTTTGTCCAAACGCATTTATACACGGGACTCTTTATCACCGCACACGACGCCATGCATGGCTTGGTCTCTTCAAATAAAAAAGTTAATCATGCCTTAGGATGGTTTTCAGCAATGCTTTTTTCTTATAACTTCTATTGGAAGCTTTTTCCAAAGCACCATGAGCACCATCGCTATGTAGCAACGGATAAAGATCCGGATTATCATTCTTCGGATAATTTTCTGATTTGGTATTTCAGTTTTGTGAAGCAATATGTGACCGTTTGGCAGATTCTTTTGATGGCCGTTTCATTTAATATTTTGAAGCTTTTTCTCCCTACAGAAAACTTGATCGTCTTTTGGATGCTTCCTGCAATTCTTTCCACGCTTCAGCTTTTTTACTTTGGGACTTATCTTCCGCACCGTGGAGAAAGTGCAAATTCACATCATTCTTCAAGTCAATCAAAAAACCATCTTTGGGCTTTTTTTTCTTGTTATTTTTTCGGCTATCACTTCGAGCATCACGATTCGCCAGGGACTCCTTGGTGGAGGCTTTGGAGAGAAAAAGAAAAACAAACGGCATGATTTCGATGATTTTTGTGGAAAAATGCTAAGTATCCAAACTTTTTTGGATTGAATTGATTTTCTAGGTAATACAATCCAATTATGAAGTTTATTTATACCTTATTAGTAGTATTTACCCTATCACTTTCAGCATTCTCGCAGGGAATTATTCGTGGTCGAATCTTCAATCCGGTAAATAATCAAGCTGTCCCTTTTGCTAACGTACTAGTCATGGAGACCGAGCTTGGGGCGATCTCGGATGAAGAGGGTTTTTACGAAATCGTAAATGTCACTCCGGGCTTATATAATGTACGAGCCAGTTTTGTTGGCTACAAGACTGCTACAGCCTACGAAGTTCAAGTCACTCAGGCAAAACCTGTTCAGCTGGATTTTGAATTGGCAGAAGATGCTTCAGAATTATCAGAGGTCGTGGTCAGTTCAGAGTTTTCCAGATCGGAGGAGACGCCACTTTCGGTAAGAAAATTGAATTCCAATGAGATCGAGCGATATCCTGGTGGTAACCGAGATATTTCCCGGGTCATCCAATCCCTGCCTGGAGTAGCCAGTACGGCAAGTTTCAGAAATGACATCATCATCCGCGGAGGAGCTCCCAATGAGAACAAGTTTTTCGTAGATGAGATCGAAGTGCCGGTGATCAACCACTTCGCCACTCAGGGTTCCTCTGGAGGTCCTGTGGGGATTCTCAATGTGAACCTAATCAAGAATGTGGATTTGATCGCGGGGGGATTTCCTGCAAATAGAATGGACGCAATGAGTTCCTTCTTCGAGTTTACCTTGAAAGAAGGTCGTAGAGACAAAATGGCTACCCAATTGACACTGGGTGCTTCCGAGTTGACTTTATCGAATGAAGGTCCAATCGGAGAAAAGACAACCTATTTGGTATCGGCTAGAAGGTCCTATTTACAGGGACTTTTCAGATTAATTGGCTTGCCTTTTCTACCGACCTTCAATGACTTCCAAGTGAAAACAACCACCAAACTCAATGAAAAGACGGAATTGACTTTTATCGGTGTGGGTGCGATCGACAATTTTGTATTGAATCAGGACGTGCCTGAGGAGGAAACTGATGATGAGCGCGCCGACCGACTGTATTTGCTAGATGTGCTGCCAATCCAGAGTCAGTGGAATTATACCACCGGATTAAAATTGAAGCGATTCCGGGAAAATGGTTTTTGGACTTTTGTGCTGAGTAGAAATATGCTCAATAATGAGTCCTATAAATATGCCGGAAATGACGAAAGCAACGAGTCAAACCTGCTTTTTAGATACATCTCTCAAGAATCAGAAAACAAATTTAGAGCCGAGAATAGTATTTTTGGAAAAGGCTACACCCTCAAATACGGAGTCAACTACCAATATTCAAGGTATTTTATCAACAACTTTGATCGAGCTACTCTTGCTTCCTCAGGTCAGGTCATCGATGTAGAATCGACTTCGAATTTTAACCAGTATGGCGCATTTATTTCCGGGTCCAAAAACTTTTATAAGGATCGCTTATTGGTGACAGGTGGAGTTCGAATGGATGGAGCTGATTTTGCAGAAACAGCTTCTAACCCATTGAATCAAATTTCTCCACGAGTTTCCTTTTCTTATCAGTTAAAATCAAACCTATTTGCGACTGCAAATGCGGGAATTTATTACCAGAAGCCAGCGTATACGGTACTTGGGTTTCAGGATAACGAAGGGGTGTTAGTAAACCGGGAAAATGATGTTCGATTCATCAGAAACTCTCAATTAATCGCCGGAATTGAATTTGTCGTTCCGGAGAAAAACAGACGATTCACGGCAGAGGCATTTTACAAACGCTATACTAATTATCCTGCTTCAATCCGAAATGGCATTGCCTTGGCAAATTTGGGCGCTGACTTTGGAGTAATCGGAAATGAGCCAGTGGCATCCAACGCCGAAGGGAGGGCCTACGGAATCGAGTTTTTGGCCCAGCAGCGACTGTTTAATAATTTCTATGGAATCGCAGCCGTTACTTTGGTCAGAAGTGAATTTACCAATCCGAATACCGAAGGATTTATTCCTTCCTCTTGGGATAATAAGTTTATCGTGAGTTTGACTGCCGGAAAGCGTTTTGGAAATAACTGGGAAATTGGAGCGAGATGGCGATTTTTGGGAGGCACACCTTACACACCTTTCAATGCAGAAGAATCCGCTTTGATCAGCAATTGGGATCTAAGAGGCCAACCAATTTTCGATTTTACCCAAATTAATGCGATTAGGTTACCGGCTTTTCATCAGCTTGACTTGCGATTGGATAAAAAGTATTACTTCAAAAACTGGAATTTAAACTGGTATGTGGATATTCAAAATGCCTATAACTTCCAAGCCGAGCAACCACCATTGCTGGTGCCAGTGAGAGATTCTGGAGGGGAAATCCTGATCGATCCGACTGATCCAACGCGCTATCAACTTCGGTTTTTGGAGAATACTGCAGGCACGCTATTACCGACCATAGGGATTATCATCGAGTTTTAGAGATGTTCTAATTTTGAAAGAAGCTGTATAATTCGTTCTGTTTTAGCTTCGAGTGAACTCGTTCCATAAATGTATTCTACCCATTTGGTTTGATCTGCTCTAGAGAGGTTTTGAAAAAGTTGATACTTTCCAGGATCATCCTGGAGACATTCAATCAATTCTTGAGGAGCTTCTGTAGGAATTTCGTCACGTAGTAATTTCAAATGAACTCGATCACCGGCTTCTTTCTTTAGGATCGTTTTGATAGACTTGGCTACTGGAATGAAAAGTGAGCCATCTCCCATTGGCATGAGATGTTTTCCTTCGAAAGCGAAAGAGTCTATTGATCCGGATACTTTTAACATTCCAAATGCTTGCCCAGAAGGAAAAATAGAGAGTGGGAGTTTGATATAAGTCCAACCACCCTTTCCAGGAAACCTTTCCATAAAAAACTCACCCGATACGATTTGTTCCATAAAAAAAGCCGACTAATCTAGACTAGCCGACTTAAAGTTATGATTTATTAGCGTATTTAATTTAATCTCCAGCGCACATTTAGGCCAAATCCTGCGCGAAATTCCGTCTCCTCGACCAAGAATAAATAGGGTCTAAAGTCCAGGCCAATCGTGATGGGAACATCAGAGAATGCATACTCAGCACCCACTTCACCGGCAGCTCCAAAGCGGAAGTTGTCTCCAAGATATAGCGCAGGGCCAAATCCTGCATACCATTGCAAATCGGTATCAGGAATATCAGCATAGATTGGATTCCAAAGGGCATCGATTCCCAAACCATTTCCTCCAAAACTGACATCAGCATGGATCCTGCTAAATTCACCTAGTGCAAAAACCCCATCAATGGCGACATTATTGCCATAGAAATCTCCAAACCGAATACCTATTTCCTGCGCCTGAAGCGCTGTAAAAGAACCTATTGTGAGCACGATAAGAATCGCCAGAATTTTGATTTTTTTCATTTTAAAGAAAATTTTATTTACGACAAATGTAAGAGTTCTATTTTTTAGTTAAAGGAATTTTTAACCTTCAATAGGCCTTTGTTTAATTTAGAGTAATGTATTTCCAATCCTTAGAACTTCTCGAACTAAAATATCCATATCCTCAAACCGAGTTCGTTGATTGACATTGGCGATCCGAAGCGTAAACTTTCCATTCAGAATGGTCGAGCTTGGGGAAGCGATTCCCTCCTCTTGAAGGCGTAACAAAATTTCCCTGTTTAATTCCCGTAGTTGTGACTCTGTGTAATCAGGATGGATCATTCGGAAGCAAGTAATGCTCATCGATACCGGAGCGGTTAACTCCAATTGAGGTGCTGAAGTCACCAATTCAGCGAGGTATTCGGCTTGGCGGTTATTCTGAGCAATCATCATTTGATACTTATCCAGCCCCTGCTCTTTGAGAGACATCCAAACTTTGAGCGCCTTGAATCCTCGGGAGAGCTCAAAGCCATAATTATTCAGCGAATCCAATCCTCCTGCCAAGCCTCGGGTCTCCGGAAGGAGGTAATTGGGCGTAATAGAAAATGAATCTCGATGCTTTTTCTTATCCCGGATCAACGTACAACCGACCTCATAAGGGACATAAAGCCATTTATGAAGATCAAATGCCAGGCTGTCTGCTTCTTCGATGGCCTTTAAGCGATCCGAATAAACGGGGTCCAACTTGCAGAGTGCACCATAGGCTCCATCCACATGAAACCAAAGCTGGTATTTTCGGCTAAGCTTAAGCAACTCATCCATAGGATCTATCGCGCCGGTATTTACAGTACCTGATGTACCTACAATGCAAAAGGGACTAAAACCAGCTTCCAAGTCTGCTTGAATCTGAGCTTCCAATTCTTCGGAGATCATTTCAAAGTTATCATTCACTCTAATTTTTCGAATCGAATCTGTTCCAAGACCAATAATTTCTGCTGCTTTCTCAATGCAACTATGCGTCTCTACAGAGCAATAGATAAGTAGTTTTTGGGCTGTCTCTTGGAGTCCATTTTTTCGGATATTCAGGCTTTTAAAGGAGTTTCTAGCGACCGTCAGGGCGGTAATGTTTGCCATACTTCCACCACTAACCAAAATCCCTGAAGCTTCTTCAGGAAAGCCCATCATCTCTTTACACCAATTCACCACTTGCTTATCCACATACATAGGTGCATGTTCGCCTATCGCCACATTGGGATTCATGCCCGAAGCAAGGAGATCTCCCCAAACGCCCATGGGATTTCCTGTTCCTTGGATCCAAGCAAAAAATCGCGGATGTACATTCCCTTTATTATAGGCAAAAATGGTCTCCTTGAATTCCTGATATACTTCAGTCGGACTTTGTCCAGTTTTTGGAATTGGCGAATTAAAGGAAGCCTTCACCTCCTCTGGGATCGGCTTCCAGATCGGTTCTTCCCGGATTCCTTTCCAATAATCGACCAAATCGTCAATCATCTGGTGTCCCAACTCGCGGATTTCATCCCAATTCTCAGGATCCAGCGTCAGGTTCTTGGTGTTTTTCATTTCTATTTTTAATTAGTTCTGTTTCGTTGGAATTAGTCGGATGCTAAAGATATCCCCAATTCCTCCTGAGGCTATTTTTTTTGACGTTAAGACTAGCTTATCCTCCCCTTTTTTTAAATCAAGGATCCCGATTGGGATAGTTTTCCAGGTCTTTTCAGGAGCCTCTTTTCTGGGCACTCGGTCTGGACTTGGGATGAGTTGCCCTTCAAAGGCTTGAGTTATTGTGAAAGGGATTTCTGAATTCCCAATTCGAAGCAATAAGTCGGATCCTACTTGATCATTATTGGCTGTATATTCTAGAAAGACTTCGTAACGTCCAGGATCCAATACATTCAATTCCCAAGAAATACTGTCAGCGGTATTTTTCCAATTTGTCAACCAATCCTGCGCCCAGCCATGGCCTTCAAAGAAACGGATTTCACCTGAAAATGTAGCCTCGTAACCTGCAAGTAGAATTTGCGGACTTTGATTCGAGATGGGAATTGGCCGATTCATTTCTATTCCTTTTGTGACCTCTTGCCACCAAGCTTGATACTCATTGGTAAGCGAAAGGGTTTGATCAGGTAAAACTGAGGAAAGGTCTTTTTGCTGTCCTGGATCATTTTTCAGATCATACAGTTCAATGCCAGTTGGCAAAAGTGTCAAAAGCAAAGAGTCTTTACGGATTGCTCCCGGCCGTGAGTTCAAAGCCTTGTCTAGAAATGCGACATGCGAAAAGATCGGTCTGGAAACCTGCTGCTGTTCTCCGCGAAGTGTTGGAGCTAGCGAAATACCATCGATTGGAAGATTTTCTTCAAAATTCAGCTCTAACAAATCCACCAAAGTGGGCAAGATGTCGATATGAGCCCCAGGGATTTCTTTCAGTCCAGGGATTATTTTTCCGGGTAATTTCCAAAAAGAAGGAACGCGAACCCCTCCTTCATTGACACTTCCTTTGATCCCTTTCATGTTACCGTTGAAACGCTGTCCATTCGGGCCGTTATCAGTTAGGAAGATGATAAGTGTGTTTTCTTCCAGACCCAGTTCCTTCACCTTGGCTAGCAGTCGGCCTATATTCGCATCGATATTGCTAACCATTCCATGAATAGCCGCCAGCTCATCCGAGAGCCCCATTTTTTTATAGACATCAAAGTATTCGGCAGGAACTTGATGTGGGCTATGCGGCGTATTATAGGCGAGGTAAGTGAAAAATGGCTGCGCTTTATTCTTCTCCATGAAGGCCATCGCTTCATCCGTCAAAACATCTGGAAGGAAGCCTTCAGCCTTGTAGATCTTTCCGTTTTTTTCCACATGAGTGTCAAAATAATTGGACCAATGACCAGCCAAAAAGCCAGTAAATTCATCAAAACCCTGAGCCAGGGGATGATTGGGATAATGCTGCCCATTGTGCCATTTGCCAAAAATCCCGGTTTGGTAGTCGTTGTCTTTAAAAAGTTCTGCCAGTGTATATTCAGCGGCGGCCATGGTCTCCAAGCCATTAGAAACTGAAACTGTTCCCGTGCGTAAATGATAGCGACCTGTTAAGATACTTGCCCGAGTAGGTGCGCAGAGTGGACTCACATAGAAGCGATCAAAGCGAGCGGATTCTGTACCCAGTTGATCCAACGTTGGCGTATTAATGGAGTCATTTCCATGAATCCGAAGGTCGCCAAAGCCCTGATCATCAGTAAGAATTAGGATGACGTTGAGTCGCTTTTCCTGAGTTTTCGTGCCACAGGCAAAAAAGAAAATCAAAAGGGAAAGGGTGGAACTTCGCAGGAGGAGATTGATCACTGAAGCAAGAGGCTAGGTTATTTTTTAAAGATAAAATAAACGGCTAGGATCAAAAAGATAGTTCCTATTAAATGATTTAATCGGAAGGTCTCAGTTTTGAACGCAATTAGGCTGAAGATCATGAAAATCACTAAAGTGATTACCTCTTGGATGACTTTGAGTTGAACGAGAGAGAAAGGCCCGCCATTTCCAGAGAAGCCAATTCGATTTGCCGGAACCTGAAAGCAATATTCGAAGAGGGCAATTCCCCAGCTGATCAAGATAATGGAGATCAGGCCAAGTTTATTAAACCATTTCCACTCCGCAAACTTCAAATGTCCATACCAAGCCAAAGTCATGAAAGTGTTTGAAAGAATGAGGAGTCCAATTGTGAGCAGTGCTTTCATAGCGTATTTTCAAGAAATAAATTTTCAGTGAATTTGATTGAATAGTTGCTCAAAAATAGGGTTTGAAAGTGATCTGTTGGTGTTTTTCTTTTTTGTGAAACTATACCGGCAAAAAAAATATAGAATATTCGCCTTTAATCCTCTTTAGGTTGCTCAGCAATATTTTTTAGATGGCTGATGAATTTTCCTCTTTTTCCCCACTTCAAGAAAATACGGAATGAAGTTGGGTGAATGCCAAAGCTTTTTAAAATTCGATGAAAAGTCGATGCGAATACGTGTCTAATAGGGCTTTGACTATTTTTGAAAACTTGATGGTTAAAGTCACTTGAACTTTTGACTGCTGCTTTTTGGAATAGATTGATTTTTAATTCAGGATCATGTAATCTTTTGAAGAAAAAATCATGCTCAAAACTTTTGTTTTCAGTGTAAAATCCTTTTCGTTCTGCACTGTGAATAATGATTACACCAATTCGTTTTGGGAAATGAAAAGGAATTTTTTTAGAATGGGCACGAAAAAGCCATTCTTGCGAAGGAAGAACAAATAATTCTTTCTCCATTTTCCATAATCCTATTTTTTTAGGAACAGAATTATGCAGAAACCAAGTGGTGGCTATACTATAAATGTGCGGTGAAAATTTACCTTGGGGATGTACCGCATACATTTCGGCACCAAAAGAATAGTCTTCCAGCTCTTTGGGAGTCGAGGGAGGGATTCTTATTCCAGGAACAACCATGAACTCAGCGCCAGATTTTTGTATTTCTTCCACGCAGCTACTGAGGTGATCTTTGAAAAAAAGATCATCCTGATTGAGAAAAGTAATGTACTCACCCCTTACTTTGCCCAAGGCTACATTCGTTGGTTTAGCTTGCTGCCCGCTATTTTGGTCTAAATTAGAGAAGGAGATTCTCGAATCATCAAAACTTTGGACCACCGATTCTGTATCGTCTGTACAGTAATCGCCTATGATGATCATTTCCCAGTTTTGATAATCTGAATCCAAAACGCTTTGGATCGCATAGCGAAGCACATAACTGGAGTTATAGGTAGCTATTATTATGGATATCAGTGGACTTTTCAAATGGATTTAGTTTAGCAGTTTTCCGGAAATCTGATTCGCAATGTTGACTGCCAATAAAGGGATAATGGTATACTTTCCGGTATTCACAGTGTGGTAATTACCAAAAGACCGCATGCCCACTTCAAACCGGGTATGTAATTTACTTTCTGCTGAATCTACATCTTTATCACCGTGGGCATAGATCACACCACCCACTGGACTGATGTCTTTGGGTTCGAATTTGAGCTTGTTTAACGAGGGAATTCGAAGTGCGATTTCGGCCAAGCTTTTTTCGAATACTTCCATTCGCTCTTCAGCAGAATACTGCGAATCCCAGTCTGGAGCCCGATACTCCTCCGACCAGCCTGTTCTTCCAATTGGATACCAAGACATAAAAAGTCCTCGATCCTTGAAATTTACTGTATCCCCAAAAGGGCCCTGTACCATGGTAAGTGATGGTAAATCATCTGGTTTTAATTGGAGGAAGATTTTATTTCCAAACTTGTATCGATGTGACCATTTCTGTGGGGGTTCGATTCCCATAGTCTTGTCAATGGCCAGTAATCCGTTCCAAGTGGCGTTAATCACTTCGGAATAGCTCTCTGAATCCAGAATGGAATCACGAAGGAAATGAACTTTCAGACTATTTCCTTGATCAGAAACTGCCGTGATTTTGGTGTTGAGAAATAGCGTGACATTAGGATGGGAGGCAACTGCTTCTGCAAGTTTCTCTGAAATAATCCTTGGCTCAACCGCATATTCGGTGGTCTGAAAAATTGCAGACATGTATTCAGGATTTGCAATGTCTCCGATTTGGGAGCTTGGTAATCTTGAGACTTCTAAGGAATCAAAAAGATCTAGGTAGTCTTTTTTGAAATGCTTTCTAGCCTCAGTAAAATAGTCGCTACAACGCTTATAGTGTACCGAAACCTCTTCAGGGCTCATCAATGAACCGGTGTGAACGCCATAGTAAAAGGGTGTGGAAATAATGTCTTCAGGGTTGATTTCAATCCATCTTTTAAGATAGGAAATGAAATGTAAGGCCCCATTGATCATCTCCTTGGCCGTGTGGAGGTCTCGATCCATAGCATAAATTAGCCCAAGGTGAATTTTCCCTTCTTGGACGTAACTCGCCTTTTTTACCGGAGCATTAGTCTCTTCGTAAATATCAACCAGATAGCCTCGATTAGCGAGCTCCAATGCCGTACAGACACCTAATCCACCAGCTCCTAGGATTGCAATTCTCTTATTTTTCAATTTTTAAAGTCTTTTTTAGGGGAAAATCACCAGCCGTAAAATTAGGAGAATTGATCTGAACCACCGTAAAAATGTTATTTCAACGGGTTTTTTCTGCCCCACCCAAAATGTATAGAGGATCTATTTTTCTTTGAAGAATCATAAAGACAAGTCCAAAGAGACTTCTTCGCATCAGCCAAGAAATGATCGAACAGTTGAAAGAACCGAAGAAGAATTCTTTTTCAAAATCGTGAACCTGCCATTTTCCCTTTTTCTTGGGTTCCAAAATCTTCCGTTCTATTTGTGACCTTTAAAAGGCTTTCATTGCCTTTTAAATTGGGCTATCTCAAATGCATTTTCATCAAGTAAATGGTCGTATGGATTTTAGGTCGCGTATAGCTATAATTTAGAGTTGGTGACAAAAGAAATAGACTTACTATCAGGTGACCAGCTTGGTACATTGATAGACCCTTGCCCACCATAGATGTAACCGATAATTCGAGGCGGACCACCTTCAAAAGGCATAATTCGCACTAAGCAATGCTTGTAAAATGGATGGTCACTTGGGTCAATGTCCTTTGGAAAGGAAATAAAAGCAATCCATTTTCCATCGGGGCTGATATGTGGAAACCAGTCATTGTATTCATCAAAGGTCAGTTGAGTTTGATTTTTTCCATCTGGGTCCATTTTCCAAAGTTTCATTTTGCCAGTTCGGACCGAATTAAAGAAAATATGCTTTCCATCAGGGCTATATTCTGGACCATCATCCAGTGTTTTTAGGTTGGTCAATTGCTTTTCTACTCCCGTTTTTACATCGATCGAGTAGATATCGTATTGGCCATTTCGCTGTCCTGTGAAAAGCATTTCTTTCTTATCTGGAGACCAGCCATGCAAATAGGATGCTCCCAAACCAGGCTTATTCACCACAACAGGGTTTGAGTCACCCTCAGAAGGCAGGTAATACAGCGTTGAATTATTGTTATCAGCGGGATTATGACTACTCAGACCCATCAAGGTTCCGTCAAATGACAACACATGATCATTGTTGTTTTTAATGGCAAATCCGGTGTTTAGTGGGCTTATGGTTCCTTCATTCAGATGATATTGGTACATTCTACCTTCGGAATTATAGATTAGTTTCTTTCCGTCTGGAGTCCAATTTGGAGCCTGAATCGAATTCGTTGTGGTAAAAAGTATTTTTCTATGTCCTGTTGAAACGTCCATCACTTCAAGCCGACTTCCCAAATAGTCTCGATAAGGTTGAAAATCAACAGCTGCAGGTTTTATGATTCTCACATTTCTAAACTTGGCCACTTCTACAATATCAGGATTGTGTGAGCTGACGTAAAGCCCAATGAAGACTTGATTAGCTATCGGCATATCTTCTAGTTGTACCTCAACGAATTGCTCTCCAAACTTGGCCGTAGACATAATGAAAACATTCCCTCTTCTTTCGAGCTGAATGACGTCTGGAACAGTGTTTTTCGAAACTATTTCTTCGGTATCCCCACCGATGGTTTTTCGATACTGTAAAGAAGTTAACCCATCACCATGGGTGGAGGCATTGACATGGGGAGTCTCCCCGTTTAAGTCATTTTTTACAATCCATCCCACTTTACGATGCGGATCCACTCCTTCACCCATAAAGTCAATTTCAGCGCGTAAGATAAAATCGCCTTGGATTGTGGTCCATAGATATTGAAACTGATCTTCATTAAACCACATGTTTTTACCACTTCCCCCGATTACATAGGTTTGATCTTCGGCTTGATAGTATGCAAATCCTTTATTCTTAGGCTCGCCTATATCAAGATGATTATCAAATACCCCGATTTTGGTTTGGCTTTTAGCCGGAGCAATGGTTAAAATCAGAAATAGGATTAGCAATGTTTTTTTGAGCGACATCATTTTTTGGGTTTTGAAAAAGGGTTTACATAGGTTGAATTCCTTTAAATATAACCGATTATATCGAGGTAGCTTGGAAATTACGCATCGCTATTATTTCCAATTTTTTTTAAAAAGCTTGAATCCCTAAGTACCTATTTCAAAAAAAATAAAGGTTCAGGATTTGAATTCAAACTGGCTAGGCATGTTCATTATTCGAAAAATTGCCAAGTATAGTATATATTGGTTCTTCTCCAATTTCATGCTTAACCTAGGTAAATGGTGCCTCCACTCTTGCAAATGGAATATCGGGATGATTAAGAAATTCTCAAAATAATTTTCCGGATTGCCACAAAAACCAAAATTAATGAGGAATACCCAATGAAAAACGGGATGACATAAGCCTCTAAATGTAATGCCAACATAATAGCCATGATCAGTAGCTGAAAACCCAGTCCAAAAGTTGATAGCATAGTCATAAACCATCTGGGGAATGGGTCACTATTCATGGCATTACGATCAAGATAATAGATCGTTTTGTCAAATGAGATGTAGAGTAAGTCATATACTTTGTAGAACTTATTGACTGTACTTTGCTTTTCACCTTTCATGGCTATCGGAGCCACATCTTCAAAGATCCTGCTGGTCTGGTCTCCATTTACGGTATTTCTTAGGATGACATAATAGTAATTATACAGCGTGCCTTGAAGTTGGACCCCAATAAAAGCGAGAAGCATGTATCCTATTTTACCATCGGTAATATGCCAAAATGCAAGAAAGAAGAAAAAATTCAAGATGATATCTGCTATGGAGTCGTAGTATCTACCGATGTAGGAAGGCGTATTTTTTAATCTGGAGAGCTCACCATCGGCAGCATCCAAAATGGATTTAAGAATCAGAAAAAATGCAGCTGCGGCATAAAACTGCAACAGAATGCAGGCAATGGCTAAAAACCCAGAGACAACAAACCAAGAGGTAATATGTATAGGAGTTACCCAGGTGTCTTTGAGTGAGCTAGCAATCCATCTAGCACTTGGTCTTCCGTAATCTGATAAATCAAGGAACTTATACGCTACTGGTAATTTGGACATGAAAGGTATTTATCGGGTCAGCCAGACTACCACTTCCAATGGCAGAAAGCTATTCCAATAGATTAGTTGGAAATAGTAATCTGCAAAGATACGATTAATTTAAGGATGAAGGGAACACCCTCAGGAGTTTGTAAGAACGATCGGCCATTGCAAGAGGTGTTCAGACGAAGGATGAATTACTTCTTGCATAATGCTCGAGCCAGTTTCTATTCAGTCAACTGGAAAAATAATGAAACTATCATGGATTGCTCTTGTGGGGATCTCGCCTAGTTCGTTTAGCGATTTGGAAAGGGCTTTTAATTGATTAATACTTAAAGGGAGCGGATGTTCATTCGGTTGGTAAATCGTTCCCGTTGGGTAGTCTATTCCAGCAGTTTGAGTCATCTCAATATGATTTCCAAGAATATAGGAGATTTCATAATATTTTGTGAATTCAGCAAGTCGTTGAATGCTCTTCTTGAAAGCGTCCCAATCTTTCACATATAACCTACCTGGATAGAAAGTGTCTCCGGTTAATAGAATTTTCGTTGAGGAGTCATAGACCGCAATGGAAGAAGCCTGATGTCCAGGAATTGGGATGATTTTCATCGATCGGTTTCCAAGATCCAAATTTACAATTTCGTTAGGCCAATTGGATACCTTATAAAACCGCTTTACATCTTCAACTTCCAAACCCACGATCGTTGTGTTTGCCTTTCCTTCAAACTGACCATCTGCTGCATAGTGATCCCCATGCTTATGGGTATGCGCCACTATTAACTCAACTTCTCCATTTTTTACTTCCCACTCATTAAGTATTTCTTTTACCGTTTCATAAAGCGGGAAGATGTCGTCTTCTTCGGTAGCGCCAGTATCCATTAGTAAGGCCTTTTCATCACCGATAAATAAAAACAGGAAAGGAGCCTCGTAATTGGTGCATTTGTTTTGACGCAAAATCCAAGTATTACTAGTGTACTGAACTACCTGAATTGGTGGGTCCATATTTTCCTCGCAGTTTTCAGAACCATGAATCCAATTTTGAGTAGTTAAATCAATTGCTACATCAGTCGAAGGCCTGCAAGACCAACTCAGGAGGAGTGTGACTAGTAGGAGTATAAATTTTACTTTCACGTTGTATTTCGTATTGGCTCCGTGGGAGAAAAGGTGGAAGGGATTTGTCCTAACGCTTGTGCTGCGAGTTTTGCCTGTGATACTCTTAAATTTTGCGAGTACGACCAAGCTAGATTCATCATGACTGTGAAAGTTGGCGTAAACCAGCAATTACATTACTAATCTGGGGTTCATCTAAATTTGTGAATTAATCCACTTATCAATTTTTTCTTCTAATAATACTAAAGGCAAACTTCCAGAATTTAGCACTTGGTTGTTAAACGCAGTAATACTAAACCTGCTGCCTAGTTTGGTTTCGGCTTTGGTTCTCAATTCTCTAATTTTCAATTGACCAATTTTATATGACAATGCTTGGCCTGGAGTGGCCATATAACGTTCAATTTCAGCAATAACCGATTCTTCAGATTCTGCTTCGTGGTCCAATGAATATTGAATCGCTTGTTCACGTGTCCATCCTTTACTATGTATTCCAGTATCCACAACCAAACGAATCGCACGATGCATTTCCATACTTAGCATTCCAAAATACTGAATGGGGTCTTCGTACAGGCCAAGTTCTTTACCCAAAGATTCTGCATATAGGGCCCAGCCTTCCACAAAGACTCCCATGCTTTCTGGGTGCAAAAACTCTGGCAATTCTGTATTTTCTTGTTGCAGGGATAATTGATAATGATGGCCAGGAATAGCTTCATGTAGAAATAGGGCTTCATCTGAATAGGTATTATATGTTCTTACCTCAGTAATTGGCACATAAAAAATCCCGGATCGTGAAGCGTCTTTAGTCCCAGGAACATATTCAGCACTTGCCGAGGCTTCACGAAATGCTTCTGTTCGCCTCACCACAAAATCTGCTTTAGGTTTCAATTCAAAAACCTGATCCAGTTTCTTATTAATTCTTTCCTTAATGCTATTAAAATTGTCAATTACTTGTTGTGGATCAGTAAAAGGCATTTGGGCTGGACTGCTACGGACAAACTCAAAAAATGCTTTGATATCACCTTTAAAACCTATTTTATTTTTAGCGTCCTCCATTTCAATTAAAATACGAGCGACCTCACTTTTTCCCAGTTCGTGAATCTCATCAGCTGTCATATCTGTAGTGGTATGCAGCTTTATAAGATAATTGTAAGTTTCTGCTCCATTTGGCAAAGCTCCTAGTCCTGAAGTTTCTCTACAAGTGGGTAAATAGTCATTAACCAAAAATTGCTTAAGTGCTGTATATTTTGGTTTCAACTTATCGGTAATCATCGTGCTGTATTCAGCAGAGATTCGATTTTTCTCTTCCTCATTAATGCTCTCAGGCATTGATAGGATGGGCTTATAAAATAAATGTTCATCAACTGGATTTGTTATAAATTCATCCAATTGAGGAATTATTTTTTGAGTAAGTACCGTGGGCAACACAACCTCTTTAGACATACCTTCTTTCATCATTGAAATAGAGGTATCCAGAAAAATAAGGTAGTCATCTACTCTTTTCAACCAATTGTCATAATCTTCAACGGTATCGAAAGGCTGAACACTTCCTCCTGCTGCTAATTGCGCAACGTATAAATGCAATGACTGTATTTGAAATAATGGCATCAATTCAAAACTAGGTAAGTTATAAATTGGTGATGCCATGGTTACAATGGCATTGTTTAAGCCTTCTAACTTCACCTCACAATCCCATTTCATAACTTTCATACTCAAAAGGTCTGCTTCTGATAGTTCTTTAGGATCCAATTCACTTAACAAGTTCAAAAAGTGAGTGTAATTTTCTCTCAAGTCTTCTTGATAGTCATCAGATATATAATTCGCTATCACATCATTATATTCATAATTACCGCCTTTTGTTGCTTCAATAGGATTTATGCGATCCTTGAATTTATAATAATCCTCAAAAATCGAATCAATTGAAATTACTTCTGATGTTTTCTCTTTGCATCCAAAAACCAGTAGAATAAAAAAGATAAAAATTAAACTTTGCTTCATTTTCTTATGGATTAATTATGGATAGTTATACAGTTTCAAACAAGATTTGTAACCTTCTCCCCGTTTGTCAAAGTTTTACTTTTGTCTTGATATGTTCTAAAACTCGGTTATGAATTTTATAAACAATCCGATTGCTTCAAATTGTCTAGCAGAAAGCAGGCTTTTTATATACCCTTTGGCCTAAGTTGGCTTTGGGTGGAGTATGTGACTTGGGTTTTAAGTGTAGTCCCGAAGGTCTATAATTCGCATAGGTCAGCTTTATTAAAGGGAAATCTGGGTATAGGTAACTGGTTGCGTATATTTTTCATAAAGAACTAATTTCCGAAATTAATTTTGATTTGAAATTGCTCATTAGCTCTCTTAAAAAATCTTCTGATACATCTCTTCCAGTTTACTGACTGCAATCACCTGGATTTTATACTTTTTCAGATCTAAGCCTTTGATCGCATACTTGGATACAATGATTTTCTTGAAACCCAGCTTTTCAGCTTCAGCGATCCGGTTCTCGATTCTGGATACAGCACGGATTTCTCCGCCTAGTCCGATCTCGCCCGCAAAGCATAGTTCCTCCGAAACAGGGGTATCCTCATAGCTGGAGATCAAAGAAGCGCAGACCGCTAAGTCTAAAGCCGGATCATCTACTCGAATTCCCCCGGCTACATTCAGAAAGACATCTTGCTGCCCAAGACGCATTCCTCCTCGCTTTTCCAAGACGGCCAAGAGCATATTCAGTCGTTTGGCATCGTGACCGGTACTACTTCGCTGTGGCGTGCCATAAGTTGCTGGACTGACCAGTGACTGAATCTCGATCAGCAATGGTCTATTTCCTTCCATCATTGCGCCGATCGCCACGCCGTTAAGCGCTTCTTCCCGCTGGGTAAGTAGGATCTCGGAAGGATTGGCAACGGTGCGTAGTCCTTCGGCTCGCATCTCATAGATACCCAGTTCATGGGTGGAGCCAAAGCGATTCTTGGAGGTTCGTAAGATCCGATAAGTCAAATGTCGATCGCCCTCAAACTGCAAGACGGTATCCACCATATGCTCCAGCACTTTTGGACCGGCTATCGAACCGTCCTTAGTGATGTGTCCAATCAGGAAAACAGGCGTACCAGTTTCCTTGGCAAATTTCATGAGCTCGGCAGTGCACTCCCGAACCTGCGAAACTGATCCGGCGGAAGATTCTACATATTGACTGGTGAGGGTCTGGATCGAATCGATAATCAAAAAGTCAGGCTTCAGCACTTCGATCTGTTGGAAAATATGCTGCGTAGTAGTCTCTGAAAGCACATAGCAATCGGGATTTTTTGCTTCCATCCGGTCGGCTCTCATTTTGATTTGGGCTTCACTTTCCTCTCCAGAGACGTAGAGAATCGTTTTTCCTGTCAAGATCAAAGCAATCTGAAGCATCAAGGTCGACTTTCCGATCCCGGGTTCGCCTCCGATCAAGACGAGTGATCCTGGCACAATACCACCGCCAAGTACCCGATCCAGTTCTGAGTCTCCGGTGATCCAGCGCGCTTGTTCTTCGTAGTTGACATCCTGGATTTTGCGTGGAGTATTTACTTTTTTGGTTCCTGAGCTTGGGGT
>Ga0136655_1000152_pt1 | contig 30053 bp, 23 predicted proteins | sample CPBDNA_2_FD_94863 | JGI IMG/M metagenome (GOLD analysis project Ga0136655, IMG submission 94863) | Freshwater to marine salinity gradient microbial communities from Chesapeake Bay, USA - CPBay_Spr_15_0.8_DNA (version 2) | ecosystem: Environmental > Aquatic > Marine > Coastal | place: USA... | reverse complement strand
GTCTCTTGCCCTTTGGTCCCTGGCGGGATAAAATGTTTTATTGTACCCTTTGGTCCCTGGCGGCACAAAATGTTTCATTGTACCCTTTGGTCCCTGGCGGCACAAAATGTTTCATTGTACCTTTTGGTCCCTGGCGGGATAAAATGTTTCATTGTACCATTTGGTCCCTGGCGGCACAAAATGTTTTATTGTACCATTTGGTCCCTGGCGGCACAAAATGTTTTATTGTACCATTTGGTCCCTGGCGGCACAAAATGTTTTATTGTACCATTTGGTCCCTGGCGGCACAAAAGGTTCCATTGTACCTTTTGGTCCCTGGCGGGATAAAATGTTTCATTGTACCATTTGGTCCCTGGCGGGAAAATTTCCTATAAACATGCGACCCCTCCGGGGTTGATTTTCATAATATCCTGACCCCGGAGGGGTCACATGTCTCTTGCTATTTGGTCCCTGGCGGCACAAAATGTTTCATTGTACCCTTTGGTCCCTGGCGGGATAAAATGTTTCATTGTACCATTTGGTCCCTGGCGGGAAAATTTCCTATAAACATGCGACCCCTCCGGGGTCGATTTTCATAATATCCTGATCCCGGAGGGGTCACATGTCTCTTGCTATTTGGTCCCTGGCGGCACAAAATGTTTTATTGTTCCTTTTGGTCCCTGGCGGGATAAATGTTTTACTGTTTTTAAATATTTCTTTGACGCATAACCTCATATAAAATGACGCCTGCGGCGACAGAAACATTCAGGGAATTTATTTCTCCTTGTTGTGGAATGATAAATTTCTGATCGGCTGCTTTAATTAAACTTGGGTGAACTCCATTGCCTTCAGCGCCGAGAATAATGGCAGTAGGTTCGTTCCAATTACATTGTTCTACCGTTTTTTCGCCCTTTAAATCGCTGACGCTTACGATTATTCCCATCTCCTGTAAATAGGTAATGGTATTTGCAAGACTATTTTCTCTACAAATGGGGATTCTGGTAAGTGCGCCTGCTGATGTTTTTATTGCGTCTCCATTTATAGGTGCGGTACCCCGCATACCAAGTATGATGCCGTCGGCTCCTAATACTTCAGCTGATCTGGCTATAGCACCAATATTTCTAACATCGGTAATACTATCTAATATGAGAAAAACTGGATTTTCCTTTTTCTCAAGAATTTCGGGAAGTAAACTATCTATATTCTGATAGGAAATTGGTGAAGTATAGGCGATAATCCCCTGATGATTTCCAGAAACTACCCTATTCATCCTCTCTTTTGGCACAACCTGAAGCGGAATTTCATGGTCCCGGCATAAGTGCCTGATTTCTTTTTCTAACTCTCCCCGCAACCCTTGTTGAAATAGTATCTTTTCAATTGTTTTTCCAGATTCAACAGCCTCTAAGATGGGGTGTCTTCCATAAATAATGGATACCTCATTGTCTTCCATAAACTTTTTTAATTTTTTCCGACGGTAATTAATTATAATTTCCCCAAAGGTATCTAAAAATTGAATTATTTTTAGATACTAACCTTTAATCAGGTATGCTACCCATAATGGATATCTTATGTTAATTAGTTAATATTTTAATCCATTGATTTTCTTGCTTCACTGTCAGGATTATTTTGAAGAAGACATAAGTCATCTAATATCATAGTTTCACCTTTTTCAGCAGAGTAAGGCAGCCATTCTGGTAAACCTCCTCCATTTGGATTTCCAGTTTTAACAAATTGAATGAATGAATTAGCCATTTTTGTAGATAGTGCTCTAGGGCGTTTTCCTCCTCCAGTATGGGTAAACATAAGATCGGTATTATAAAACCAAAAGCAGATATCAATACAATGGAAAGCTCTCATTCTACCGTCAAATAAAGGTGGTTGCCAACCAAACCAGGATACATAAACAGGTGCCTTACCATTTTTTGATTTTGCGTCTGCCGTGGCCACTGCATTTTTTCTATTGGATAAAATGAGTGCCCATATTTCAACGGGAGAAGCCGTTGGGAATTGTTTTCTGTAAGCGGATACAATAAGGCTGGATTTTTCACCAAATCTGGCCGATATTTTTTCGGTTATTTCTTCCCAGGTTACCTTCTCCAGACTAGCGTCAGAACGGGAAGGTGTCCATTCATGAAAAGTAGTATTAATCATTAAAGGAATATTTTCCGACATTCCTCCTGTGAAAAAAGGTTCACTTGAAAGATGAATTCCATCAGAAACAGGTGAAAAACCTTCTCTTTGAATCCCCATTTTTTTTGCTTCATCCGAAAATTTTGCAACGGTTCTATTGGCAATTTGAATAAATTCAAGCCAGGGCATTTGCTGCAATTTTTCAAATTCACCTATTTTGAAGCCAGCTTCTTCCAATACCTTTGCACCTAATTTTTCCGCATAATCTTTATTTACCCCTATCAAAGAACTACCACTTAAAGCGACGGCTTTATGGAAAAGTCCCTTTGCTGCTGGCATATTCATTAATGTGGTAACTTTTGCACCTCCGCCTGATTGTCCAATAATGGTTACATTATTCGGGTCACCGCCAAATTGGGCAATATTATTTTTTATCCATTCTAAGGAAGCAACCAAGTCTAAGTTACCTGCATTTCCAGAGGCTAAAGGGCCACCAACACTTGACAAGCAACAATAACCTAAAGCACCCAGGCGATGATTAACGGAGCAAAAAACAATATTTCCCATCCTTGACAGATTTTCCCCATGGTAACCGTCTTGTTCTATGCCATTTCCATTTACAAAGCCACCCCCGTGTAACCAGACTATAACAGGACGATTTGCTTTATCTAAAGCAGGTGTCCAAATATTTAGCTTGAGACAATCCTCAGATACATCGTCGTAATTCCAATGATCAACGAAGGATGAATATGCATTGGCATATCTTTTTTCCATTATTTGTGGAGCAGAATTACCCCACCAGATGGTCGGCTTTATATCGTTCCATGGTAAAGGTTTTTGTGGCGGCATAAATCTGTTTTTTCCACTGGTATCCGCTCCATAAGGGATGCCAAGAAATTGATGGATACCGCGTAAAATAAAACCGCGTACCTTCCCATATTCTGTTTGAGCAATAGCAATGTTATCGCCAATATGGAGTAATTGGTCCTCATCAATATTCAAATCATGAGGCTGGGTATCTCCAAGGGAAGTTTTTGGGACGGTCAATCCAATGGCGCCTGCGCCAAGTGTCTGGATAAAATTTCTGCGGGTTGCTTTCATAGTAAAGGAATTTTGGATGATTACAAGTTAACTAAAAAAATAATAATTCAATTAATAAAAATCCTTTTTGCGATTATTACGTTACTTTTATGAATAGGCAAAGATTATATTTTTTAAAATATAGCATAATGAAAATTTTAAGACAATTCACTTTATTTTTTCTTCTACTTCAGGGATGTATTCTTTTTGCTCAAAGTCCATTTGAAGTGGTTGATGACCTTGCGAAGGTTCGAAGTATAGCTTTAAAATGGCCATTAACGGCCTATGATTTAGGTTCATTATCTGTCCGGGATAAATATACGAGCGATCATAATGCGGTGGAACATTTATATGTACAGCAAGAACTGGATGGAATACCTATTGATAAAGCCATTTCTGGCTTTCATTTTAAAAGTGATGGTATATTAGCCTATGCCACCAATGGGTTTTTATCCAATCTAAAAGATAGAATTGTTTTGGGATCCCAATTCAATAAACCTGGAATAAATGCCGCTGATGCGGTCCGATTTGCCGCTATTGCATCGGGAATTTCGGCAGATGGCGTAAATTTAACATCACAGGGTAATAGCAAAGAAGGAAAATTTTTATTTTTTGAAAAAAGTTGGAGTAAATCAGAAATATCAGTTTTTTTAGTTTTTGTTCAAGAATTAAATGGTAAGTTAAAACTGGCATGGGAAGTACCATTGGATCATCCCAATTCACCAGATTATTGGGTGTATAAAATAGATGCTCATACTGGAAAGGTACTGTTGAAAGAAAATTATACTCTTTTTTGTAATCATGAGGAACATTCTAAAAAGTTACCTCAATCAAATAACAGAGAAAATACATCTGATTATCATTCTTTTAGCTTGCTAAATAAAGGTAGTTACAGAGTGTTCCCTTATTATTTGTCTTCCCCCTTAGAAGGGCAACGTGTATTACTGAATGATCCCTCAGATATGATTTCTTCTCCTTTTGGATGGCATGATACCAACGGAATACCTGGGGCAGAATATACTATCACGAGAGGAAATAATGTGTATGCATATTTAGATAGAGACGCGGATAATAGTCCCGACGAAAAAACCATTGAAGGGGGCTCCGGTCTTGTTTTTGATTTTCCATTTGATATCTCAAAAACACCTGACAATTATCAGGATGCGGCGGTGACACAGCTATTTTACATGAATAATTTTATGCATGATTTCACGTATAGGTACGGGTTCAATGAGGAAGCGGGGAATTTTCAACAAAACCTATACGGAAAATCTGGTAAAGCAGGGGATCCTGTAAAAGCGGAGGGTCAGGATGCCAGTGGATTTAATAACGCCAATTTTTCAACGCCGCCCGATGGTGCCAGTGGACGAATGCAAATGTATTTATGGATGCCCGGTGAGGGTAAAGTGTTTACAGTGAATATGCCAGCGAATTTAGCTACTACCTACAATGTTGGCCTGGCTACTTTCGGCCCTATCATTAGTAGTAATCCTATTACTGGTATTTTAATTGTTGCGCAAGACTCAGTTTCATCTGCATTGGCTTGTGGGACATTGACTAATGCTGCGGCTATAAGAGGTAAAATACTGGTCGTTGATCGCGGTACCTGTAAGTTTAAAGAAAAGGTAATTAAAGCTGAAGAGGCTGGAGCACTGGCTGTTCTGGTAGTAAATACGTCAAATGATATTATAACAATGGGTAGTGATGGTACTGCTCCTTTGCCTAAGATTCCGGTGGTGATGTTACCCTCTTCAAGTGGTAATGCCATAAAAAATGCTTTGAAATCAGGACAAACTGTTAGGGCTACATTACAAGCTAATGCCAATGATATTGTCATAAGAGATGCTAATTTTGATAATGGAATTGTTGCTCATGAATATGGCCATGGTATTTCTAACAGACTAACTGGTGGTCCATCTTTTACAAGTTGCCTTAATAATGATGAACAAATGGGGGAAGGATGGAGCGACTTTTTTACAATGGTCACTGCAACTAAACCAGGGGATAACGGGAAAAAAGGCATTCCCATCGGTGATTATTCTGATAATAATTCAAAGGGAATTAGAAGACAAACCTATTCTACTGATTTTTCAATAAATAATCAAACCTATGATGACGTCATTGGTACCACGGCACCGCATCCATTAGGAGAAGTGTGGGCCTCAACGCTTTGGGATTTATATTGGAAAATGGCGGATAAATATGGCTTTGACCCCGATATTGTAAATGGAAAAGGGGGGAATAATAAAGCGATTCAACTGGTTATGGATGGTATGAAGTTGCAAAATTGTAATCCTGGATTTTTAGATGGTCGGGATGCTATTTTTGCCGCTGATATCATCAATAATAAAGGTGAAAATGAATGTTTACTTTGGGAGGTTTTTGCCAGAAGGGGACTTGGCCATAATGCTAAACAAGGCTCCACAACCAATAGAAATGATAATACTCAAAGCTTTGATCTGCTCCCTAGTTGTCTTAAAACATTGAAAATTGAAAAGGAAATATCACCTAAATTAATTCAACCAGGAGATACCCTTACAGTTAAAATAACCCTGGTTAACCATCAGCTGAAAGCAGCAAATAATCTTAAATTTAAAGATTTTATTCCTCAGGGTTGTACTTATATTACGGGTAGTCTTCAGGGGGGAAGAAGTGTTATTTTACAGGGTGATGTTCTAACTTTTTCAACATCGGACCTAAATATAAACGAATCGTTAGTCCTTTTTTATAAAATGATAACCAATAACGTAAAGTTTTCAAAAAGATTATTTTTAGATGAACTGGAGGGTGGCGAAGGAAATTGGTTGACCGAGGCTACCTCGGGAAGTAAGGATTTATGGACATTAAAAACAGATAATGCTGTAAGTGGTCAGTTTAGCTGGGCGATTTCAAATGGTAAGGATGCCACAGATGCAAAACTTAGATTGAAAAACCAACCCATTATTCAAGGTACTTTAAATCCAACGCTAACATTTTATCACCTATACGAAATAGATCCAGGAAAGGATGGAGGATTTTTGGAGTACTCATTAAATGAAGGTACAACCTGGTTACCTATGCCTGATTCATTGTTTGTAAGAAAGGGTTATGACGGGCGATTAAATCCAAGAACCGTTGGTTTCATAACCAGAGCGTTTTGGGGTGAGTCTAATCAATTTGAATCAACCGTGGTTAATCTCTCTCCATTTAAAAATGAAAAATTAAATTTGCGCTGGCGTTTTGTTCAATCACTTGAAGGTACAGAAGAACCACAGGTTTATGATGGCTGGAAGCTCGATGATATTCAGTTTATGGACGCAAATTGGATAGATGCAACAGTTTGTGCGACGGCTTCTGATGGGGTAACTGCCTGTGGAACAGCTATTTTAGGGGGTGCACTGGTTCAAACAGGTATTCAAACTTCTTTGGCTACCGTGGAACAGTCCTCCTTTGATGTGAGCGCTCATCCTAATCCAGGGGTAGATGAAATATTTTTGAATGTTAAAGGTGAAAAACCAGGCGTGGTATATTGTACTGTCTCACAGATTTCAGGACAAATAATGCAGGAATCAAAATGGGATTATCCGGGTAACAGTCAACAAATTACTTTATCAACGGGAAATTTATTGCCAGGAGTGTATCTAATTGAACTGAGATCTGAAAATGTTAAAAAGGTAATTCGCTGGGTGAAATTATAAAATAATTTTTTTATCCACTTATTTCAATGTAAGCGCGATCTACCGGGCCATTTAAAGGAGGGGAAATTTTTGAAATGCGAACTTTTACTTCGATACCTTTATCTTGGTATTGGGAGTGGATTCGCCGGTGAATGTTAATAGCCGTTGTCTCTAAAAGTTTTACCGGCTTTTTCATTTCCAGTCGGCAAAGATGATAAATCGTCTCATAATTTAGGGTGTTACCCAAATCGTCATTGCCATCGGAATAAATTTCTTTAGTGTCCACATATACATCGATGTGAATTTCATTTCCTACCAATTGTTCCTCCTCATAGTAACCTATTTTGGCCCAAAAATGCATACCTTCCAGTGCGATAATCATACTTTTTATTGTAAATATAATTTTTTTACGTTAATTGCATTTTTTTATGACAAAAAAGCAAAATGGAGAAGGTATTAATAAAAAGAGTAACAGATGATTGGGAAATTGAGGGGATAAAAGCATTGGAAGAGGCGAATAATCTGGTGAATATTTCCAGGGAAGAAAGTGATAAAGAAGGCTTTGTGACTGCTTCCTATTCCCTCGAGTTGTTAAGAAAGATGAACGAAATACAGCCTTCCATTATAGCACTTTATGAAAATAAAGTGGTAGGTTACGCTATGGTTACCGATAAAGAGCTTTATGGACGGCATACCTTATTAGATAGTTTATTTGATGCTTTGGATGAAATGTACTATCAGGGGAAAAAGTTAGGGGGGGCGAAAGTGGTTCTCGTTGGGCAGCTATGCGTTGCCAAACCTTTTAGAGGGCAGGGTTTGGTACCAAAAATGTATAATTTTTTTAAAGAGTGTTTAATAAATCAATATGATTATTGTGTCACAGATATATCAGAGGCAAATCCGAGGTCCATTCGCGCACATGAAAAATGTGGATTCAAAATAATTGATACGCTGGAATACGAGGGTGTTAAATGGCATATAGTCATGTGGGATTGGATAATTAATGGTAAATAAGGTGACTTTGAACGATTATAATCGTTTAATGTTTATCATTTATATTAAACTAAGTTTTAACTTTGACGTCTAATAAATTACCAATGAATGCTTCAACTGCAGAAATAGAAAAAGATCTTTTTATATCAAATAAGGTAGATCTTTTTGCTGGACATGATTATTATAAAATAGACGATTTATTAGATGAAGAACATAAGATGGCTAGAGACGCTGTCAGAGATTGGGTGAAAAAAGAGGTAAGTCCAATCATTGAAGGCTACGCTCAGGCTGCAAAATGTCCTGTACATCTTTTCAAAGGATTGGCGAATGTAGGTGCTTTTGGTCCTACTATTCCTACAGCGTACGGTGGTGGCGGTATGGACGAAATATCCTACGGACTAATAATGCAGGAACTCGAGCGAGGAGATTCTGGTATTCGTTCCATGGCCTCTGTTCAAGGTTCTTTAGTTATGTATCCAATTTATAAATTTGGGTCGGAGGAACAGCGAAGAAAATATTTGCCGGGATTAGGTTCCGGTGATTTAATCGGTTGTTTTGGGCTAACTGAACCTGATCACGGGTCAAATCCTTCAGGTATGTTGACTAAAATAGTTGAAGATGGGGATGATGTGATATTGAATGGGTCTAAAATGTGGATTACCAATTCACCTCTTGCAGACATCGCTGTAGTATGGGCAAAAGATGAAAAGGGAATAATAAAGGGCATTATTGTAGAAAAGGGAATGCCTGGTTTTTCAGCCCCGGAGATAAAGGGGAAATGGTCGCTTAGAGCTTCCATTACCGGCGAATTAGTATTTGAAAATGTAAGGGTTCCCAAAGCAAATATTTTACCTAATGTTCAAGGGTTAAAAGGTCCTCTTTCCTGCTTGTCGAAAGCGAGGTATGGCATCGCATGGGGTGCCATTGGTGCCGCTTTAGATTGTTATGATTCAGCGTTGAGGTATAGTATTGAAAGAGAACAATTTGGAAGACCCATAGGTGGTTTTCAGCTTACGCAAAAGAAATTGGCAGAAATGATTACAGAAATCACAAAAGCCCAATTATTAGCATGGAGACTTGGAACACTGGCAAATAAAGGAGAAGCTTCACCTGCCCAAATTTCAATGGCCAAGAGAAATAATGTTAATATGGCTATTGAGATTGCCAGAGAGGCAAGGCAAATACATGGTGGAATGGGCATTACTTCGGAATATTCTATTATGCGTCATATTATGAATCTCGAATCTGTCATTACTTATGAGGGAACACACGATATTCATCTATTAATAACGGGAATGGACATAACAGGAATCAATGCTTTTCAATAATTGTGTCAATCTATTCGTTTAAGTATCTGTATGCTTATCTTTCTAATTTGAAATTTCAGGAAATGTCTAAATTTTTGATGTTTAATTACCTCTGCCTGTTTTTTGTTCCCTTTGGTTTGAAGGGTCAAGAATCGGCTGAGGTTATTCAACTTATTAATCCTTCCTTTGAAGATATGCCCAGACACTCAAAAGCACCTCGTGCCTGGTCAGATTGTGGATTTAAAGGTGAATCAGCTCCCGATATTCAACCCAGTGGCATTTTTAGTGTTACAAAGCCAGCCTTTAATGGTAATACTTACCTTGGTTTGGTGGTCAGAGATAATGATACCTGGGAATCAGTGGGTCAGGAATTACCAAAGCCGATGGAAAAAGGAAAATGTTACTCCTTTTCTATTGCGCTATGCCGTTCAGAATTGTATGTATCCATTAGTCGCCTTTCCGACCAGACAGCAAACTATACCACCCCAGCTAAACTTCGCATTTATGGTGGAAATTCTTTTTGTGAAAGAAAAGAATTATTAGCAGAATCTCCTTTGATCGCGAATACGCGCTGGCAGGATTATAATTTTAAATTGGAACCTTCTAAAAATTATACTTTTCTCATTCTTGAAGCTTATTACAAAACACCTACCCTTGTTCCTTATAATGGAAATTTATTGGTAGATAATTTCTCGGATATTAAAGTTAGTGTTTGTAAAGAGGGTTCTGTTCAAGATAATGTAGCTCAAACGGAAAAGAAACCAGAAATGGTGGTGGTTAAAGCTGAAACTATAAAGGTGGACAACAAGGATTCTAATTCCGTTAAACCGAAGGAAGCTACTCCAGGACCAACGGTAGTAAATGAACCAAAGGATATTATTGAAAGTGCGTCGATAAGTAATCTTAAAAGAACAGATTTAAAAAAGGGGCAGACTTTAAGGATTGATAAGATATTTTTTGAAATGGATAAATCGATTTTTACCAGAGAATCCTATCAGTTTTTAAATGATTTGGTGGATTTTTTGAGGGAGAATCCTGATATTTCAATTGAAGTTGGAGGTCATTCAAATGGCCTTTGTACCGATGAATATTGTATAAAAATATCAACGGACAGAGCAAAGGCGGTGGTTGATTATTTAGTTGGCAAAAATATAAGCCGTTCCAGGCTTACGTATAAGGGGTATGGTAAGAAATCTCCTTTAGCATCTAATGAAACAGTGGAAGGCAGAAGAAAAAATCAAAGAGTCGAACTGAAAATTATCTCATTTAATAATAATTAAGAGCTAAATTTTTGGGGGGGGTAATAAAAATTCCCCCATTATACTCTCTATCAAACAAGCCGTTGAAAGGGTAAATTTGACCTGTAAAACCAATCTTAAAAAAAATAATGTCCATAAGGCATAACCTTAGAAAATCACAAAGATTTATGGAATAGATACCCCACGAAGGACATTGTTATGCTAAATTTCTTTCTAAAAGAGAAGTCTCTTGGTTCAAACGCATAGAAAATAAGTTGCCAAGTGGGAAATTGGGGTGAAAATGGTTCCAAAACGCCGGTAATTAAGTGTTCTAATCATTAATTGTAAGGCCTAAATGTTGAAAATCGGTCCAAAAATCTGGGTATGATTTTATAACTACCATGGGTTCTTCTATTTCAATGGGCATCAAAAGAGCTAAAGGAGCAAAAGCCATAGCCATTCTATGGTCTTCATAGGTTTTGAAAACAGGAATATCTGAGGATTCAAATTTGCCGGAAACTTCAAAAACCTCTTTGCCGGTGATGGAATCAGTTGAAAAAAGGGAGATATGACATCCACCTTTACTAATTTCATTTTCCAGTGCCTGAATTCGATCAGTTTCCTTAATTCTTAGTGTTTCAAGGCCGCTAAAATATCCTTTCGTACCCAATCCAGCGCAGACTACCGCCAATGTTTGTGCTAAGTCAGGGCATAAAATAAAATCATAATGGAAGGCATCGGGGCTAACGGTTAGATTTTTTATAAGTCGAATGCCACGTTCAGTAAAATGAGTTTTTACGCCGAATGATTCAAAGATATTTACGAGAGCGGAATCACCTTGAAGACTATTTTCAAATAAGCCATTCAAGTAAATGTCCGCTTGATCACTCAGTGCGGCGAGCGAATAATAATAAGATGCGGCAGACCAATCAGCTTCCACAATAAAGGGTTTAGCCTGATAAGCTTGTTCAGTAATAACAATGACTTGATTTTCCCACTTATGAGAAACGCCAAAATACTGCATGAGACCCAACGTCATTTCTATATAGGGTCTTGAAACAATTTTGCCAGTGAGTTCCAAAGAAAGGCCACCGGGAAGAATAGGAGCAATAAGCAACAGGGCGGAAATATATTGGCTGCTGGTGTTGGCGGGAATGGAAAGTTGTTTCCCTCCAGAAATCGTCCCGGAAATAATGTTCAGGGGTGGAAACCCTTCATTTTCTAAATAATGGATGGTTGCCCCCAATTTCCTACACGCATCTACAAGCACCTTAATGGGTCTTTGTTTCATTCTTTCAGAGCCAGTTAAAATTCTGTTTCCGCCGAATAAAGTAAGATAAGCTGTCATGAATCTAAAGGTTGTACCTGCTGGACCAGCATCTAAAACTTCCTCTTTACTTTTCAACAAATGAGCCAGTAACTCTGTATCATTTGCATTAGCTAATGCATCGATTTTAAAATCAGTATTGCATAAAGCCTGTATGATAAGCACTCTATTACTAATACTTTTTGAACCCGCCAGCGTTACTTCGCCTTTGAGGATATTGGAAGAAAAGTGTAACTTATAATTCATATTGAAGCACTGTCGGACCAAATAAAATGAATATCCTGAACAATATCGGGGTGTAAACTTTTTGCTACCGGGCAGGTTAAAGCGGTATTTTCCAATATTTTTTTGGTTTTTTCTTCAAACATACCTTGGGGAAAGGTGACAACAACTTTTATTCCAGAAATTCTTCGGGGTTCCGACGCCATGATTTTAAGAATATCTACCTTGGTATTGGCTATATCAACCCCCATATCTTCTGCTTTTATACCCATAACAGTGAGCATACATGCACCGAGGGACGTTGCGGTTAAATCTGTTGGAGAAAAAGCCTGCCCCTTCCCTCTGTTATCCAAAGGGGCATCGGTAATAAATGATTGCCCTGAGGCAAGGTGAGTAAGGGTATTTCTCAGTTCACCATGATAAAATATGTTAGACGTCATTGAGCAGATTTTTCGTCGTCGTTTACAATAGTTGCCTCAATTTCCTGAGGTGGAGGAGCGAATTTCCTCTCGTCAGCAGCTAACCTTCTTAGCCTGTTTTCTTCATCTAATTTCTCGTAAGCGATAATTATTTCTCGAACTAATCTATGGCGAACAACGTCATCGGCATTTAAATTAACGGTACCAATACCTTCTAGATGATCCAGGATTTCTATGGCTTTTTTTAGACCAGATTTAGTGTGAAAGGGAAGATCTATTTGAGTTAAATCGCCGGTAATAATGCATTTCGCGGAAGGCCCTAATCTGGTAAGGAACATTTTAATCTGCATGGTAGTGCAGTTTTGTGCTTCATCGAGTATGATAAAAGCATTGTCCAGGGTACGTCCCCGCATAAAGGCAAGAGGGGCAATTTCAATGACGCGAGTAGTCATAAATTGCTGTAATTTTTCAGCTGGGATCATATCATCGAGGGCATCATAAAGCGGCCGTAGATAAGGATCTACTTTTTCTTTAAGGTCGCCGGGCAGGAATCCTAAACTTTCACCTGCTTCCACGGCAGGACGAGTAAGTATGATTTTTTTTACAGTTTTATTTTTCAATGCCCTGACAGCCAAGGCAACAGCCGTATATGTTTTACCCGTACCAGCGGGACCAATGGCAAAAACGATATCATTTTTTTCTGAGCTTTCTACCAGGAGGCGCTGATTTTTAGTTTTTGCCCTGATAGGTTTACCCTCACGGCTGTGTAAGATTGTTTTATTGTCATCTGCAGCTGATAATTTGTGTTCAAAAGGATTTTTGTCCTGCAATAAATCCTCGACCATTTGATTAGTCAGTTCGAGATGTTCTTTTAATAATCTCACCATCCATTCAACTTTGTCTTTTACTCTCTGAGCAATTTTTTTGTCTCCAACAATCTTTAAGTTATTTCCACGGGAGGTCAATGAAACCTCAGGAAAAGCTTCTTTAAGTAGATTGAAACGGACATTATTTTCACCAAATAATTGAACGGGATCGGAGTTCTCAAAAGTAAGTATTATTTCACTTTGAGCATGGGGCGAATTTTCTTTCAAAGATTGTATTATTTTTAGGCTAAATTACAACTTTTGTACTGAATGAAGCACAGAGTTTTAAAAAAAAGCAGTAAAAAATTATGGCTATAGTAACCATCACATCTGATTTGGGGAAAAACAATCATATTATTTCTCTGATTAAAGGGGCTCTTTTACATACTGAGCCCATACCAGTTATTGTTGACATATCACACGAGATTAACAGCTTTGATATTATCCAGACCGCATTTATTGTCGCTCAAAGCTGGCGATCTTTTCCCGTAGGAACTATCCATATTATCGCAGTTAACGATTTACCTGAAGCCCATTTAGATTGGCTGATTATGGAAAGAGAGGGTCATGTTTTTGTTATGCAGAATAATGGTTTGAGTAGCTTGATTTTTACAGACGAACATGCCGTCATTTACACTCTTCCCGTGGTCGGAGAACCTTTTTTTATACTTCCTACATTATTGCGAAATATTATGTATCAATTAAGTATGAAAAAATTACTGTCTGAAATTAACGATCTTACGCTAGCAAATGAGGTTGTAAAACGATACAAGTTTCAACCCATTTCCGTTGGAAATATAATAAGGGGTGCTGTTTTGTATATTGATTCATTTGACAATGTAATAACCAATATTTCTAAAGATTTATTTGAGACTTTCAGTGCTTCCCGTCCATTTAAAATTAAAATGAGAAGTCATCTGCCTCTTACTGAAATACATAAAAATTATTCAGATGCTCCGCAGGGTGAAATTCTTTGTCTTTTTAACTCAGCTAATTTACTGGAAATTGCTATTAATATGGGAAAAGCATCTACCTTGTTCGGATTAAATCCAGGTGAAATTATTCAAATTGAATTTGATGAAAAAAACTAGTTGAATTAAAAATTTAAAAACAAAGGAATGACTGAAATATTAGCCTTGGCAAATTATGATGTTTTTGTGGGGAATTGTACGGAGTCACTATCCGTTTTTATGTCGCGATATTCCCAAAGAAAGGTGGTCGTTTTAACCGATGAGCATACGCACACCTTTTGTTTAGAGAGAATAAGGCCTTTACTTCCTGTTGATGTGCTGGAAATTTCAATTCCTGCTGGCGAAGTGCACAAAGACTTGAATACTTGTCAGTTTATCTGGGGAAAACTGTTGGAATTTGGCCTTAACAGGAATGATTTGATGATAAATCTTGGGGGTGGTGTAGTAGGTGACATGGGTGGATTTTGCGCCTCAACCTATAAAAGAGGAATTGATTTTATTCAAATTCCTACCACGCTGCTTTCTATGGTGGATGCTTCCATCGGCGGAAAATTGGGGATTGATTTTAACGGGGTTAAAAATAGTATTGGTGTGTTTAAAGATCCAAAAGCTGTTTTTGTAGATCCTTTTTTCCTTGATACCCTACCAAAACGAGAGCTTAGAAGCGGTTTTGCAGAAATTATTAAGCATGCCCTTATTTCAGATGAATTGCTTTGGAGACAAATTAGTAGTATTAATATTCATACAGAAAAAAACTGGACACCCATTATTGTGGATTCCTTGAAGGTTAAACAAAAAATAGTGGCCGAAGATCCTTTTGAAAAAAACATTCGGAAAGCATTGAATTTTGGGCATACCATAGGGCACGGTATCGAGGGAGTTATGCTTCATAAAGAAAATTCTTTATTGCATGGCGAAGCAATAGCCATTGGCATGGCTATCGAGTCATGGTTATCTTTTCATAAGGGCTTTTTGTCCGAAGAAGAATTTATTTCTATCCTTATTTTTCTTAAAAGAACGTTTAATTTACAACCTATAAACGAGGAATTAATTGACGATTTCATTTTGCTCATGAAAAATGATAAGAAAAATGAATCCGATGATTTACACTTTGCCGTGGTTGGACCCATTGGGAAAGTACATGTTGACTATGTCCGCGATGTGCCTTTTGTGAAAAAAGCCCTGGAAATTTATAATCATAATTTGTTGCAGTAAAGGAAGGACTAACTATTTACTATATTTACGGAGAAAATTACTTCTATGCGTAAGCTTTTTGCCTATTTACTAAAAGACAGTCCTTCTGAATCGATTACCTTTTGGACTACACTGACATGGCGATTCCTTTTTATTGGTTTTGGAATGGCTTTCCTTGTGTTTATATTTTTGTCTTTCAGTGAGTTACCTTCAGTAAAGGAATTGGAGAATCCAAATAATGAACTGGCCTCTCAAATTTTTTCAACCAATGGTACTTCTTTGGGTAATTTTTATATTGAGAACAGAGTACCCATAAAATTTTCAGATTTACCCCCTCATTTAGTAAATGCGCTCTTAGCTACAGAAGATGAGCGCTTTTATATGCATAATGGCATCGATTTTGAGGCTTTAGGCAGGGTAATGATTAAAACAATAGTTCTCAGACAAGAGAGTTCAGGTGGGGCAAGTACCCTTACACAACAATTAGCAAAACAACTTTTTACGAAAAATCCTTCTACTAATAAGTTGGAACGTATCGTCCAAAAATTAAAGGAATGGATCATTGCTGTGAGATTGGAACGGAATTTCACTAAAGATGAAATTATAGCGCTGTATTTAAATAAATTTAGCTTTATAAATGGTGCTTATGGTATTAAAGCGGCATCTGAAATTTATTTTGGAAAGTCACAAGAAGAATTAACCGTTCCCGAAGCAGCTACGTTGGTCGGAATGCTCCAGAATCCAAGTTTATATAATCCTCTGAGAAGACCGGAAAGAGTGATTAAACGAAGAGAAGTCGTACTTAAACAGATGACAAAAAGGGGCTTTTTAACAGAGGAAGAATACGAAAAATATCGAACGCAGGACTTGGGAATTAACTTCAAACCAAGAACACATATTGACGGTATTGCTACCTATTATCGCATGGAACTGGCAAAGCAAGTAAAAGAAATTCTTTCCAAAAGTGAGCATTTTAAATCTGGAAACCAACCTTATGATATTTATAAGGATGGCCTGAAAATATATACTACCATTGATGCTGATATGCAGAAATTGGCCGAGGAGTCCATGCTTGAACACATGGCTCTGGTTCAAAAGAACTTTCAGCGCGAATGGGGGAAAACTGATCCGTGGACCTATAAATCTAATTCAAAACTTGAGATTTCGGTAGCCACGCGTCAAAAAACATTGATACGGTTGATAAGAGAAACGGAATCTTATCAAATCATCAGAGATAAGTATCTCGGAGATATTCTTCCTCAAATAAGTAAAAAATATGATGTTAGGTTTTCTGAAAATAATATCCTGATTGACTTTTTAATGGAAGAAGTAAAACAGCCGGGAACCTTACTAAAAAGGGTGAATGCCAGATTAAGTAGCAAGGAGGATGTAAATACCTATTTAAGTATCCTTCGGGATCCCTTGTTTAATACTTTGCGGAGACAATGGGATTTGATGCAAAGTAAAGTAAAACAACATTTTAACACACCCGTTAATATGCGTGTTTTTACTTATGAAAAAAGAAACATCCCTCAGATTTCAGAAAAAGACCGATGGGAAAAGGATACGCTGATGTCACCGTTGGATTCTATAAAATACCATCGCCAATTTTTACAAACGGGTATTTTAGGGGTTGATCCCAGAACAGGGCATGTTAAGTTTTGGGTAGGAGGTATCAATCATAAGTATTTTCAATACGATCATGTCGATATAAACAGGCAGGTGGGGTCGTCATTTAAACCTTTTGTTTATGCTACGGCTATAGCGGCACAAGGTCTTTCTCCTTGTTTTCAGGTACAGGATGTTGCCACAACTATTGCGGCAGCTGAAGGTCAGTTCGGATTGATAGAAGACTGGACACCCAGTAATTTCGATAATAAATATACGGGTGAAATGTTAACGCTTAAAGAAGGTTTGAAAAAATCTACGAATACCGTTTCTACCTTTCTAATGAAAACAATCGGAAATGTTGAACCAGTGAGAGGTTTGATTCATAATATGGGTATTGATTCATCGAGCAGAAGAAATGGAACAGGTGAATTGAGGGTGCCAAAATCACCCTCCATTTGTTTAGGTGCGGCCGATTTAAGTGTGATGGAAATGACGGGTGCTTATACTACTTTTGCTAACAATGGTGTGTTCAACAGACCATTACATATATTAAGAATTGAGGATAAAAACGGTAAGCTTATTTATGAAGGTTATCCGGAGGAAAAACGTGCTATTCCATCTGACCCTAATTATGTGATGGTTGAAATGTTGAAATATGCTGGGGGTATGGGGGGACTCAAAAGTGAGGCAGGGGGTAAAACAGGAACTACCAATGATTATGTAGATGGATGGTTTATGGGTATAACCCCAGGATTGGTCATAGGTACCTGGGTAGGAGCGGAAGATAAATGGGTGCATTTCAGAACCGCCTCCAACGGGCAGGGCGCCAGAATGGCAAAGCCATTTTTTGTTTCTTTTATGAAAAAACTGGAAGAATTGAAAAATATAGATTATGATCCCAGTCTTCGATTCTTAAAACCTTCAGGTGAATTTAGTATAGAATTGGATTGTGACAAAGTCAATAATGCCAATAGAGTAAATTCCTCTACAGTAGAAAATGAGTTCGGGGAGGAGGAATTTTAAATAATAATTTGATGTTTAATTTTTAAATATATGGTTGATTTCAAAATACGGCTAAGTTTCTTTATCGTTTCTTTGCTAACTCTAACATCCTGCATCCCAGAAATGCCGGAAGAGGTAATTTTACGCGTTCGGCCGCAGTCGAAATTATGGACTAATTCAACATTTAAAAAAATTTACCATTTTCAAGATAAATTATTGACAGACAGTCTTATCCCTTATCTTAACGAGGATGATCCAACCTGGCGGGTACAGGCTGCAAAAGCATTTTCCTCCATAAAGGACGCTAAAGCCATCGAATTTCTTTGTCCGTTATTGAAAGATACGGTGATGGAAGTGAGGTTTGCCGCTGCTTATTCTTTGGGTCAGATCGGAGATAATGCCGCTGAAAATTGCCTGGTAGATGCTTTTGACCCTTCCACAAAGGAGGGAGAAATGCTTAAATTAAATGGTATTATCTTAGAAGCTTTAGGTAAATGCGGGTCAGATAAGATAATGAAGTACCTAAGCTCAATATCGACCTATCTCCCGGGCGACACTGCACTTCTTATGGGTCAGGTTTTAGGTTTGTACCGCTTTGGTATGAGGTCCATGCATTCTGACGAAGGTACCAGGCGAATGGTATCTATGACTATCAATAATCAATATCCACAGGAAGTGAGATTGATGAGTGCCCACTATTTAGCGAGAACCAGGAATCTGGTATTGGATACTTTCAAAAATGACCTTATTCCTCAATTTCAAAGAGAAAAAAGTGCTGAAATTAGGATGGTTCTGGCCACCATATTGGGGAGAATTAATAGGATTGACGCTGAAAATGCTTTATTGGGCGGGTTTAATCTTGAAAATGATAGTCGGGTAAAAATTAACATATTACGTGCACTTAGAAATAAAAATTATGAATTCTCCAGGGTCGCTGCTTATAAAAGTCTGAAAGCAAGTGACCAGAGCTTAAGTAGAGAAGCAGGTTCTTTCTTTTTGGAAAATGGTGTGGCTAAGGAAGCAAAAACTTATTGGAAACTGACGGCTGATTCATTACTCACGTGGCCTGTTCGTGCTTTGCTTTATGCGGCTGCAAACAGACATTTATATCAACGGGATTCAGTGTCTAAGGAAAAATATAAATTAAATGCTGAGATCAAAAATCAGTACATTAAGGCTGAAAGTGCAGAAGCTAAAGCCGCTTATCTGAAAGCATTGGGTGAACATGGTTGGAACTATCGGTATATAAATCAACAAATGTGGGAGGCCAAAAACTATGTAGTTAAAACAGCCGCTGCGGAATCATTAGCTTCTTTATGTTCAGCCGTGAATTTTGATAAGCAGTTTAGGAAAAACAGAAAATACGTTGAAAAGGATTTAGCTATTATGCTCAAAAACGCTTTTTTGATGAATGACGCGGGAGTGAGTGCGGTGATTGCAGGGGCTTTAAGGAATGAAGATAGAAATTTTAGAAATATTTTACCTGAGCCATCCTTCCTCGATTCAGCTTTATTGAAGCTGGTTCTTCCTAAAGAACAAGAGACAAAGCAGGAAATTGAAATGACCAAGGCTTTTTGGAAAGGAATGAATGCGCCCATTATAGAAAAACCTACTTTCAATCATCCAATAAATTGGAGTATTCTGGCCAAAGTAACCCAACAGGTTGAGGCAACTATTACGCTTAAAAAGGGGACTATTGTTCTTGCATTGTTTCCAGATATTGCCCCAGGCACAGTAGCCAATTTTATAGCATTGAGTAAATCTGGATTTTTCAAAGGTAAAAATTTCCATAGGATAGTCCCCAATTTTGTATCCCAGGGAGGTTGTCCCCGTGGTGATGGTTATGGAAGTTTAGCCTATTCCATTCGTTCGGAACTACCACAGATTTATTACGACAGACCTGGATGTGTGGGTATGGCTTCCGCAGGAAATCATACGGAAGGGACTCAGTTTTTTATCACTCACTCTGCTACACCACACTTAGATGGTAATTACACGTTGTTCGGTGAGGTTAAAAGTGGATTAAGCCTGGCAAGTCAAATTACGCCAGGTGATAAGATTATAAATATATCGATTAGAGAATAAACGAATAAAATGAAAAAAACGCCACTTTTTGAGCGACATATTGAAGTAAATGCCAGAATGGCTCCCTTCGCAGGTTACGAGATGCCTATTTCTTATAAAGGCATTAATGAAGAGCATCATGCCGTCCGGAATAATGCAGGATTGTTTGATGTTTCTCACATGGGAGAATTTATTGTTAAAGGAAAAGAAGCTCTTTCTTTGGTTAATGAACTTACGTCAAACGATGCTTCTGTTCTGGCTCCTGGGGATATTCAATATTCTTGCTTTCCAAACAATAATGGTGGCATTATTGATGATTTATTAGTTTACAGACTATTTGAAGATCAATGTTCTGAAGGGGAGCAAGCGTTCATGTTGGTTGTCAATGCGTCTAATATTGATAAGGATTTTAATTGGTTAAAAGAACATAATAGTTTTGATACCCGACTTATTGATATCTCTGAAAAAACGGCGCTTCTGGCTTTACAGGGACCTAAAGCAATACTTATTTTGCAAGAACTTACTGATATTGATTTAGCTCAGATTAAGTATTATACTTTTAAAAAGGGTACCGTAGCGGGGATTCATAATGTGGTTATTTCTGCAACGGGCTACACTGGAGCTGGTGGTTTTGAATTATATGTTGAAGATCATAATGCCTTAGCTTTATGGGATATTATCGTCGAAAAAGGACAAAAATACGATCTTCAACTCGCTGGTCTTGGTTGTAGGGACACCCTTCGTTTAGAAATGGGGTATTGTCTTTATGGAAATGATATTGATGATACAACCTCTCCTTTGGAGGCTGGATTGGGGTGGATTACCAAGCTGAACAAAGAGCGTTTTACTCAAAAGGAAAATCTCGTTCATCAAAAGGAAAAGGGAGTAAGTCGCAAATTAGTTGGCTTTGTATTGGAAGACAGGCGGGTTCCAAGGCATGATTATCCTATATTGAACCTCGACGGAACAACTATTGGCAAGGTGACTTCAGGAACGATGTCTCCATCTCTTAACCATCCGATTGGAATGGGTTATATTGACTCAAGCGAGGCTAAGATTGGAAATAATATTCAAATAAGTATGGGGAATAAACTGTTGCCCGCTAAAATCGTCAAATTACCTTTCTGGAATAAAAAAGATTGACGTTAACTTAGATTTTGTCGAACAAATTTCAATTATTTCTATTAACCTTTTGATTAGGTTACTAAGAATATGTATTGGTTATGGATGTAGTTGAAGGTAAAGAAAAATTCCTGCAAATTTGGGGAACAATGTCCACGCATTGGGGAATAAGCAGAGCCATGGCTGAAATACATGGGTTGTTGCTTTTGTCGAATAACCCAATTTGTGCGGAGGAAATTATGGTACAATTAAAAATGTCAAGGGGTAATGTTCATATCAATCTGCATGCACTAATGGATTGGCATTTAATTCAAAAAATATTAAAAGTTGGTGAGAGGAGAGAATATTTTGTTGCAGAAAAGGACATTTGGGTCATGACAAGAAACATCATGATTCAACGAAAAAAAAGAGAACTAGAGCCAATGCTGAAAAGTTTAGATGAACTTACCGGTATCGATGGTTCAGGGGAAGAAGCGGAAAGTTTCAAGAAAATGATAAAAGAAATAAAGAATTTAACCAGTAAGGTTGATTCTACGTTAGAGAGCCTGATTCATGCGGAATCGCAGTGGATTTTAGGAACTTTCCTGAAATTAATGAAATAGGGCAGAAAGATTTACCAAAACTCACTGCCCTTATTTATTTTTTATCTTTGGTCGCCAAAAAAAGCGATAACCCTGTCTGCAATTTCTAATCCGATATTAGCTTGAGCCTCATTGGTAGCTGCACCAATATGTGGCGTTAAGGAAATGTTTGGATGCTCGAGAAGTTCTGCTTTAGGGGTAGGTTCGTTCTCGAAAACATCGAGACCTGCTCCAGCAACCTGACCGCTACTAAGAGCAGCAAGCAACGCTGTTTCATCGATTGCGCCACCTCGTGCTGTATTAATCAAGTAAACTCCTTTCTTCATAGAAGAAATTTCTTCTGCTCCAATGAGTGGCTTACCTCCACCGAATGGTATATGCAAAGAAATAAAATCAGATTTTGCCAAAACCTCTTTGTAAGGAACGGTAGGAACATGAATATTCATCGTCACCTTTTCATTGGCAAATATATTTATATCAATATTAGCTTCATTGATCATTAAATCGGTTGGCAAAACATTCATACCAAGAGCTAGACCGATTCTGGCAACCTCCTGACCAATTCTTCCAAAGCCGATGATACCCAGCGATTTTCCACGTAGCTGAATGCCTGAACCGTAATTTTTTTTCAAGGTATCAAAAGTAGTTAGACCGTTAAGAGCCATATTCCTATTGGCCTGATGCATAAAGCGAGCCAGATTAAACATGTGACCGAAGGCTAGTTCAGCCACCGCCTGAGAGGAAGCTGCGGGCGTATTAAAAACTATAATACCTTTAGATTCAGCAAATTCTACGTCAATATTATCCAAACCAACTCCACCTCTACCTATCATCTTCAAATTGGTGCCCGCAGTAATAACCTCAGCGGTAACTTTTGTAGCACTTCTTACAAGTAATACGTCATAATTTCCAATTACGTCACACAGTTCATTTTGTGGAACCTTTTTAGTGATTACTTCATATCCAGCTTCTTCCATAAGAAGTTTTCCATCATCACTAATACCATCATTGGCGAGAATTCGGATCATTTTTTGTGTTTTTGTCATTTAAAATAATAGCAACGAAATGGATGAAAGAATGTTCATCTCGATGTTGCAAAGGTAGGAAAAGATGCCGAGGTATAATGTGAAATTTTCATGCCACTTTTAAAATCTGGCTTGTCTGCTAATCTTGAAAAAGCACTGAAAAAGGCGTTTAATTCTTTTTTATCTATTTGCCTTGATGCTGGATGAACAAAATAACCAATATGATTAATTTCCCCTTTTTCATTCCAAAAAATATGAATCCATAATTTTAATCCTTTTAAATTAAACTGTATAGCATCGGCATACGTTTCCATACTTTTTAGAAAGTCGAACCAGAGCAAAGCAGATTGGGTGTAATCATCTTTTTTCCAGGTGAGCAATGTTTCAGGATAGGCCTCGCAAATAGTTCGATAGGTTTGTTCATCCTTCCCGATTTCAAAAATGGATGATGGTTGGGTGTTTTGCCCAAACATGGTAAAGGAGATTAAGTTGATTACTAAAATAAAAGCAATTTGTCTCATAGGTAGATATTAATATGGTGAATATGAATTATCTAAATATATATATAAATATTTAGGGTAGGAGGTTAAATTTTTTAATTTTCAAAAAAACATCGAGATGATTATTGATTTATTTTTAATTATTGTCATGGCTTATGGTTTCTACACAGGGTATAACCAGGGAATTATAAAGACCGTTTTTACTATATTGGGAGCTAGTTTTGGTATTTTAGCTGCTCTTAGGTTTACGCCGGCCGTCACAAGATTTTATCACGATTTGTTTAACCAGACGAATCCATTATGGATTTTCGCCGGCTTTGCTACTCCGTTTATTCTTTCCCTATTACTATTGAAATTGTTAGGAAAGGGTATAGAAAGTGTCATGGAAAAGGTGCATTTGAATTTTGTTAATCAGCTTATCGGAGGAACAGTTTTAGCCTCAATATCAGCTTTTTTTTATAGCCTAATCATCTGGTTTGTTGTTGAGTCTGTCTTAACTCCAGAAGGTGAAGCGGTTAAATCATCGAAAACTTATCCCTTTTTAAAGAATTATCCGGGTAAAATATGGAAAGGGGTTATTCAATTAGAGCCCTTAGTAGGAGAATTTAAGGAATTTTCGGAAGAAATTTTTTATAGGATTGATCAAGAAACCAATCCTAAGGAAGAAAAGGAATTCAAGTATGATTTACCTAACGGGGAATAAACAACTAAATTGCTGAGCAAATTATTCGCCGATCAATTCCATTTCACCTCTAAAAAATCAAATAATAGTATTAAAAGGTTTTGACAGTCCATTTATAATGAATAATATAGAACTACAACAATGAGCTTTATGAAAATTGTGTTGTTGTAGTTTTGATTAATCTGTGAATTATTTAACAAATATGGATATGCTTAGCCATACCAGCATATTCAGCATTAATCCAAGGTACTTATTCTTCTTATGACCTGGAAAAGTTTGGTATTTTCTGAAACATCGATATGAAAAGGATCATGTTCAAGATGGTTAGCCGAAATTAGTTTTAACTGGGCGTTACCGCTTTTTATATTTTGTTCTTTTTGAACATATTTTACCCAAATAGATCCACTGTCATTTATAGCGTATATTTTATTTTCTTTAAATTCATTGAAACTGCGCAGCGGCTTACAAACTACAATATCTCCATCATTTATTACGGGAAGCATACTGTTTCCTTTGATTGGAAAGGCAAATAATTCTCCTGCGTCCAGTCCGGGAATATGAAAATAATCTTGATTTTCCTGCCGGAAACTATCCCATTCAATAGCGTTACCTGCGAATGCCTCGATATTGGTAAAACAGATGTTGTTTTGGTTCATTTGACCCGTTGTCAATGGGGATAAGTTACTTACATTGGCTGAAGGCCGGACTCTTTTATCTTCGAGAGGATTTCCTTTCCCTTCCAGGATATAGGTTTTACTTACACCATATAGGGCACATAATTTATCAACGTGATGATAGTCAATACAACGTTTATCAGAATCACTAAGGAAGGCGCGTATAATATGGCTATATGGCTTCCCCAAAATATCATTGGCAAAATCACCTATTCCCTTGCCACCCCTGTCATTCATAACGATAATACCTTTTTCAACCAGTAGATTGAATACTTCAATAAATCGCTTGTTCATTCCAACCCTAACTTCTGGTATCATAATCCAATGTTTTATGTTTCTAATGACACGCAATATAAAACAAATAATTTGTAATTGAGCTATATTTTTAATAAATTGTTAGTTTTTTGGAATTTATTAAAAATACCTTATCTTGCGCATCAAAAGAAATTTCCCCCCATGAGTGTCTCGAAGAGTAAAAAAAAGAGTAAGTCATCTTTTTCTTTCAAGGATGAAAGGATACCAGGTTTATGGGGATTGTTTTTTTTATTTCTGGCCTTTTATTGTTTCCTTGCCTTTTCATCCTATCTATTTACCTGGCAAGATGATCAGGATGCCGTTTTGCGGTTTTCGTTTGGCTTATTGTTAGACAGCGATGCGGAAATATCTAATATTTTGGGCAGATTAGGTGCCATCACTTCAAATTTTTTCTTTTACTTCCTGTTTGGTCTTCCGTCGTTCGCCCTCTGTTATGTATTTTTTTTAATAGGCAGGCAATTAATTATAAGACGGCCAATAGCGGGACTTATCGATAAAATGTTTTCATTATTTATAAGTGTTCTGTTTTTTTCCATTTTCCTTTCTTTTCTTTTTAAAGGATTTTCTTTTCCTATGGGGGGTGGATTTGGAACGGTTGTAAGTGATTGGCTGGTTAGGTTCCTGGGTAGGGTTGGTACTTTTTTTCTATTTTTATTTATTGGGTTGAGTCGTTTTTTATGGTTTTTAAATCCTCCTTTGGCAGGACAGTCTTTACCAGAGATTTTCAATCAGGTCAAACATAATTTTTTAAATTTATTCAGCGGCGAAAAGCTATCGGCTGAATCTGTTGGCCTGGGTAGTATTAAGGATAAAGATATGGAAGAAATTTCTTCCTTCCCAGTCGTGGTTACTGATCTAACACCGGAAAATGTTGTTCAGGGAAAACAATTGTCCCTTGAAGTTGGCAATGAATTAGCGTTAGATGTTGCAGTTAAACCTAAGGAAAAAGTAGAATTCAGGGAAAGGCTTGAGATTGAACCTCCGATAGAGATATTGGCACCTGTAGAAACCGGCGAAAGTACCTTCATAGCTGGAGCAGGATTGTCAGAAGCCCTGGGTGAAAATATGGATCATACTGAACCCTATGATCCTACGCTTGATTTATCGTCCTTTGAGCAACCTGTTTTGCCTTTATTATATGATTACACAGATCAGCAGGTTGAAATTGACAGGGAAGAACTGGAAACCCATAAGGATCAGATTATTGAAACGCTGTTACATTATAAAATAGAAATTACTAAAATCAGAGCGACGGTAGGACCAACCGTTACGTTGTATGAGATTATTCCCGCTCCCGGCGTTCGTATTTCAAAGATTAAGAATCTGGAAGATGACATAGCACTGAGTTTATCAGCACTGGGTATCCGCATTATCGCACCCATTCCGGGGAAAGGAACTATAGGCATAGAGGTGCCAAATAAGAAAAAGCAAATGGTTTCGATGAAAGAAGTTTTAGCGTCTGATAAATTTAAACGAGCTAAAATGGATCTTCCGATTGCTTTAGGCAAAACCATTAGCAATGAAGTTTTTGTCGTTGATTTAGCAAAAATGCCTCACTTATTGGTAGCTGGTGCAACAGGTCAGGGTAAGTCGGTGGGAATAAATTCCATCCTCATGTCTCTCCTTTATAAGAAGCATCCCTCTCAGGTGAAACTGGTTTTAATAGATCCTAAAAAAGTAGAATTATTCCCTTATTCTCAATTGGAACATCATTTTCTTGCTTTTTTACCAAATCAGGATGAACCGATTATCACTGATACTGCCAAGGTGATTTACACGCTGAATTCGCTTTGTATAGAAATGGATAACAGGTACGATTTGCTTAAAAAGGCAAGTGTAAGAAATATAAGAGAGTATAACGAAAAATTTGTTCAGCGTAAACTTAACCCTTTAAAAGGTCACCGCTTTCTGCCTTTTATTGTTTTAGTTATCGATGAGTTTGCTGATTTAATAATGACGGCAGGAAAGGAGGTGGAAATACCCATTGGTCGTCTGGCACAACTTGCCCGTGCGGTGGGCATTCACCTAATCATCGCCACACAAAGACCGTCTGTGAATATTATTACGGGCGTAATTAAAGCTAATTTCCCGGCAAGAATCGCCTATAAAGTTACTTCTAAAATTGACTCAAGAACGATTCTCGATACAGGTGGAGCAGAACAGCTGATAGGAAGGGGCGATATGCTGCTTTCTGTAGGCGGTGAAATGGTTCGTTTACAAGGTGCTTTTATTGATACGCCTGAAGTAGAAAAGGTTATTGAATTTATAGCCGCACAGCAGGGCTATCCGGAACCCTATTTTTTACCCGAATTTCAAGGTGATGATCCGGAAAATGCTCGTGCCGATCTAAAATATACCGATTTAGATGATATGCTTGAAGATGCGGCGCGGTTAATTGTAAGTAATAAACAAGGTTCTACCTCAATGATTCAACGTCGACTTAGATTGGGGTACAATAGAGCTGGTAGAATAATGGATCAGTTAGAATCTTTAGGTATTGTTGGTGCGGCCGATGGAAGTAAGCCCAGAGAAGTATTAATTTATGATGAGCAGGAATTAGAAAGGTATTTAACAGATTTAAGGTCAAAAAGATGATTTCTCATTGACTTGTAGTTTAAAATGATTTATATTTAAAAAAAAAAGGTATGGAGCCAATTATGGTTTATTTTGAGAGTATTCCGTCGCGGGATCGTTCGTTAATACTTGCCGGTGGAATTGCTTTTTTTTGGCTGATAGAGACCGCGTTTCCTCTGTTTAAATTTTCTTATAAAAAATGGAGACACGCAGGCATTAACGTATTTTTTACATTTACTACCATCATTGTAAATTTCGCCCTCGCTTTTTTGTTGCTGCAAACAAGTCGGTGGACTCAGGACAATCAGTGGGGTTTGTTAAACTTTATTGATAGTATCCCCCTTATTTTCTATGCCTTAGTGGGTTTGATGGGACTTGATCTTATCAGCGCATATTTAATACATTGGCTCGAACATAAAGTTCGGTTTATGTGGCGATTTCACCTTATACATCACACCGATGTTCATGTAGATACTACCACAGCAAACAGACACCACCCAGGGGAGAGTATCTTTAGATTTGTTTTTACATCCATAGCGGTATTTATCCTTGGAGCACCTGTTTGGTTGATAATGTTGTATCAGGCGTTATCGGTGGTACTTTCACAATTTAATCATGCGAATATTAGTCTTCCTGAAAGGTTGGATAGGTTTCTCAGTCTGGTCTTAGTGACGCCAAATATGCATCACGTTCATCACCATTACGTGTTACCACAAACAGATACTAATTATGGAAATATTTTTTCAATTTGGGACAGATTATTTGGAACTTTTAGTTACATGAAACAAGAAGATATTAAATACGGTATTGATACGCATTTAGACGAAAGTGAGCATTCTAAGATTTCTAAAATGCTTAAAATACCGTTTGAACCATACAGGAAACCTATTGGTGGGAAGTTTTCATCTCCTGAATGATAGCTAAAAAGGAAAAGAGGATGGAAACATTAAAATTTATGCCGTCAGGGACATATTGGTCAGTAGACATGTGACCCAAGTGGTCAGTAATGAAAATGGGATTTTAGGAAAATGACAAACAATTACTCAAGTTTTAATTAGGATAAATTTATTTAGCCCAATGAATAAAGTAGCATAAAGAAAGAGACTATCATTTTAGATAGCCTCTTTCTTTTTTATGTTAAGCTATTTCCGGCGTAGTTAATTTAGACAGAGAATCTGCAATATCTGCAGAAGTAACCTCGTGTTTGACTAATTTATTGGCAAAATAGTCTTCATACGATTGCATATCAAAATGTCCATGACCGCACAAGTTGAATAGAATCGTTTTTGATTCCCCTGAAATTTTTGCTGCAATGGCTTCTTGAATCACGGTGGCTATGGCATGAGATGCTTCAGGCGCCGGAATAATTCCTTCAGCTTTGGCAAACAAAACGCCAGCCTGGAAACACTCCAATTGATCATGAGACCTTGCCTCAATAAGTTTATCTTTAAGTAATTGGCTCACTATCACACCTGCTCCATGGTATCGCAATCCGCCGGCATGAATGGGTGCAGGAACGAAATTATGTCCTAAAGTGTACATAGGAAGAAGAGGAGTCATGCCCACTGTATCCCCAAAATCGTATCGAAAAACGCCGCGCGTCAGCTTAGGGCAGCTCGCAGGTTCGGCAGCAATACAACGAATATGCTTTCCTTCCTCCAAATTTAAACGAAGGAATGGAAAGGAAATTCCAGCAAAATTTGAGCCGCCGCCAAATGGAGCCACTACGATATCTGGCATATCACCCGCCATTTCCATTTGTTTTACTGCTTCTTGTCCAACAATCGTTTGATGCAATAAAACATGATTTAAAACACTTCCTAAAGCATATTTTGTGTGCTCATCAGAGGCCGCTCTTTCAATGGCTTCAGAAATAGCAATTCCTAAACTACCGGGAGAATTAGGGTCCATTTCTAAAATACTGCGGCCCGCCTGCGTATGATTTGTTGGAGAAGAATGTACCTGGGCGCCCCATGTATTCATCATTAATTTCCGATATGGTTTACTGTCATAGCTGACTTTTACCATGTAAACTTCACATTCAATACCAAAATGCTGGCATGCAAAGGATAATGCAGATCCCCATTGTCCTGCACCTGTTTCTGTAGTGATTCTTTTTACTCCTTCCTGCTTGTTATAATAGGCTTGAGGAACGGCTGTATTGGGTTTATGAGATCCGGCAGGGCTCACTCCTTCGTATTTATAATAAATTTTTGCAGGCGTGTCCAATACTTTTTCCAATTCGTAGGCTCTGTAAAGAGGGGTTGGACGCCATATAGCATACAAATCCCTTACCTCATCGGGTATTTCCACCCATTTTTCACTGGTAACTTCCTGTTTTATAAGTTCCATAGGGAACAAAGGCGCTAACGCTTCCGGACCAATGGGTTGTAAGGTCCCGGGGTGAAGTGGAGGTAGCGGTTTATTTGTCATACTGGCAGTAATGTTGTACCAATGTTCTGGCATTTCTTTTTCACTCAAAACAAACTTTCGGGTTTTCATAGGTTCTACGTTTAATGAT
>Ga0136655_1000151_pt1 | contig 30177 bp, 31 predicted proteins | sample CPBDNA_2_FD_94863 | JGI IMG/M metagenome (GOLD analysis project Ga0136655, IMG submission 94863) | Freshwater to marine salinity gradient microbial communities from Chesapeake Bay, USA - CPBay_Spr_15_0.8_DNA (version 2) | ecosystem: Environmental > Aquatic > Marine > Coastal | place: USA... | reverse complement strand
TCGTCCTCGTCGTCGTCCTCGTCGTCGTCCTCGTCGTCGTCCTCGTCGTCGTCCTCGTCGTCGTCCTCGTCGTCGTCCTCGTCGTCCTCCTCGTCGTCCTTCTCGTCGTCCTCGTCGTCCTCCTCCTCGTCCTCCTCCTCGTCCTCCTCGTCGTCCTCCTCCTCGCAGTCCGAATTAGAATCTTGCAACGCAGAAAAAAAACGTGTTTCAAGTCCCTCCTGATCGAAAAACGTCTGTGCGACGTATTTTAGACCTCTCAACATGTCGTCGTCTCTCACATTTCGGCGCCCATGTGCGACTGCATACGTTGCGGCAGCACGCGTTGCATCTTCAGAAAACATCTGCAGGAGAATGGATGCGTTGTTTATAAAGATATCACTTTGTTCTTTTTGAAAACTACCGTCGTCTGTAAAGTCGAATCCTGTCCTCATTTTGTCGTCAGATTTTTTGTATATCAGTTTTTCTTACATGTAAAACAAGTGCCGGTCAAAAGTTTGATGACGTCCAGTTACACGCCACGAAGAGACGACCTCACACTCACTGATGATCAGCACACAGCTGCACTACGAGTCGTACGGAGTGTCGGCATGGACGAGGATAACGACGCCATGCTCGCAGCGGCATATTTGCAGGACTGTAAATGGAACGAAACAGACGCTGTACAGCGGATCATGGCATACCTACAGTCTGTCAAAGTCCACGGCAGCCCACACATAAGCCACATCCTGCCGTACGTTGGCGTCGATTTGGTCACGAACAGACCGAAACCATGTGGAGTTCTCCTTGAAAACTTGAAAGGGGGGTGTGCTCGTGACAAGAAAGGAAATCCAATCGTGGTGATATATGGCGCATTCGAGTGCGACGGCGACAACGCCATCAAGCAAATGAATTTCCTGATGCACCGAGTTCGTCGTTACATTGCCAGTACTGAGCTTCCTTTCGTAACGTACGTATTCGACAGTGCCCCTCGAGCCGGATTGCACAGCATGGACGTCCCTGTAATATCGTTTATCAGGCACATGTCGAACTTTCCGCAGTCGTTTCGAATGATTGTGTGTGGTGCACCTGCAGCCATGGTGTCTGCATGGAACATCGGCAAGGCAGTGCTGCCACGTCAGACCGTCGAGCGAACAGAGTTTTGCCAATCGTACGATATTCTCAAAGAGTACATTGACACAGACAACATGCTGCAGTCGTGGGGAGGAACGTTCTCGTTTTCTATATCAGACTACATGCAGCATCTATTCGACAGCTGCTAGACGGGCGTGTCAGACACACGGCGTTCACTCCGAAAAGCCTGTCGCACATCGCACCATACACAGCAGTGACGACGGCCCAGCAGCACAATGGTGACGCGCTGTACTGCACAAACACGTCCTTGGAAAGGTGTTCCTTCGTGCTCGGCTCGTCCATCTGACGTGTGATGCTCCGAGACCTCACCATGCCACCGCTCGTTGCGTGTGGGGTCGAACATCGTTGGGCAGCGTAGTTGGAACTCGTATACGCCATGAGAACATCGTGAGAGATGTCGAAGGTGTAGAACCCTGCATCCATGCGTACGAGCGGCGTGTACGACATCGTGCTTCACCTATGGGAGTGCAACGGGCGAACCAAAGTACATTACGCATACGCATAGATGTCATGCGTAATGAGAACGTGAAGGAAAGGCCGAATCGTCGTTAGGGTGATGTGTTCGTCAGTGAAATGTATTTTCGTCATACGGCACATGCCATGGGCCCTACCCTATCAGACCCTTGGGAGGGTTTACGCGAAAAATAGCAATACCCCCCATCGTACGCTACGGCACAGTATGGCATTTTTGGTCCGCACACTCGGGTCACTACGGTAGTAAAACAATTCGAGCAACGAAAAAACCGCAAGCCGTACTAGAGCACATGAGTCTAACAATGAAACAGCGACAACTAGCCCGGAAGAAAATTATCGTACATCAAAACGATAAAAATCGAAAGAACATTTACACGCGCATGCTGTCTCACCCTGCCAACTTTTACACGGAATGGATGCGCAACCATTCGAAAGCGTGTCCCAGCGAAAATATGTCGAAGACTGCGGGCTGCTTCAACAGTTGAGTCACACGTCGTTCCGGATGGCTGGCGTGTCGCTCCGACGATCCGTTTTTTTTGGTAGAGCACAAACCACCCCTTTACTTGATATGAGCGCCGCAATGTATTTTCGTCAGCGTAATGTAGTTTCGTCAGCGCAATGTAGTTTCGTCATGAACCGCAGCTTTGTGGAACGAAAAAAAAATACAAATGCGGCTCCTGTGCACATATTTTCCAGCGCGTCGTGCGCAAGTTAGAAGTCCTCGCTGACATCGAACTTACGACTATGCATGACTCCTGCTTTTTGATATTCGCCCACGCGTTTCTCGAAGAAGTTCGTCTTACCTTGCAAGGAGATCAGTTCCATCCAGTCGAACGGATTCGCAACGTTGAAAATCTTGTCCTGATCGAGTGCAACAAGAAGACGGTCCGCACAGAACTGCACGTATTCGCACATTAGATTCTTGTTCATGCCGATAAGATCTGTTCTAAGGGACTGATGCACGAATTCGCACTCGAAGTCGACGGCGGACCGCACGATGCTAGCGACTCGTCCGTGGCTTGGTCGGTCACATTCGTCGATCATGTTGAAGAGTAGACATGCAAAGTCACAGTGGAGGCCTTCGTCCCTGGATATCAGCTCGTTCGAAAACGTCAGCCCCGGCAGACGTCCCGACTTTTTGAACCAGAATATCGCACAAAACGACGAGGAGAAAAATATTCCTTCCACGCATGCGAACGCTACGAGTCGCTCCAGAAAGGGCAAAGACGCGTCAAAGTACGTCTCGCACCACTCCATCTTTTCTTTGATCGCGGGTGACGTTTTCCATGCGTTGAACAGTTTTTGCTTCTTTGATTCGTCCGGTTCGTAACTGTCGATTAGCAAGCCGTACATTTCTTGGTGTACGGCCTCGATGAATATCTGTATTGCGTAGAACTGGCGCACCTCTCCCAGCTGCACTTCCTGCAAGAAATTGCGTGCCAAATTCTCGTTTACGATTCCGTCGGCGACGAGAAAAAAGCTCAGGACGCTCAACAAAAAATCTACCTCTGGACGAGTCAGACGCTTGATTTCTAAGAGATCTGATCCAAGGTCCACCTCTCCGGTGAACCAAACGGAAGCCTCAGCCTGCTTCACCATTTTCCACACATCAGGACGTTTGATGGGAAAAATGCTGTACCTCTCGGGGTTCTCGTGCAGAAGGTAGCTCAGGCGCATGCTTTTTTTGTAAAACAGAGACGAAAAAAAACGCGATGCGTCCGGAACGACGCTGCCTCTCACCAGTTTGCGCTGACGTCAAATTATCTGATTGCGAACTCGTTGCGCGCGTGACGTGTTATGTATGCCACGCCGTACCAACTGTCATGCTCGCAACCAGCGGCTTCCTCGCAACCAGCTGCCTCCTCGCAACCAGCTGCCTCCTCACAACCAGCTGCCTCCTCGCGACACAACGCCGACATATCGGCAACGTCCACTCGCTGGTATCAGCGTCTACAGGCCGCAAAGAAACGTGTAGCTGTCATAAATGCTGTATCGTCCCGCACATGGTGGACGCAAACAAATTCGACACGGCTGCCACGCTGGGACGCACCACGACATGCGGCTGCGTCTCGTTCGTACTACAAGATGTGGGAAATCATCAAAACGTCATGCCTATCGACGCCCGAACGATCGCTTCATCTTTGCGAAGCACCTGGCGGCTTCATTGAAGCTACTATGGATGCATTTCCGGACGTTCAGTGGCGGGCGACCTCGCTGACGTCCGGTCAGACGTTTGCAGGCAGCATAACGAAGTCGCACAGCGATCGCCTGATGGTGCTCCCGCACGACGGTGACATTCGTCGTTCGGAGGTCCAAAACGTCATCGTATCGAAATGTGACTGCAGAGTGGACCTAGTGACGTCAGACGGTGGAACACATGTCGTAGACCACGAAAGAATAGAAGACGAAACACTGGCACTCGTCAGGGGTGAGGTGAACGTCGCACTGCGCGTTTTACGGTACGGAGGAACATTCGTTCTTAAAATCTTTGAGTCCTGTACCGCTGAAAGTCTCTTCGTACTAGGCCGACTTTGTGGGTCCTTCGGTAGCGTTGCCATCCTCAAGCCGACATGGAGTCGGCCTACTAATTCCGAGTTGTATGTGATATGCACTGGCTTTCAAAAAGACGCAGGCGAGCATATCCCGACAGGCAACTGGGTATACGACACACACTCCATCCTGGAAGAGATGTGCGAGCTGCAGACGAGTGCACTTCTGCACGCACTTGACCAGGCGCAGAAAGCTACTGACAGCGTGCGCGCCAACTCTGGCCCGCATGGTAAGAGAAAGCGTTTCACGGATCGATCCATGCGACAGCCAGCTAGCTCGGGTCGTGCTGTGCTACGGTGACTGTGCGTCGGTATTCGTCACCATACCCTCCACATTGTCAGGCAATGTACGAAACCAACGTGGTGGAGATGACACACGTGACAGCGTAATGATTGGCATGGAAAAGGCCCTCCACACCGGGTTGGGACACATCGCGTGTCGAACGTAAAAGTAGACGTTTGTGTCGCCAAACTCGATAGGGCGCGAGTGGACGAAGCATGCCTTGTGAACGCTCAGTGATTCGTACGTGAAATACCAGCGGGTAGGAACATTCAGTCTCGCCACAGGATGGACACTGTCTACCGTTCGCAGCCAATCACGGCCACCGTTGCTGCGGACGCCAATCCACACCATCGGACCATAGAGGGTACTGGTGGCATGGCACAACGTGTTGCTCCAGCGACGCAGCGTACTGCGCATCTCCATTCCCAAAGACACCATTTCGACCAACGTGCCAACGACTCCGTGCGTCCACTCGCAGATCATGGCATCGAGCTCCGACACGTTGCACGACAGTGCGGCGAGCGTTTGAAGTGGGAGAGTCCCGGAGGCACGTGCATCGATCGTCGTACGCACGATGTGCACACGTATCTCTACAGGTAGCGTTCCAATGGATGGCCTCAACCCCATAAACCGCCGCAGTACTGTGTCGAACGTAATGTCAGAGGACGACGATGATTCCAGCAGTACATCGATTTCCTCACGTACGGACTGTAACTCTTTGATCCACGTCTCGCTCCACATCGCGCACAGTCATCCAGTCCGTGTCCCTCGGTGTAATGTGACCAAGTTGTTGGTATGAGCGCTTTAAGGTATGTTCGTCGGCGAAATGTATCTTCGTCACGACGTGCACACCTGCCCCCACTGTCCTGACGTACGGTGAGCTCGTGGACTCACCGGGAGGCACGCCACGCGCGCCGTCCCTGTCCCGTCCGACTCGGGCGGCATCGTCTTCTGACCCGTCGGATGACCGCCTGTCGGTCGACCAAACAAGTGACGAGAAACAGGGAAGCACAAGTGTCACCTTGGTGCATTCATGTTGTCTTGCGTCTTTGCGCTTATATTTTGACATCGGTTGCTCTTTTTGCAGCACTCGGTGAGTTCATCGTCGAGACACGCCAGAATACAGAGGAGGCACAAACTGTAGGGAGGGCTTCATAGTATTTTCGTCACCGTGATACTGTTCGTAAGTGCATGTATACGAGGTACGTTTCCCTGATATCATATTTTTTATCGGCAATGTTTCGCAAGACCTGGTAATGAGGAGTCTTACATATTGCATGTGCATCCGTTACGCGAGTCACAAATTCGAGAGCCAAGCTGCTCATAAGTGCCTTGTCCATGGTTTGCAGGGCGTTAATCATTTCATTTCCCCAATGACGATCCGGGGTGTGCAAATACAGCATATTTGACGCGGCGATGCTATCACGGGGCTCGCTAGATGCAGCACGATATCCCGATTGTGGCGCAGCGTCATGTTCGTGAGCGTCATGTTCGTGAGCGTCATGTTCGTGAGCGTCATGTTCGTGAGCGTCATGTTCGTGACGAACGCTTTCGTCGCCGTAGCCTCGTGGGTAAGAATCCAACGTTTGTGCATTGTTTTCCAAACGAGCTATTACTTCTCGCGCTTTTTCGGATTCTGGATGGAATTCGATTGAAGCAATAGCAGTGTGCAACTCGATCAATCTGGTCGTCATGTCACTAGGTAATTTCTGTATCCAATACTCGATATCTCGCTGAAAGGGATCTAACTTCCGTTTTATCTCTCCATCTGTAGTTAAAAATGTATTTAATTTACAAAATGTTTTCTCATCAATGCTCTCCACTTCCTCATAGTCAGGAATACGATATACGACAACGTTCTCCAAATGAACTGATTCGGTGAGTTTAAAAATACGGTTACCAGTGCATATGAACATGATATTTGCATCATGATCTAAAACTAATCCTATTGCATTCTTCTGCATGCTTTCATATATCGTCTGTGCATTTGAAAGAGAGTGGTCTAATTGTTTTCGGATCTTCGTTTGGAACGTTCTGAGAAGAGGGCACGACAACAACAAAAACAAGACACTTTTCATCTCACCATCGGTATACCTCGACGAAACAAATGTTCTTTCGATTTCGTTCACAAAAGAGGATGCGTCAGAGTCGATGTATCTAAAACCGGCAACAGACGTTTTGGAGCCATGATCGTTTATTTGTACAATCACAATGGGTCGAAAATTGCGTATAAAAGCGTTTCGCCAATACTCGCCGGGTGTGATGTTGGGATGAGGCTCTGACTGTTGCATATTACGAGGAATCGAGTAGGTATGTAGCCCGAGCCCGTTCTTAGTCACTTCCATATAATCGTCGCCATATTTCACCTCAGAGTGCGCCAAGGCCTTGCGTGCTGTTTCTTCGTCATATACATCGTTTCCACCATACCGACCTGGCATCCATTTGGTGATCTTTGGCTTTTTCACATAGAAGTAGAGAACCTCAATCGCACCCGAATCAATGTCGTTGACGTTGAGAAAAAAACTTCGAGAGGGTGGTCTATTTACTTTTATGTCGAGATCTATGCCGCCGTATGTTTCGCTGCTACTCCACACTCGTACGTTAGGAATAACTATAGAACCTCTAAATTCCGTGACCCTCCAAGTGTCCTGCTCTGAAACGTATGAATTGTCATTGTCATATTTGTTTTGAAGAAACTTTTCGAAAAAAAACGGCTGTGCAACTTCACGCATCTCAGTTACTTGTACTTGTTTGTATACCGTTGACACTTTTTAGGTCGACTCATGAACACTTTGGCGCAACGACCGTAAAGTGTAAGATCCAAGTTCTCGTGTAGCCGAACGGCGTTTCTAATAGGACGCCGACAAAACCGCACGTCGCTCACGACCCTGTGTCGTCGTCACCGGAGGCGAGGTGCGTCGTAGGCTCGCAATGATCGAGTCGTGTGAGAGATCCGTCGCAACACATGACCAGCAACATCACATCAGCGACGGAAAGCACCGACACGCTGCTTTCCACATTACGCTATCGAAATCTCGACTCCGACGCACCGGATTATACTCCCGAGTTATGACGCAAGATACAAAATGCACCTGTATGTGTGCTGTATCGCCAACGCATTTGTTAATGCATGTGTCGTGCAGATGTACAAAGAAAGTCGGCGGACCGCGCCGCTCGTCGGCTGTGAGATTGTTTTTTTTTTACGTTGACGTCACTAGTGGAGGATTGATAATGTTCGGATGTGTTAAATTTAGCCACCGAAATCACGGTGTCACGGTTGTCATAAACGATCACATAGATGACGAGCACATGGGCGTTATTATGTGTATACCGCCTACACACATGATGCCTCCGTTTTCTGTTGCATGGTATCGTAACAAGCAAGATGTTACCGCTGCACTCACGCTCGAACCGTCCCAGCTATGTGCCAGAAAGGTACCACCGGGAAACTATTCGATTAGTATTACCGACTCGCGTCGTAAATGCGTGGATGTATGCGTGGATGTGAGAGGAGTGCATCTTCCTATCATAAGCAAATATACAGGAACTCCAGCTACGACTGGAACTTCGCGGAACGGTTTGATCAATGCGCACATAGTCAATGCACCAGTAAAATGCAAGTATTTGTGGACTACTGGAATCGTTACAGACGAAGCATCGCTGCGTGCCGTTCCGGTAGGAGTGTATACAGTCATGCCCATCAACGAGGATGGTACACCACTCCCCTGTATACACAAGGCTGCACCGTATCGAGTCACTGTCGATCCCGATTTCGCAGTGTCAACCGTGGAAAATCTGAGGAACGATCGCGTGGATGCGAACGGGTCACAATTGGTGAGGTCCGCCCGTAACTCATAGATATCGACTCCATGCTTTCGGCGACGGACGATGTTTCCGTACTTCCGTCATTCATAACGAAATCTGCGTCCTCTGACTCGAACACCTCTGCCGACCTCTCCCACTCAAGAAGTCGATCGATGTTCGTGGGCAGCTTGCAATTTACACATGCGGGTTCAATGCCCGTACGCACATATTTGTACATGCATCGTGTGTGTGTGATGTCGTTACACCGTGGACACTGAACGACCGAATTCAGTAATCCACGTGTCACGATTATGTTGCATTGGCAAATCTTGCACTCCGCTGGATGGTCGTCTCCCAGCGAACGCACGTGACGCTCCAGCACGGTCTTCCGATCACGCATGACACGATGTGTAATGCGTTGTCTGAGCATGCATATATTTGACGCCGTGTGTGCACTGGGTGCGGGACACTGCAAATGCGACACGGATGTCCTCGAATGCATACTCACAGTGGAAAAGTCATTTCGTTCGGTTCTGTCTAAAAGTTCTACGTGGAGAGTCGTGGACCCAGTGTCGCGTGACCTGTGCGTGCTGGAAATCGTGGACACGCACTACGATGTCAGAATGTTGTTCAATGTGACTCCTCGTTACGTTCGTCCACGCTCCACGTCGAAAGCTAGCACGGCGGGCATGCGAGGCCATTATTACATGACAGGCTTTCTTTCGGACGACTGTTGCGGCCTGCGCACATACAGCATCGATTCGCATGCTTAGAAAGCTGCAGTCCGAGAAATAGCATCCCTGCCGTCGTCGGACGGCAGAGGCGGGATACCTTTCGCTGCGGACGTTCGTTAGACGCGTGGATGTCCTAAACAACCACGCCCTCGGTGCCACGGTCAATCGCAGCGTTCGAATCTGCATCCGCGTTGGACTTTGAGCTTTTCTCGCTGGTAGTGTCGTCCGCAGTCGTCTGTTCGTCGTCCGGTCGTTCCACGCCGTCGGTGACGTTTTGTAAGGATACGGCAGCGAATTGCTCGCTGTTGACGTCGATCGCATTTTTCAGTGCCGTGAGGTCTACATTTCCAGATGCATATTTTTGTACTATTAGCATAAGTTCGAAAAACAGGCGCTGGTATCGCATCGGCAGATCATCGTCGACTCGCTCCAACTCCGAAACCAGGATCGGCAGTGCTACCACAGACACCGTATTTTTTTGAGACACGTGAAAGTATCCTCGCAAAAAAGTAAGCAAAAGCGGAAACGACGACCTTTGACGTGAGTACCATTGGTTTTGTGCCTCTCGCCACAGCATTTCTGCGCTCGCAGTGTCAACATTGTCGATCGTCCAGCGCACGTAGATGTTGCACGCTCCGTTGCTCATCGACACGAAGTTCGTTAGCGCCGTTTTCAGTCGTTTGCGTGACTCCAAATCGATTTCAGAAGCATCCGTGTCGCGCAGCAGCAAATAACCGGACAGGTATGCCGTTGCGTTTTGCGAAATCATGAGTTTGCTGGACATCGAGTATGATTAAAAAAATTTGACAATACTGGATGGATCTCTGTGTGGAGACTCGCAAGTGGAACATCCGGCGAACCTGTGCCGATGTCGTTCTTCAGCGTGAAACGAACCGCATGCAGCAAGGGTTTTGCATAACACGAAAGAACGTTGCGATCCTTTACCACGGAGTGTTTGGTATGGCGCTGTGGCACTTTGCGGCGTACCTGGGTGACAACGTCGTGGTGGAATTCTCGACACGAGGCATGATGAGGTCCGCCTTGCATTCGCCGTCGGGAAGTACCCACTTTCAGAGACGGGCACTGCGTGCACAGAGGCGATGTCCCTCTGTCCAAAACAATGGCAGCACCTGCATCGTTTGTGAACTGTTGCGATCGGTCGCAGGAATCCCGTGTGCGCGGCATCTCCCAACGCTAGCGACAGTGGAACAACGAGTCAGTTGGCTGATGCAGCACGTGACGGGCAGAGATTACGATTTAGTTCGTTTCAACTGCGAGCACGCGACACGCTACATACTCACCGGAAATGCAGTGTCGACGCAGGCGCTCATCGGCCGAGCCCATTCGCCGCTTGCACATCGTGTGATGTGGATCGTCACACGTTGTTCCGCGTACCGCGATTTGTTGGCGGCTTGCTCTATCGCTGTTGTAGCGTTTTTAGTGGTGCACTTGACCATGAGGTGCAAGAGCAGATATGTGACGAACATATTTTTCTGACGTTTGTGCAAGGACATGACGAACATATTTTTCTGACGTTTGTGCAAGGACATGAGTGTTGGAACGGACTGGGAGAGGCTGCTACGCAACCTATCTGTAGTCGGCATGCTGAAACAACACGATAAGCTACTTACTACTGGAGATACGTTCGTAATTCATCAGCCTAGCGTATGTCGTGGTGCGTATCGACGTTGGTATGGTGAGAACAGAGACGCCAATGTGGGACGGTTGCGAGAGATGATAACGTCATCGTTTCAATACCTCATGAAAACGAGAGACGATGCACAGGCATGCACTGCATCTTTGCAGCGGCAACGTCTCACACGAAACTGTGAGCGCATCACGAATGCACTCGCTGCCAGTCGACAGGGCATTGAGCATCTCATCGATACATACACCGACGACACCACTGCCGTAGTGCGCCTTCGAATTCTTGTGGACGACATCACCGATATGCTTGAAATGCTGCACGAGAGCACTGTACCGGGCGTCGATGTGCAGTGAACGACCCACAACCGCAAGAAACCGTTTGCCCGTGCACAAATTTCGTGTTCGGATCGCACCAACTTACAGTATGAGCGCTAGTGGTCAGGGTTACTTCTGGGCGTCCGGACGATGGGACCAAGAAAAAAAAGATCATGAAAAGTACTATATAACGATGACGTCACATTAAAAATCGATGAAACTGTGAACTGTCCGTATCGCGCTGCAGAGGTCCGTCGACGATCTGACCCGTAGACTCGTGATTACAACCCGCCTCTAGCAGAGCCACTGAAACTATTCAGACGAATGTCGGCAGAGGCATTCTGGCAGCGGTACCTAAGCTCTTCGTAGCGCTGACGAACATACCATGACCCCCACTAGTTTTTCACCTTTCGCACACCTCTTGCTGCATTGTGTAATTTTGTCAGCGGAGACCACCCAACACAAGCATGGACGTGGTGGAGACCTCTGACGCAGATCGCATCAAGATGGCTGTCGCCCTGACGTCGCTGAGCACGAGCATTCGACATCACGCATGTCCGCAGCCGTGCCACGATGAAAACGTGCATTCGATGGAGGAAGTGGATTGCACCGCAAGCGACAACTGCACGGCAGCTGTGGACCGCGCGACAAAACGAATGCGACACCAGTAGTGGGACAGGACGTCCGTTGGCCGACAGGCACGGGTCATTTGTTGCAGTCGGTCAAACATGCATGAAACTGGGCATGTTGGCGTGTGACTGCGCGGACGGCTATACGTTCGAGCTCGAGGTGGCACCTGAGTGCGTCGATTTGTGTCCCCGTATTTCCATCCAGAAATTGAAAACGTAGAAGGAGCACAGAGCTAGCCCTAACCAGAGCGGGACGTCGCCACGGTCTGAGATGTGCATGCAAAGTAGAACAAGTCCCACAAAACATAGTCTGATGACGCTCACCGTCAAATCGTGCGAGCGTAACGTACCAAATGGCTCGCCACAATTATTTTCGTTCCAAAACCAATTCCTCCGCTTTTGGAAATAGCAGTACATTTTTTCGAATGCCAGGGTTGCTATATCCAAGACCTCAAAGCCGATACACAGCGCCGCCAACATCCATATTGTCATTGACCTGTCTTTGTAGTCATGACTCACCAAGATCGCTGCACCACCTAGCAGGAACGGCGATAGAATGATCGTGTACTTGAGAATTTTGTAGATGATGTGCACGGTCGTGCCCAGTGCATTGCCGACGTGATTGGACGCATTTTCTGCGTGCCTGTCCACTGTACGAGTCAAATTAGATATCTTGTGCAGATGTGGTCGCACGAGATTCTCTGTTTGCATGTCTTACTTTTAGTGCATTCCAAAAAAAAATTGCGTATGCACTGTGAGCCACATGACTGACACTGAGGAGAACACACGTTCAGCCGCGCGCCGTTTCAGACGCTGTGACGTAACCGTACTTCCGTTGACCTTTATAACAAGCTTCATGAATGATCGTAGATATGCACGCTACCACCCGCGAGTGCTGATGACAGCGAGTCGTGACGACGTTTTCGAGCTCATGCCGGCAACCAAGCGTTTCGACTTCATGAACAGAGAGGTTGCTGCGCTTCAGGCTCTCAACATGATGGGTGTGCTGAACGAGTCGATGTGCGTCGTCGTCCTCGATTTGAGCCGAAAGCCGGCGATGAAGATCCCAGATGACAGACGCCTTGTCGAGGACTGGATGGAGTGTATGCAGAACGAGCCACTGCACGACGCGGCCATCCGAATTCGGCACAACGATAACATAGTAGACATGCCGACGATATCGCACGACCTTCGACTGTACACGGAATTGAATCCGTCGATAGAGTACGATTAGCGAGACGGACCTGCAGAGTGCGGATTTATGGTATTTTTTCGAGGCGATGAAGGTAATGTCAGAATGGCGCCCGCTGAGTCAGTGTCTCCGCTGCGCACGATGTCACCGGTGGCACGTTCGTTCGCTAGGCACGTGCCATTTGCATGGACTGTGTCTCCACCACCAGCACGTCTTTTTCCAACGATGCACACCCATAGTGCAGGCCTTCGCGCACCATCACGGTGTTCACCTCCTGAACCTGTGCACACGGACGACAGCAGCAAGCAGCGACAAAACTGTCGAACGAGGATTCCGTGATGCCGTACTTGGCGGCAAGCGCGTTTCGCCCGCCGTACGCACTTGTTGCAGAATATATGTCGCCTACGCTTTCCAGTGCGCTGTTGCCCGCCGCACCTCCAGCTGCGGCCAGTTGCCGTCCGAACAAGGACCCTAACCCGTACAGACGTGCGTTCGAAACTCCCGCCTGCGCAAGGGCGTCCGACCATATACACGGCCCGCAACACAAGTTGCTGATGCAGCACAGAAGGCCTGCGTCCTTTACCGCAAAGCATCCGAAGAGACCAGATTTCCACGCCATCGCCGAGTGTCGTTCGTATTAGAACACATTTTTTTATGTGTGTGGCGATCGCACACTAACGTCGACATCTGCCTGTGCCCACGCCAATGTCGACATGTGCCTGTGCCCACGCTATGGGCGCCGTACATATTACATGTTCGAAATCATCGTATCTGACCTCGGTTGTGTGTCTGCTCGAACCAACCAAGACGGTGCGTGCGTGCGAATGTATGGTAAGTCGAACGCCACCCACATGCTGCTGCATTTTTTGTTCCACGATTCGTCGAACCTCTCGCCAGTCGACATTAAGCTTTGTGTCTCTCACGCGACCGAACGGGCTTGTGTCCAGGTAAATGCGTGATTCGGTCCATGCCAAAGCGACGCAAGTGTTTCTAGAGTGAGGGCTGATCCCACTAAAGTCAGCCAGTACTGCAAACACACGTGCAGTCCGCTCGCCAACGAACCTCTCAGCAGCCCACGTGGTGAGAACGCGAATAGTGCTGACAACGTTGTGGTAACTCGATGTCATACGAAAGTTGTACATAAGTGTGGGATACATGAGTTGCATGTTTGTCCTGGTTGTACTGTGGGACAGCGCAGCGGTGAACGAAATAATTGTGTGGGCGTCCATATAGTCGCATATGCGACCTATGATGTCGTTTGGCAGAACGAGCAGCATGCTTTTTCTGCACGCCATGTGCAGGTCCAAACATGAGATAAGCCGTATGACCTCCCGTGACAGACTACCATGGTGCGAGGACTTTACGTTGCGCATGAGGCGTAGGAGTATCTGCTCATCCATGGTGGTACCTAACCCGCAACACTAAGTTGAGTGCGAAAGCAACGACTGCCACCTTTGTGACAATCGCAGCCCGTGTCAGATTTTCGTGAGTGAACACAGAGTCGGGTGTGTGCATTTTCGATTTCGCCTCATGATACGTTACAATGCGGCGGTTTCTAATCCGGAGCGAATAAAGCACGTGGCGTTCACGGTGCTCGGTCCAGAGGACATTCGTCGGATGTCGGTGTGCGAGGTGACCGAAACCTCCATGTACACACGTGGACTACCGACACCGTGTGGCGTCCACGATCACAGAATGGGCACTGTCTCACGCCAGTATCTGTGCGCCACATGTGGTCGCGACGTCTGTGCATGTCAGGGGCACTACGGCCACATCGAACTTCCGTTTCCGATGTACCACGTCAGCTTCTTCGACACTGTGTTCAGAATCGTACGCAGCGTTTGCTTCATGTGTTCTACAGTCATCGAGGACGACACCGACACATCGGACATGACCAAAACTCAGACGTTCTCTGTCCGTACACAGTGCAAAGGCAAGCGCCGCTGTCCCAAGTGCAATTCGCGACGGCCGACGTACCACAAGGTCGTGCCTGCGATACGTATTGAGTGGCCATCTGACATGGAGTGGAGCAGTGCCGAGGAGAAGGCGGCATGCACCAAAGTGTTTACTGCAAGAGACGCACTTTCGATACTGCGGAACATGAGTGACGAGGACGTGCGCGTACTAGGGTTCAACCCACTTCAATCACATCCGCGCAACATGATACTCACAACGTTGCTCCTTCCTCCACCTTGCGTGCGACCAGCCGTGTCGGTGTCCGAGGGTTCGCGGACACGTGGACAGGATGACCTCACCACACGATACCAGGACATCCTGAAGAAGTGTAAAGAACTCAAACGGCTGCTGGGCGGTTCACCGTGGCAGCATGTAGAACTGACTCCGACCGTGTTGGAAGCCTGCCATCGCCTGCAGTGCGACATATTTTCCCTTGTGAACGCAAACGCCAAAGGGTGTAAGTTGTCGTCGAGCTCCCGTGTTCAGAAATCAATAACGTGTCGCATCCGGGGAAAGGATGGTCGAGTGCGCGGCAACATCATGGGGAAGCGTGTCGACTTTTCTGCGCGCAGCGTGATAAGTCCAGGCCCTACTCTTGACATCGATCAGGTGGGTGTGCCGATCAAAATCGCATGTCTGCAGACAGTACCGGAAACAGTAAACGACTACAATCTGGAACGCCTAAGACGTCGTGTTTTGGTAGGAGCAAACGACATAAATGGTGCAGAGTGCGTCATCACAAACGACGGCGTGTGCATACAGCTGTCACAGTGCGATGCACGCAGCAAACTGTGCATTGCACGTGGCTGGATCGTCGAACGGTACCTAGAAAACGATGATATCGTCGTCTTCAACAGGCAGCCGTCGCTACACAAGATGGGAATGATGGGACACCGTGTTAAACTTGTGGATGGACTTACATTTCGCATGAATTTGGCAGTTACGGCACCGTACAACGCGGACTTCGATGGAGACGAGATGAATCTTCACGTCCCTCAGTCTGCGGCCGCACGTGCGAACGTCAAGATGCTCATGATGGTAACGAGCCAAATACTTTCGCCACAGGCGAACCGACCGTGCATGAGCCTGGTGCAGGACGCGCTGCTCGGAGCGTATCTCATGACGCGTGACTGTGAGCTTCTTAACTACGCTGACATGTGTTTCATCATCAACCACAGGCGCCATTCGAGCTCGGATCGACTTGAGGAGGCAGCAGTGCACATTCGTGGCCGTCCCTACTGGACCGGGAAGCAGGCGTTTTCATCATCAATTCCTGTGGCAATTTCCATGTCACGTGGATCGCTGCCTACGGATGTGCGTCAGCCTGCGGACGTCAACGGGCTGCTCGTGGTAAACGGCCGATTACTGATAGGATGGCTCCGCAAAGCACACCTGGGAACGGGATCGGGAGGGTTCATCGACACCATCTGCCGGGAGCAGAGCAGCCGGGTCGCAGCATGTTTCATGAGCGACGTGCAGCGACTTACGGGTGCGTACAACTCGCTGCGCAACCTCAACGTCGGCGTGAAGGATTGCATGCTCTGCAACGAGGGCGTGCGTCTAGTGGAAGAACGAGTGAGGAAGGCAACCACGCTCGTGAACGAGATATCGCGAGCGGTCTCGTACGACGACGTGGCAGACGATACCGCTGTCATGGCGGAGGCGACGTCCCGAAAAATACTCTCCACAGCGCTTGTGCAGACCGGCTCGCTCGTGGAAACGATGATGTCAGAATCGAACGCCATAAAGGCCATGGTGATGGCAGGTTCGAAGGGATCGCCCATCAACCTTTCTCAGATTGCTGGTTGCGTTGGTCAGCAGTCGGTCGAGGGCAAGCGTGTGAGAACGTTATCCGGGGACCGCACGCTTCCATGCTACCCACTCTTCGAAAACAACGTGTCCAGTAACGGCTTCGTCGCGAGCTCGTACTGCAAAGGGCTCGATCCGGAGGAGTTTTTTTTCCACAGCATGGCCGGTCGTGAGGGGCTTGTAGACACGAGCGTCAAAACCGCGTGCACAGGGTATAATCAGCGGAAGCTCATCAAGTCGATGGAGGACAACAGTGTTCGGCCGGACGGTTCGGTACGCAATGCGGCGAACGACATCGTTCAGTTTCAGTACGGTGCAAGCGGCATGGATCCCGTGCGACTGGAACGTCTGACCGTCGATGTTCTCACAATGTCGGTTGCGGACGTCCTCGCGAAGTACGAATCCGACGACGCGCATGCGATACTTTCGACGCGAGACGAAATTCTGTGGTGCTCCACGAACGTCGGATCCGAGTGCATGCTACGAAGCACGTTGCCGTTCGACGTGCGGCGGTACATGCACAAGCATCTCAGATCTCCCAGTCGGGGCGACGATCCGCGCAGCGTCGATGCCGCCATTCGAAGGTTCTCACTCACGCTCAACGAGTGGAAGCCTATCGAACGTATGTACGCTCTCTCCGTGTGCCCGAAACGCACGCTGCGATCGTACAGCGCCAACGACATAGATGCGTTCGTCGACGACATCGTACTGACACGCGCTCACGCGAAGGTTGCGAGCGGCGAAATGGTAGGTTGCATCGCAGCACAGTCGGTCGGAGAGCCCACAACGCAAATGACTTTGAACACGGTGATAGCGCAGTGTTCGACTTGTTCCGAACCTTTCCGGCGCATGCACGCACGCACACACAGCACAACCTCACAGTATGAACGACGAATGACCGATCCGCGTTTTGCCCTGATTGCAGTTCCATTATGCGGGAGTCTCTGCCAAAAACGTGACGCTCGGCATTCCTCGTCTTCAAGAGCTGTTCACCGTATCGAAAAACCCAAAGCTTCCGAGTCTCACACTCCGTTTCGACGCCGTGTGCTCCCAAAACGAGGCGTACGTCAACTACGTGTGCAACACGCTGCCGCAGCTCTCCCTGAGCAACGTGGTGACGTCGACTAACGTGCTCTACGAACCAGACCACGCGTTCACGAGCGTCGACATCGACAAAATGATGGTGTCAATCGACAGCCAGCTTCGCGCATCGACAGAAGACAGCAGCATTCCTGTTTCCGACTACGTCGCACGCATATGCCTGGACAAGGACGTGATGACGAAATATCACATAATTCCTGCGGACGTCCAGCGTATCGTGCGCATGCGCGTGCGTGACGTGCACGTGATCGTCTCGCAGGAGAACGAGATAGAGTGGGTGATGCGAGTGCGTCTTCCCTACGTGCATGACATGGTGGCGAAAATTGGACTCGACGACGGTACGTGCGAGTCGCAATTGACGTACCGCACGGTACGTGAGCTCATAAGCACCACGGTGCTGAGCGGTCATGTTGCGCTCACGACAGCATCTGTGCGGCATGAAACCGAGGATGTCGTGGTGGAACGTGGCGGACATCGCGAAATCAGTCGACAAAAGAGCTACGTGATCGACACAGTGGGCGTGGGTCTCATGGACTTCGCTATTTTAAACCGCATACAGTGGCATCGATGCACCTCCAACGATGTCAACGAGGTACGATCGTTGCTCGGTATCGAGGCTGCTGCTCGCCTGCTGTACGACGAGATTCAAACTGTGATATCGTTCGACGGTACGTACGTGTATCCTGGACACATCATGCTCATTGTGGACACTATGTGCCGCGACGGTCGTGCGAAACCGCTGAATCGTTTTGGAGTAAACAAGGACGCGTCCAGCGCGCTCGCACGGTCGTCTTTTGAGGAGACACTGGACATTCTCGCAGATGCCGCGATGTTCGCAAGCTCTTCGACGACAAAGGGCGTGAGCACGAGCGTGATGCTCGGTCAACCCGCCGAGGTAGGAAGCGGCTGCACGGACGTACGCATACACACGTCGCACCTGCCAGCTCACATACTCCAGGAGACGACCAACGCCTACCGAATCGTGAAATCCGTCGTACGCGACGCCACGCACACCCTGCACGGCCCCAATATAGAGTACACCGATCGTGCGGTCGACACAGCCGATAGAGTGCACCCGCCATACTGCACGGAGGCTGCTGCAGAGTGCATCACGTGCATGGACGTGAGACACTCACAGTTTGCATCCGTCCCAGCAAAAAGTTGCGATTTTCGATTGCGATCTCCATGCACGAGCGACGACGAAAACGATGTGTGACACAGCGTTGTGGCACTGCGAAAAAAAAACGGATTCCTTTGTGATTGGTTCGTGCATCTCGAGCATGCTACACGCGGCCGAGTTTCAAAATCACCACATAGAGACATGCACACATTCTGCGGGCGTCGTACCTATGTCGCGTAACGTCGACGGGGAAATCGTCGTACTGCTCGGTCGTGAACAATATTCGTCGAGCTGGAAAGGCTCATGCCGCTGGTCGGCCTTTGAGGGTGGACGGAAAGGTGGAGAGAAAGTGTCAGCGACCGCTGCACGCGAATGCAGCGAGGAATCTTTGGCGCTCGTTAACCCACTGCCCATGGATATCGAACGAAACTACGTTTGCAGAATCGTTCTCAATATCATACACGACGACAGAAAATCTTTCATGCGACTGCACACATCGTTTGTGCATGAAGTAGCTTACGATGAGCACCTCCCTGAGGCATTCGCACAGCGTCGCGCCCGTCTGCTCCTCCTCAAACAGCACAACGAAAAGTTGGACACCATCATGTCGAATGCGATGGGTGCGCCATATGTTGTCGTACGTGTCGACGTGCAATCGAGGTTCATTGTCATGACCAGCACACGTGGCATCACGATGACGTATACATCACCGTTCAGCAAAACTGCCTTGGAGGTGTTGCAAACTTGCGATGCGATACACAACATGGTGGAATCGAAGCTTACCGAGACGGACAAAGCATGCGTGCACGTCACGCAATGTGCGTCGAAAAGATGGTTCGCATACGCAGATGCCGATGTTCTCGAGAAGGACGAGATCCGGTGGTTCAGCATGAGCGAGATCCATCACTGGATCGACCGTGGTCACAACCACGCACACGAGTTCCTCAGAACGTTTTTCGTGCCGGTTGCGTGTGCTCTTGTCAAATTGAGTACACAATCAAATTTAGTGATAGACAGCAAACAAAGTATGCAAAAACACGATGTCGCTTTATAATACACCGGCGGTGTTCGACCGTGTCACACGTCAACTCTACTATTGCACACCCGGATCGCATGAAAGAAATGTTCGCGAGCTCTTTTACGTAGTAGGTATGTACAGAGGCACGGCTGCACTGAGCACCGTTGCCGACGTCGACGGCACAACTGTGGTTCGTTCGACGCTCGCAGAACTGGACTGCGACTACCCACGCAAAACCAACGGCAAGACGCTGGACCACTGGCTGACCATTGACTACCCTGACGGGTGTGCGGTCATTCGAACACCAGATGCTGCATTGGATTATCTACATCGACTGCACGATGATCCCGGCGCGATTTGGGAAGGTGAAGTGGCGGACAGCGACGTGTGTGAAGATGACCTCGAAAGCCACAGATCATCAGATAGTGGGCAATATTAGCTGGCAAAGTTTCTTGAATCGAAATGATGTCCGTAAAATCATTCAATTTTCCGTTCAATAAGCCATCGTCGTGAAAAATTGTCAAGTAGTTGTGAGTCAGCACAGATATGACGCCATCTACGTCACTGCACGTTAAAACGTCCTCACATGTACACTTGCGTGTCAGTAATCGTTCCGCTGCCTGAAATATCGTATGGTACCGATCTGCACGGGATGAAAACCCCCAACGAACATAGATGTACAGCTGACGTAGGTCACCGGCGCATCGAACAGCGGCGTTGTAATCATCGTCGCAGACACCCGCAGCAGACGGTTCCGTCCTCCACTCGCTGGCAATCCGCATCATACTATGAGTTGGGACACTCTTAAGAACAACGCGCGACCAGGTGCGCAGCGACCTTATGTTGAGCGCCCACGGGTTCACACACGTCGCAATCACTGCCGTCCCTCGTGACGCATGCTGGGTGGGCGTCGACAAAACTCCAGTAATTATCGATATTGCGTCTGTCGGAAACCCATCGATGTCATCGATGAGCAACAAAACACGCCCACAGAAGCGTCGAGCACGATGACGTGAGAGATGGATGTACTCTCGAATCCTGCACAATGTATCGGATGCATCCAGGGCGACGACCGTTAGGCTCAAATGCTCTGCAAGTTTTGCAATTCCGTATGTTTTGCCATACCCGACACCGCCGCACATCAGAATCGGATCCGGCGGCCACGTGGAGTCGGACAAGTATCCTCCGAGCTTACGCCAACAATCCGCGTTGCCACAGCGTATCAGGTCCATCGGCAATGGCGTCGTTGGCAAAGTTTCGTCGGCAACGATCGTCGAGTTTGTGGTTGTCTCGTCCGCAACCGTATCTTCTGGAGCCGGTGTGTTCTGCGTGGCTATGTCGGCTACGTCAGCTGTTGCAGTTTCGCGTCTGTGCGTGTCGCCTACGGTCGTTTGATCTGCTAACGTGCCGTGCCCGCTCACACCAATGTGCGTTTCTGCGTTCTCACGATATACGGCGAAGGACGATGAGCTATCGTCTTTCGTGATCCGACGGACCTTTGATCGCCGTCGAAACATGTCGTCGGGTAGCGGACGCTCGGTAGGCGCGTGTGGGTGAGCGCCTCAAGGTATTTTCGTCAGCGTAATGTATTTTCGTCACGACATTTTTTTTGTGAGCGCACAAGTGTAATGTACAGCAGCGGTGAAAAAATGGAATGGCGCCAGCTTCTCCACTTTGAGATCCGAGGATGGGACGGCTTCACGACATGGGCGTCATGCGATGCTGACGGCGTGGTTCACGTGATGAGGAGGATGATACACCCGGACGGTAGTCTCCACTTTTCAGAAGACATCAAAGGAGGTAAGCCCGGCTTTAAGCTTTCGCTGCAGGTGCAGCGTGGGGTCCATAACGGCGGTCACATAGTTGTAGCCCCTCAGCCAGCAGAACGGGTTCTTGCGTATGCGCTCGACTTCATACCTTTTGATGTGCACAATATGGCGGAGGCAACGAAATACGAAGCGTTGAGGATAGACGACGCGCGTCCTTTATCGTTTGAAAATGTAGGATGGTATCCTAAGGGCGAGACCAAGAGACGTGGTATTCGCGTCTCCGAGGAGTCGGCGTGCGATACGGAGCAGGAAGAGTTGGAAAACGAAGTGTTTGCGAATGTCAAGTACAGGCAGTACGGCCTGACTGGTGGCGTGGTCAACACTTGGGCGAACGAGGATGGTATGTTTCAGGTATCGACCCTTGGTCGGTTGCGATATGTTCTGAAAGATGGCGGCGTGTTCCATTATACGAAGGGCAGCACGGATGGTGCCGGTTACCTGCACGCCTCCATACACAGATTTGTCAGCGGTAGACTCGCGATGGTCCATATCTTGGTGCTGCATACGTTCCATGGGTTCCCCGACGACCTCGGGTACAATACATGCACCACAAATGTGGATCACATTGATCGCATGCGATCGAACAACAAGTTGGAAAACCTGAAATATGCGAATCCATGGCAACAAGGTCTCAACCGCTTCGTCGTTCTAGAAAAGCACGGCGTCGGCAGCTTTGCGGATTTACCACATGACACTCTCGAGCGAGCGACACAATATGTGCAACCGCAGAAACCCGACAAGATGCTCAGTCATTTGGAGACCAAGGCCGGCAAACATCTGAAAGACGTGTATCTTGCGTCGATGCAAATGTTCCTGCGAGGAAAGCGCCTCTGCGACCTCTCCGGAGAGGAACTCAAATGCGCTGCGTTGATCGGCGAATGCATGTTTTTTTTCGAGTATGACGAGGTCGAGGACATATTTGAAGAGAGCGATTGGATCTTCCCGTACGAAAATTGGAAGCAACTGGATGTGAAGTTAATGGTTCCACGCAAACGCGTGGGTAGCATCCTCGACGCACTGCGTGCAGCCAACGTGACACTGGATCGCGACGAGTGTCTCAAAGATGACGTGATGTGCATCCGGTTGAGGCTTCTTTTCAATCGGGTTATGATGTATCATCACCATTTGGCAAAACTCGCTGCCACCTCGTCTGATGGTAAGCGCAAACGAGAATCGCAATAACTCTCGGCATGTGAAAAAGTCAGGGACTCGGGATGAATACGCTTTGGCGACGACGATGGCGACGACGATGGCGACGACGATGGCGACGACGATGGCGACGACGATGGCGACGACGATGGCGACGACGATGGCGACTTTGGGTTCTTTTTCCCCAAATATCGTGCGCAAGATACCCCCCTGATGTGTCGTCAGTTTTGTGCTGCACAACGCATATGAGCGCATTGTTCCACATGCAGCACGTCCTTCTCCCACAAGGTAGCGACGTTCGCGCGTCTTTGCGTGTAAACGCCCTCAAAGCGCTGTATAGCGCACAGGCAGACGCATGTCGCTTCATGATTCGTGATGTGGAGGCAGCCGTACACAGTATATCTGTCGACAAACACACCTACGAGCAGGGCATCGCACACGCAATCACAAACATTTACATCAATGCATCGAATGCCGATCCAGAGCGAATCGTAGCGTCGTCCGATCGCGTTCTCAGCGGGACGGTTGTAGAGCGAATCGCAAAGACTCGCCAGGAACGACGGGAACGCTTCGAGGCCATGCTCCAGGAGAAGTACGATGGGATATCGTCGTCGATGAACAAGTCATACGACTCGAGTCTGAAATGTCGCCGTTGCAACAGCGTCGATGTCACCTGGGACCAGAAACAAACACGAGGGGCCGACGAGGCGATGACAGTTTTCTGCGTTTGTACGGATTGTGGCAACTGTTGGAAAATTACATAGATGCGTCGTGAACGTTTAGGAGCCCCTAGTCTTAGCGTTTTTGTATGCTGACATCGCTCATGGTAGCGACATCTGGAGGAGAATGCGTAGTGCCTTGCACGATCTTTGATTCTGCGTGCGATTCGGAGCAAACACTCCCCTGCTCGCAGCGCAACCCCTCGAGGACAACACCGAGCGAACGGTAGTTAGTGGGACGCAGTATCGCATGTGGGTTGTGCAATACAAGGTAGGGTGGCGTTAAAAATATGTTCGATCGTCATTAGCGAAATGTCAATTTTTTTATGCTACCAAGCTTGAAGTCAGCTCGTACCTTCGTCTGTCAGTAATGCATGGCATGATCGGTATTCTCGTCCGTTTTTCCACTGCGATCTTGCTTCCAGGACAGCGCGTGTTCGACTATCGATTCGATCCACGCATTCACAACCTTGGAAACGTCGGCCTGCCAGGAATGTTACATGCTAAACTGGCGCCGTTCGCCACGCGCACGATCGACGTGCGAGCATACGGCGGACGGAACGTGCGACATGAAATTCACGAGAGGCTGTCTCCCGACGAACAAATCGTAGACTTTGGATGTGGCGTAGGGATCTCCACTTTTCAAAACAACAGTATAGGCATCGACAGTAGCCTGCAAATGGTTGCCGAAGGACGCCGGCTCCGACCACATACAACGTTTCTGCCAGGTGACGCCGAGACGTTCGGAAACGACGCTAGCTCAGACGTCGTGACCATGATGTTTCTGACGCATGAAATGCCGCAGGACGCTCGATTAGCCACACTAAACAACGCGATGAGGGTCGCTCGGAAATGCGTCATGGTGGTTGACATCAGCCCGGAATACAAACCGAACGAAATGATGCTCACAGGCGAACCCTACATTTTGGAATATCTTGAACACATCGACGATGACGTCCGCACGAGTGCCGTGTCGCACGGTCGCAAGTCGTGGTTCGTGGACGTGGAGGACGTTGTGCAGAATCACGTGACCATGTGGACATTGTCACGCAACAAACAGCTTGCACGGATGGCCAGCACTGGAATCGGCAGATAGCGTTGTCCGGTTCAAAAGGTATTTGTTCGTACCCAACCCTTGTTATGCAACCTCTCTCATCTGGCACCATCGTAAGGCTACAATGACTCAGCCATGGCCAACCTACCGGCGGCCAATACCCTGACGGCAGCGACGTCAACATGACGTCGAGGGGCGGCGCCGCGAGCCGGTTAGCATTCGCCAGTGCAACGCCAAGTCCGACCCCTACACCCACGGCAGTGAGTGCGAAAGCGGCAGCAGTGCCGACGGCGACCCACAGCCAGCACGTTGTGTTATAACAGAAATAGTTCGCACGAATCTGTTATCTCCCTAGAGTTCTCGAAACGTCGCTCGCCAGTCCCCCAACGCAGGGCTGAACAACACTCCACCAAACACTAGGTCACGGGAAATCCTCCCGGGACACTAGGGTGCAGATGTAGTTTAACCTTAATGTCCGATACACGTAGATGAATGGACACTACTCTACGAGAGCTAAACTACTAGCGGAGTGAGCGGAGCGATATGTTACACCTGTTTTGATGTGACGATACCGACTCATTCGACCCCGTACATTGGTTCGTACATTGGGCGACTCGCGGCACGACTATAGCACGCAAAACGTTTCAAGCACCGCACCGAATCACTCGAGGGTCGCATAGCGGACGATGCCGTATGAACGCTTCAAGGTATGTACCATGACATTTTTTTGGGAGTTTATTAGACAGAGAAACGACATGGTCCGACACCAGTTGTACCTCGCCTCTGCCGTCGCCACCGGAACAATTTGCGCATACCTTGTGAAGGTCACCGTTCACTCTGCACCACTCTCCACTCCACGAGCACGTACGAAGCATCGCAGGCATCCAATGAGCGCCGAGCCTCATGCGTCTTGAAATCGTTTGAGCCATCCCGTGACGTCCACGATGCGATCTCCACCGTAGAGCAACAACGTGCCTCCGTGTAGCACAAGGATGAACGAGGAGCTGTGCTCGGCAATGAATCGCAAATCGTTGGCCACAAGACACTTTCGTAACATTGCGGCGACGTCGTGAAAGGGCATGTGCGCCATCCGCATTGCGTCGATCGGTTTCGACGTCCAGTCAGAACTCTCAAATCGCCGCAATCTGCACAGAGTGTAGTTGACAATATACACCAGTTTCATGCACTTTACACGATGCGTCAACTGTTCCATACGTTGTCGCGCACAACACTGCAACCACAGCGTATCATGGGCATGATCATCATGCCCGTACTCGTCGTTGCGTGGAAAGTGCAACATCTGCACGTCCGTGAGCGGGTCCGCCTCCGTGTATATCTCCATTGCTTTTCCTCCGAAGTTTGCCCGTTGCTTTCGCTTACATTACGCATACGTAGGATTGTCAATTACGCACATCCCACGCCGTCGACAAGCGCATGCCAAAAAAAAAACTTTGCCAGACATTACATAACATGCAGAAGCAAATAGGTGACGCAGCGAGGAAAGCACAGACTGCGCTGGCGTCTAGTGCATGCACGGGCAAAAAGGTTTGGGAGGGCATGTCTCTGTTCTTAACCGTCGTCGTAATGTGCGTTTGCGTTGCTCTATTGTCGGGAATTCCCCCGCTGATTCCGTCGAAAGTGAGCATTGTCAGCATTGACAAAATCATCACGGAGCAGCCATCCACTACCAGTACGAGCGGCGCATCTGACTCCGACACGTATTCTGTGGTGGTTGTCACTGTAAAAGATGGTGATGGGAAGACGCATTCTAGCGTTCGAATGCTAACAACGTCTCCAAAAGATGTGCACGTTGGCAAAACGTACACGTTTTACTACAACGCCGCTCACAACGTAATGCAGTCGACCGACATGTTCGACGTCGTTCGGTCGACATGTGTAGTCGTCATTGTGCTGGGCCTCATAGGGTGTGTCATCAACATTGTAAAAATTTGGGGAATCGGAAGATTCTGCCACTTTGTTTACAGCGCCGACATTCAAAAGCGGTGTCCAGAGTTTTCCAAACTTTGGCAGGAAGCGTTCGAGGCAGAAAAGGCAGCCGCAACACTGAACATTGCGCACGATGCAACGGCCGCAGTAGCTGGAAATTCCAGCGTGCTCACGTACGGTACTGGCGCCGTGGCATCTGGGGCGCAGGGATGGGCCCTTGGGCAAGAGATACGTGCGACGCGCGCGTTGTTCTCGTGTGCTATGGGGAAACGCTCCTCTCCAGGATTCGTGCTCTCCTACGCAATGCTTGTGATTGCTCCTGCGACTGCCATCGGAGCAGCATATTCGGTGTACGCATACCGTGCGGTGGACCGTGAACAGCGTTCTCACAAAAGAATTCGAAACTCGAAAGACACAAAGCATCAGAGCTCAGGGCACCCCAGCAAAACGGACGATGACAGCGACGCTGCGTACCTGCGTGTTGTTGTAGCGGTGCTAGCATTTTTAGTACCATTCCTCGTGGCGAACTGTATCATTGGGACCGCGGTGAGAGGCTACTGGAGACACAAGATAGGAGCAAGCTTCATCGACTGGCCTTTCGTGTTCATATGAGTTTCAACGCAAACGTTGCCACGGGCTGGGACTAACCATTTAAAGCAGGAGCGGATTAGGAACGATGCACATTGACACACTCTATGTGATGGAGCTCATGTACCTGAGACGGAACAAATTATATTATTTTAGGTGCTCCATGGCTCGCATCGTTCGGTGGCAGGACGGAAACACGTGGACACACATGTATTCAACGCAACACATGACATGTCATACGTAGTGCCGCACTCGTCGGTTTTTCGGGACGGCGTGATGAAACGATGTCAGATCACGGCGGGCGACAAATGCACCTGCCGATCTGTCCCCAATCCCCGCAATACCCGTATGAACCACTGGAATACTTCGTGCTGTCCCATTTCGTGTTCTTGCAAACATCATTGCATCCGGAGGAAGGATACGAAACAAAATCGCATGTTAATTTGGGAAACCACTGCCAGCAGTCTTTTATCACGTCTGGAAGTTTATATCCGTGACTGTAGCACGATTTGTCCGAGTCGCGCGCGACACCACACGACGTCACCCCGACGAGAGAGCCGCCCTGAACGCTGCTATAGTTGCCGCCGTAGCTTGAGTAAAGAGTGGCCCATCCACAGTTCCACCCATAATTCTGGTTCTGCATCGACGAATCAAGTACTTTGTTCGCATTGGGGAACGGGCAGTAATAACCCGTGTAACCATCAAAGTTATAACGTGATGCATCGTAAAGGGTTTGGTTGTTCGGCCACGCAACGCACTTGATTTTCATTCCGGGAAGGTAGGGCTCGCCGCTGCATCGATAACCCACATAGAGCACTCCGTCCACGCCCGCTGCGGAAGTGCAGCTATCAGTTGCTCGGTAGTTGGCGTTCATCAGCGTCTGAGGTGAGTCGTTGTAATGTTCCGGTCCAGCAACGAAGCCCCCCCCGCTAGCGTGGATCGTGCAACTTTGTCCCTGTGGTTCAGTGCAAGACACTTGAAATGACTCGTCACAGCCGGATGATCCGCCGCAACATCGACCTGTAAAGCTTCCTAGATCTACAACGGGCACTTTGAACGGATCACAATGACAACATTGGATACTTACGTCTGGGAAATATGCACATCGTTTGCAGCTCGTCCAATCGCCCAGGAGTGCCACGAGTGGTGATGGTGGAGGTGGAGATGGTGGAGATGGTGGAGGTGGAGATGGTGGAGTGGGACTGCTCCTCATGTATACGAAGACGTTGGCGACGCCGAGTCCGACGGTCGCCACGACCATGAGTAGTACTGCAGCCGCCTGTATCGCGTGGGAGGTCATTTTTATATTGCACAAGAGTTTTAATTTTGGGGTACACAAGGGGTTCCGTGTCGGTGGTCGCACCGTGGAAAATTTGGGATGCAGTGACAAAGAATGCTGCGACGAGTGTTCCAGCGCGCGCAGAATATGATGCCTCGCATTTCCAGCACCGAACGAATAGCGCTGCGGTCAGGTTCGAAAAAAATTTAACGATTCGTTTTCGACGGCACGCTCTCCGACGAGCTCATGAAACAGGAGTTGACGGAAACGGCGCTCAACGACGCAGATCGAAGCATGCTACAAAAGTTGCCAGGCTTGTTGCGAACGGTGGACGAGTACGCCGTCATGAAGGCGCGCAGGATGCCGATAGACCACCCGTTCTGGGAGCACGCCAAGCGGGAGGGATTTTTCGGCCTTTTCGTGCCTGACACATACGGCGGCAACCGCATGAGCAAAACGGGGCTGTCCAAGTTGTTGCAGCGCGTTGCGTCCGTATCAACCTGATACGACCCTGGCTCGCGACGTACTGCAAATAGACACGTTCGACTCTACGTAACGTCGATACCGACAGAGGACGAATCGTTTTCAGAAAAATAACAGCTCCGTTCGTCAGAAGGCAGCTCGAAACATCGACCTTGGGAGTTTTGTTTCCAACTGGGCCAAGACGCCCCCTCTGTCATGAATGCGAAGCTACTTTGCGATTGGCGAGCTCGTTCGCGCCCGACCCGGTGCAGAGCTTTGATCCGGTTTGCGGGACGGACGGAATGATGCGGTTGCCCACTCAATGTACCCGTCCATGTCCCTGTGTTTTTTTCGGCACAGCGCGAGCAATCGTGGTTTGCCGTGCATGAAACACAGCTCGTCGATCGTGAGAGGGGTCTGGTGGGATATCCTGAATCGGGGCCTGCACGCTTTGACGTCACGATCCGACGCGCCACAGGACACGATGACGCCGTCACGCAAGTAGGGTTCCACCTGGATCCACTCCTCGCGCATCCATCGGGAGACGCCGGTCTGGACTTTTTGTCGTGTAGGTGCACCTGCATACCGTCCGCCGCGACGAACGTATTCCTTTGCAAGAGCTGCACTTCCGTAAGCACTCGGCCATCGTTTGAAGCGCTTTCGAACCACATCCTTCACTTTTTGGTACAGATCTGCATCCAACGGAACTGCCCGACCACCCCCGCCGCTGCGGTGCTGTCCTGGCAGTGTGACATCGATGCCCATACGTCTGATTACGTTGGCTGCACTTTCTAGCGTGTCTCGACTCCACAGCAGCCATCGTGACCAGAATCCAGCCGTATAAGGGTCCCACCAATCCTCCCGATCGCTCGTGTCGACGCGATCAAGCATGTGCATTGCGCTCTCACGAGTCGCTCGTGCGAGCGCTTCTTTTTGCGGAAGCCACGTTGCACCATGACGTCTCAAGTAGTTCCGTGCGCGCACGACGTCTGCATGTTGGGTTAAGTCGCTTGCGTGCCGCTGGCCAAACACCACCGTTTTCGACACGTCGTGCTCCACGTCGTGAACCACGACCTTCCATTTCCATGTGACGTCGTCGTTCGCTGCGTTCGCAGGGTGCAACACAGCGACCAGGACGTGCATGTTACGTTTTTGAGGATGAATTTCAAAAAAAAATGTAGGTTCTTCTCGACAGGAGCTCGTCATCGACGCTTTATTTTTTGTCTGTTACTTTCCACACCTTTCCGAAATCTCCGTCATACAATAGAAGTCGACGCTATCCCACTCACCACGACCGGGAAGCGTCGCTGGGCGACCCTAGTTCGAACCTAGGGGCTCCCTGTCCCCGTCGCTCAGGGCACCATTCCCTGAGAGGCGGGGCGTCACCC
>Ga0136655_1000150_pt1 | contig 30208 bp, 21 predicted proteins | sample CPBDNA_2_FD_94863 | JGI IMG/M metagenome (GOLD analysis project Ga0136655, IMG submission 94863) | Freshwater to marine salinity gradient microbial communities from Chesapeake Bay, USA - CPBay_Spr_15_0.8_DNA (version 2) | ecosystem: Environmental > Aquatic > Marine > Coastal | place: USA... | reverse complement strand
GCTTTTTGTTACTGCTCAAACTGCTGAAGAAAGAGCTCAAATTGTTAAAGCAAACAATCAAGAAGAATTAGAAAATTTGATAGTAGCACTTAGGGCAAAAGAGTTAAAAGACCAAGAAGACGCAGTTGACTTTGCTCGACAGAATAACATACCTATGTTTATAGAAAAAGAGAATGGCTCTTTTGACCAATTAATGAGAATCACAGAAGGCGGTATACCCATGTATTATAGTCTTGACAATCTAGATGCAGCGATAAGCACTAGAACTAATACCTTACATAATTTAGGGCTGCTAGGACTAAACGTAGAAGGCCAGGGAATGACAGCCTATGTTTGGGATGGAGGACCCACCAGAATTGACCATCAGGAATTTGCTGGTGGTTCAAGAGCCACTGCTGGGGATGGGCAGTCTACTCTAAATGGAAACAGTTTTCACGCTACTCACGTTAGTGGAACCATAGCAGCATCTGGTATCAACGCAAGTGCAAAGGGTATGGCGCCACAGGCAGAGGTAATTACCAACGATTGGAATTCTGATTCTTCTGAAATGGCTGGCTTTGCTGCTGCCGGAGCACTTATATCAAATCACTCTTATGGAATTCCTGTGAGTTCCTTTTCTACTGTTCCAGAACTTATAGGTAAATACCTTCAGGATGCCAGAACCGTTGATCAAATTACCTATAATGCACCCTATTATTTACCTGTATTTTCTGCGGGTAACGATGGTGCCAACAGCACAGCAAATAGTGAACCTTTAGACTTTAATGCAAGTTATGATAAATTAACTGGAGATAAATTGGGTAAGAACATCATGACCGTTGCAAATGCACAAGACGCAGTGATCAACGCAGATGGATCACTAAATTCTGTTTTTATTAACGGAGGAAGCAGTCAAGGTCCTTCGGACGATTTGAGAATCAAACCAGATATCACTGGAAATGGCACCCAATTAACTAGTACCTTTGATACCAGTACCACGAGCTACGGTAGTTTGAGTGGTACTTCCATGGCTTCACCAAATGTAGCTGGATCCATGTTGTTGTTACAACAACATTACAAAGAAAAAAATGGTGTTTTTATGAGAGCGGCCACCTTGAAAGGTTTAACCCTCCATACTGCAGATGATGCAGGAGCTGTTGGTCCTGATCCTTCTTTTGGGTGGGGATTAATGAATACTATGGAAGCTGCCAACACCATTTCTGAAAACAGAATAACCTCGAGAATAGTAGAAGAAGAATTAATGAACGGGCAGTCCTATTCTATCACGGTAGAATCTGATAACATTTCTACCTTAATGGCTTCTATTTCATGGACCGATCTTCCTGGTGCTGTAAATAACAATGGAGCAAACGATGGTACACCTTCTTTAGTGAATGATTTAGACGTTAGAATCACTCAAAATGGAACATCCTTTGAACCTTGGAAATTAACGAGCGTAACTGCTAATGGAACAGGGGATAATAGTGTAGATAATTTTGAAAGAGTTGATGTTGTAAATGCTTCAGGGACTTACACTATTACAGTTACTCACAAAGGTTCTTTAGTAACAGGCTCACAGGCATTTAGTTTAATTGTAACCGGTGAGGATAATGATTTTGCAATTACTTCTACCCAAAATAGAATAGAAGCTTGTAACGATCAAGTGGTCTCTTTCCCTTTAGAGTACTTGGCCAATACTGGATTTAGTGATTCAGTGACTCTTTCGTTGTCAAATGTTCCAAGTGGGGTAAATGCGGTGATATCTACTACTAATTTTACAAGCACTGGTAGCACGACTTTAGATCTTAGTAACTTATCTGCTGCTGCAGATGGAACTTATGAAATAACAGTTAACGCAACTTCACCTTCAGAACAGCGAGCAATTGTTCTTACTTTAAGAATACTGAGCGACAATTTTAGTGCAGTGAACTTAACTTTCCCTGCAAATCAAGCGGTACGAATTATCAATACTCCTCGTTTAGATTGGGATGACGAGTTAAACGCGCAGCAATATAGAATTCAAATAGCAAGAAGCATTTTATTCGACAGGCCTTTTATAGATGAAGTAATAAACACTTCATCTTATATGGTAGCTCCATCATTGTTGAGTCCAGGAACTTTATTTTATTGGAGAGTACAACCTATAAATGACTGTGGAACGGGAACTTATACGGCATATTCTTTTACTACCTTTCAATGTAATGACATTGATGCTGCTCTAGCAGCTCCTATTAGTTTACCAGACAACAACAATACTGGGATACAAAGCACACTAACGGTTAATGAAGCTAATAACATAGCCATAGGAAAGTTAACGGTGCAAGTAGTGAGTACTCACGAGTATTCTGGTGACCTCAACATCACATTGACTTCACCTGCCGGAACTGTAGTTTCTTTAACCAGCCCTAATGGGTGTGCAACACCTAATTTAGATGTAGTTTTTGATAATGACGCCGCAGTCTTTAGTTGTAATACAACAGCAGGATCTCCTGGTTATACAGGTGTAGTAGCACCAGTAGGAGATTTGACCTTATTTAATGGAGAAACCATCAACGGTGATTGGACACTTACCGTGAGTGATCGTGGTCCAGCAGATTTAGGTACCTTAGATAATTGGAAAATTACTTTTTGTGAAACTCCAGCGGTCTTAAGTAATGAAATCGTTGACAAATTAGAGTTTGCCGTTTATCCTAACCCATCAAATGGATTGTTTAGTGTTGTTGCGGGATTAAATAATGTGAATACTGACGATGCCGTTATTCACCTTCTTGACCTCAATGGCCGTATTGTATTTACTAAAGAAGTGCAAGATGCCTCCAGGTTAAACGAAACCATAGATGTTCAAAACTTGACCAGTGGATTGTACTTATTACAAGTACAACAAGGCGCTTCAAGAACAGTTAAAAAGGTGCTTATTACTAAGTAAGCCTTCTATTATGCATATCATAAAAAATGCGATCCTTGCGGGTCGCATTTTTTTGTTGGCTATACCATCAAGTTGAAATTAGTCGATCAATTTTTTAACTTCCTCAAAATCAAGTCCACCATAGTTGCCGCTGCTCATTAGTAGTAAGGCGCTATGCGCTAATTGTTGTTGTAAAAGCCATTCTTTAAAGTCTGTGGGGTCTGTCATTACGATAAGATCATCACGATCAAAAGCGTTGAGGATTTGCTCCTTAGAAACGGGGTCTAACTTTTTAATCTCGGCGGCATTTGGACTGTAAAAGACCACCGCTACTGTAGCTGGATCAAGCGCGTTTTTGTACTGTACTAAAAATTCTGGATTTAGGCTAGAATAAGTATGCAACTCCAAGCAAGCGATTATCTTACGTCCTTGGTATTGTGCTGCAACTGCCGCAGTTGTCGCAGCAACCTTACTAGGAGAATGTGCAAAATCTTTATAAATAACCACATCTGAATTTTCGGCTATTTTTTCAAGGCGTTTAGAGGCTCCTTTAAAGGTTGCAATAGCTTCATAAAAATCGTCTTCATCGATGCCCATGTGTTGACACATCCATTTAGCACCAGCGAGATTGCTTAAGTTGTGTTTACCAAAAATTTCAATAGGCATCGCTCCTTCAGGAGTTTCCAGATAGGTAGTTCCATTGATGATTTGATGATCTGGAACCGTATAAGAATGTTTTCTAGTGGGTTTTGTAGCTGCTTCAGATATCGTTGCAACTGCTGGATCGTCTTGATTATAGACGAGAATACTACCGTCCTTCATCAATTCAACAAACTGTTCAAACTGGCTTAAATAATTTTCCCAAGTAGGGAACACATTAATGTGGTCCCATGCAATACCAGAAATCAATGCGATATTAGGCTGATATAAATGAAACTTAGGTCTTCTATCTATAGGGCTTGACAGGTATTCATCACCTTCTAAAACCATAAATTCATTTTCATCAGTAAGATGTACCATGGTGTCAAAACCTTCGAGTTGTGCCCCTACCATGTAATCCACTTCTTTTTCATGATAATGCATGACATGAAGAATCATGGAAGTAATGGTGGTCTTTCCGTGGGAGCCACCTATAACAACACGTGTTTTATTTTTAGACTGTTCGTAGAGGTATTCTGGATAAGAATAAATTTTAAGACCTAATTCTTGAGCCTTTAGTAATTCTGGATTGTCCTCTTTTGCGTGCATTCCTAAAATTACGGCATCCAGATCTGTGGTGATGTTCTCTGTTAACCAGCCGCATTCTTTAGGAAGTAAACCGTACTTATCTAGTCTGGATTTACTTGGTTCAAAAATGGTATCGTCACTGCCTGTTACATGATCACCTTTGTGATGTAAAGCGAGAGCAAGATTGTGCATGGCGCTACCGCCTATCGCGATAAAGTGTATGCGCATAAAATGAGTTTTTGGCAAGTTATAAAACTTAATTGAAGTTACTCGCTTATTAGTATTTGCGTTTCTAATGCAGCGATATCTAGAGCGAGTTGTTGGTCTTGGTGTTTTTGTTGGGCGCGTTTGAGAATCTTTAAGGCTTTTTTATAGTTCTTAAATTTATCTTGGTAGACTGCTGCTAGTTTTCTGTAGGTAACTAAAGAGCCACCAGTTTCTACTGCCTTATTGTAGGATGCCAACGCCTTGTCATAATCTTCTTCATATTCGTCGATAAACCCATGGGCAAGATGTCCATCTACCGGAGATAATTTTAAAAGTTCATTGGCATAGGAGCGACTTTTTTTAATAGAGCCACCTACTATACCAGGTAATTCACAATATAATTGAGATAACGCGTGTCTTGATTCTACGTGATTGGGATTTAGTCTTGCAGCTCTTTTAAGATACATCTTAATGTCATCCAGCATGCTTAAGGCTTGAAATTTAGAGCAGCTTTTGGCATAAAGTCCCATAGCGCCGCCATATTTAAAATTGTAATGGGCGTCCTCTGGTTGATTTTCTAAGAGAATTTTGTAATAGCTCATTGCTGTCGCAAAGTCTTTTTTATGACCAGCTATATCGCCTAAACGCTCGATAACCTTTAAGTCATCACTATCTTGTTCGTACATTTTAACAAATGACGCCTGTGCTTTGTCGTATTGTTCTGCTCTATATAGTTGTTCCGCTTTCGCGAAAGCGGACTGACCACAAACAATTGTGCTCATTAATAATAATAGTGTGAGTAACATCCTAGTCATCCAACAAAAATATTAAAAACTAATTCAATAATGTGTAAAGAAGTTCGCTTTTCAAGGTATTTAGTTTTTATTGATTTATACAAGTAGTTAGGCTCTTTTTGGGGCAGCTTCATCCTGCCGTTTTAAAAATAAAAGCACCACGCATACAAGCTTTTATTAATAGTTATCATTGGTAAGATTCATGTCTTACCTTAGCTTTGTGAAAATGAAACAAGCATATCCACAGAATAAGCGGGCAGGGGTAAAGACACTTTTGATAAAGTCACTAAGTCTTTTTTCTAGCGTGCGCCTATACAACATTACTATTGTGGCTATCGCTCAGTTTTTAGCAGCTATCTTTATTATGGCACCAGGGCTTTCTGTTTCATCCATTTTGTCAGATTACAAACTATGGCTTATTATTCTAGCCAGTAGTGCTGCAATTGCGGGCGGGTATATTATTAATAATTTTTATGATCGAGAAAAGGACTTGATCAATAGACCTCAGAAAACGTTATTGGAGAACCAGGTGCGTCGTTCTACATTATGGTCGGTGTATTTTATAGTTAACGGAGTCGCTTTTATTTTGGGTAGCATAGTGTCTTGGCGCGCGGGACTATTTTTTGCAGCCTATATTTTTGCGATGTGGTTCTATTCTCATAAATTAAAGCGCATTTTATTTTTGGGCAATTTAATGGCGGCATTACTTGCTGTGCTTCCATTTTTTGTACTTTTTATGTACTATAAAAATTTTTATCCAGTGATATTTGTTCACGGCGGATTTCTATTTTTGATTTTAGGAATGCGAGAGTTGGTCAAAGATTTAGAAAATTTAAGAGGTGATTTGGCTCAAAATTATAGAACTATACCGGTTGTCTTAGGAGAGAAATTAAGCAAGCAGTTTTACACCTTACTTACATTTTTAACTATTGTTCCTATTGCTGGGTTAATTATTTATTTTGAAATAGGCTATATGCAGTATTATTTTGCATTAATTGTAGGAGCATTGCTCGTGTGTTTACCATTGATTTGGTCTTCCAGACGAAAGCGAGAGTATTTATTGATACATTTTATTCTTAAAATTATTATTGGCGCGGGAGTATTCTCTATTTTATTAATTGATTTACCTGAAATCATATCAAGATTACAAACCATTTTTAACTAATGAATTCAATTATAAAAGTTGCTTTGGCTCAGATTTCTCCCGTATGGCTCGATAAAAAAGCGACCTTAGATAAGATATTAGTTGTGCTGGAAGAAGCTACAAAAGAACAAGCCGAGTTGGTTGTCTTTGGAGAGGGATTGTTGCCCGGGTATCCATTTTGGCTGGCTCTTATGGATGGAGCTTCTTGGAATAAAAAAGAAGTAAAAGAGTTGCACAGGCATTATGCACTGAATGCAGTTGTTATAGAAAAAGGAGATTTGGATGCTGTTTGCGCTTTCGCGAAAGCGAAACACATATCCATCTATCTAGGTATTATAGAACGACCGGAGGACCGCGGCGGGCATAGCCTTTATGCGAGTATGGTTTATATAGATCAAAAAGGAATAATTCAGAGTGTGCACAGAAAACTACAACCCACCTACGATGAGCGACTCACTTGGTCTTCTGGTGACGGAAACGGACTGGTGACACATCAACTTAAAGAGTTTACCTTGAGTGGTCTCAATTGTTGGGAAAATTGGATGCCTTTAGTTCGTGCCAGTATGTATGCGCAAGGAACTAATTTGCACGTAGCCTGCTGGCCTGGTAGTGATCACAATACCAAGGATATTACTAGATTTATTGCGCGAGAAGGGCGTTGTTATGTGCTTTCAGTGTCTAGCACTATGTTTAAAGAAGATTTTCCAGAAGGTACACCACATATGGAAGAATTATTAAAAAATGCACCAGCGGTGCTTGCCAATGGTGGTAGTGCCATTGCTGGACCTGATGGAGAATGGATCGTTGCGCCTCAAATAGGAAAAGAAGAGCTTATTTATGCCACTTTAGACTTGAATAAGGTGTTGGAAGAGCGCCAAAATTTTGATCCTGTAGGTCATTATTCTCGTCCAGATGTGACACAGTTACAAGTGAACAGAGAGCGGCAGAACACCGTGAAATTTATTAATGATTAAAGAGTTAAAGCAAGTCATCGTGGTACAGAAAAAGAAATTTAAAGCGCATGGTAAGTTTTTAATAACCGGTGAATACGCTGTGTTGAACAATGTTCCTGCGCTGGCTATGCCTTTAAAATTAAATCAGTATTTAGAAATCTCTTATAGAGATGACCAGGAGATCACTTGGAAAAGCTATAATAATGATGGGGTTTTATGGTATCAATTAGCTACTAATGTAAAGGATCTGTATTCCAATAGGATCCGTTGTTCTCATCCGGTTACATCTAAACTAAGGGAGGTTTTAAAGACCGCTTTGGAGCTTACTGCTAAGGATTCTTTACGAGGTTTTGATGCGGTAATGACATTGGATTTTGATCGTCATTCAGGAATGGGAACAAGTTCTACTTTGATTTCCTTAGTATCACAATGGTTGGGATGTGACCCATACCAATTGCAATTCAAGTGTTTTGGAGGTAGTGGTTATGATGTTGCCTGCGCGACTGCAGATCGAGCACTAGTTTACAATTACAACAATGCTCTTCCTCTTGTGGAAGAAGTCCACTTTGAGCCAATTATTAAAGATCAAATTTTCTTTGTATACCTCAATCGCAAGCAAGATAGTAGAGATTCTATAGGGATGTTCAAACAGGAAAAGTTAACAGATGAGATGCGAGAAGAATTGAGCAACATGCCAAAAGGATTGATAAGGGCCTCAACAGATCTTTCTCAATTTAATAAGGTCTTGGAAAGGCATGAAGAGATCATCTCTAGCGTGATAGGTTTAGAGCCTATAAAGAGCCAATTCTTTAAAGATTATGAGGGTGCAATCAAATCTTTAGGTGGTTGGGGGGGTGATTTTATAATGGCAACTGGGGATCTTGCTGCTCGAGATTATTTTAAGAACAAGGGATACGACAAGATTTTCGAATGGGATGCAGTAGTTGTGTAGCTTTAAAAAACCATTTAACAACAAAAACGCCACTCTCAGAATGGCGTTTTTGTTGTTATGGAATAATTTGTTAATAAAATTCAGCTCTATTATCTTCAATCTCTATAGATTTCTTCAGCGCTTCAACAAGTTGAGAGGTGGATTGATTTGCAGCTTGTGTTGCTATCGTATTTGCGTTTGCTGTATAGCTCTGTAAGTCTGGAGCAGTTTCAATAGCTGTTACTTGAATAACAAATACACCACTTACTCCAGCTATAGGCTTAGAGGTAGCTCCTTGTGCAAGGCCAAATGCGGTACCTACCACTAGAGGTTCCTCACCAATACTAGGGATCGTAGGATTTTTGCGGTTTACTGAAGGAGCTGTTTTACTAGTTTGTCCTTGACTTTTCGCAATCTCAGCAAGATCTGTCGAGTTGATTTTAGCCATAATCAGCTGTGCTTTTTTCTTTTTTCTTAGGATTGGTGTTACTTTAGAGCTGGCTTCTTCACTAGACATATTGCCTTCTTCTCGCTTTTTGGTAAGCTTTACAATAACATATCCTTTGGAAGTTTCAAAACGATCGATGTCTCCCGTAGAACGGTCTTCATTGAATGCCCATTTAACAATACTTCTGTTTTTACCTATCGTAGGTAGTGTTTCATCAAGTTCTTTTAGATTTTCAACAGGCGTTACAGCGACTCCGTTTTCTTTTGCGAGAGCAGTAAAGTCTCCTGATTTTGCAGCTTGCTGAAATTTTACTGTTTTGGTATAAACATCTTTTCCAGTTTGTTTAGAAGCAAGTATTCTTTTGGCAACAGTGGCTAGTTGTATGGCGTCTGTTGCACCGGTAACTTCGTCTATTCTTACAATTTGATAACCGAATACGGTCTCTATCATGCCTATAGTTCCATTATCATTGTCGTATAAAAACTCGGTAAATTCAGGTGAATAATTTGTTGAATTACCAAAATACGTCACCCAACCGATGTCTTGTGAATTGGCTACTTCTTTATTTTCTTTAAAATCCTCAAATTTAGAATCAAAGTTGTTTTTGTTTTGTCCTATCAGGTTGAAGATACTGTCTGCTGTTTTCTTGGCAGCTTCTTTGTTTCTTGTTACAGAAGAAGAAGATCTTTGAGCACCTACATAATCGATTACTATACGTCTATTTTTAACGCTGTCATTGATCACTTTTTTCTTTTCAACAAGTGATAATTTCAAGTAATCTCCATCCTCATAAGGGCCAAATGTTTGTCCTACCTCCAAGGAGGCTACCTCTGTTGCTGCGGCAGGTAATTTAGCTACCATAGTATAGCGCTTGTTATAAGGCAAGTCACTGTTTTGAGCTACATAAGCTTCAAGATTTGTCGCTTCGGTAATTGCTGGAATGCTATAATCTTTATTAGTACTTAGATTGCGTTGGGTTTGTGTGGTAAGTAATTTTTTCAAGTCGGCTTTAAGGGCTTCTTTGTCTTCTCTTGATGCCTTATCTTCAAAAATAACAAACGCTATATCTCTTTGTGCAGCTACCTTAAACTGGTCTTTGTGCTTGCTTACATAGGCGTCAATTTCAGATTTTGAAACTTCAACTAGGTCGTCTGCAATAGTGTTGTATGGGATATTTACGAAAGTAAAAGAACGCTTGTCGTTTTCCATTCGGTATTCCATCTCGCCATCAGCATTAGTAGCGATGAGGCCAGATTTTAATAAATTAAAAAACTGCTCTTGTCTTGCGTTTGCAGCTATATCTAGAACGTATTCGTTCCATAAAGCAGGATTGATTCGGTCTACTTCCGCTTTAAAAGCTTCTTCAGAGAAGGAGCCATCAGCATTTTGAAATTGTGGATTGCTCTTATAATTGGCTTTTACAAGTTCTGCTACTTTTTCGTCTGTTACTTCAATGCCAGCAGCTTTAATTTGTTGATCTAGGACGGCATTTCTCACTTCTTGATCCCAAACAGAATTTACCGCTTGCAATTGGGATACGTTAGCACCTCCGCGTTGAGAAGCATTTTCTACTTTTCTTGCAAAAACCTCCCTATCAATTTCTGTTTCCCCTACATAACCCACTGCATCCGATTGCTTTTGTCCGTTTGAGGTAAGAACCCCTTGAATAATAAATGCAAATAATGCTAGTGCAATTACTAAAATCAGAATAACTCCTTGATTTCTAATTTTACCTAATATCGCCATGGTCGTTTATTTAAAATTTTTAATGGGGGCGAAAATAGTGTTTTCCACCTAATAATTAAAGCATCAGACTGCATTAAAACTATGATTTTAACTATTGCATATAATAGATCGTTAGAATGCTGTTTTTTTCGCTTTCGCGAAAGCGGGATGCTTTTTTTTCACTTTTGAAAATAGCCTGCTTGTGATTTGTTTTATAAGCTTGTGGATTACTCAGGTCCTCCTATGGTGAGGTGCACTAGATCTATCTTATTATCTGATTTTTCTAGTATTTTAAACGTGTTTCCATTGATGATTACAATGTCTCCTTCTTCTGGAATTCCTGCGGTTTCATTGACTATTAGACCTCCCAAGGTCTCGTACTGATCACTTTCTGGCAAGTCCAGTTTATAGTTTTCGTTAATTTGGTCTACTTCCAGGCGAGCACTTAATTTGAATTCCCTTTCATTGATTTGTTGATCGATCAATAGGTCTGAGTCGTGCTCATCTTCAATTTCTCCAAACAGTTCTTCAATGATGTCCTCTACGGTAATCAAGCCACTGGTACCTCCGTATTCATCTAATACGATGGCAATACTTTTATGTCTTTTTGTAAGAAGGCTTAACACATCTTTTGCGAGCATTGTTTCTGGAACATTGATCACGTTGCGTTTGACCTCTCGGAGACTTTTTGGTGATTTAAATAGGTCAAAACTGTGCACATACCCTGTAATATCATCTATAGTGTCCTCATGAATTAAAATTTTTGACAAACCGGTAGCTACAAACTTTTTATTGAGTTCTTTTATTTCGGTATCCTGATGCACGGATATCATTTCTGTTCTAGGCACCATAACTTCTCGGGCTTTTAGGCCACCAAAATCGAGAGCATTTTGAAATATTTGAATTTCGGTATCCAGATCTTCTTGAAGTTGAACACTTTCCATTTGCTCGGTGATGTAATTACCCAGCTCTAGTTTAGAAAAGGTTAGCTGCAATGCATCTCCGTTAGATTTAAAAAATGCTTTGAGTATAAAATCTGATATTTGAATACAAAACCATGAGAAAGGCCAGGATAAGATCAAAAAGAGGTAAGCAGGGACAGCAAAAAACTTCAATAATTCATTGGCGTAAATTTGGAAAAATACCTTGGGTAAAAACTCTGCAGTAAGTAAAATTATCAAAGTGGTGAACACCGTTTGAGTAAATAGGTTGTTTAAAACACCAGCATATTTTGGAAATGCTTCTACTAAAAAACCACTCATAAATGCCTCCATTGTAAACCCATAGATAACTAGCGAGATGCTATTGCCTATAAGCATGGTGATAATAAATCTAGAAGGCTGCACCGTAAGGTTACGCAGCACGCGTCCTATAAGGTCGTTTTGTCTTTTTTCTAATTCGATATGAATTTTATTAGAAGAGACGTATGCGATTTCCATTCCTGAGAAAAAAGCACTCAAGACCAGCATTAAAACGATAATAAGAATTTGTAGGAGCATTGTTATTTGTTGCGTTCCTCAAATCTACGACGAAAACGTCGTTTAAAGAAGAACATAAATATAGCTACTGCCGCCATTCCAAAAAGCATATAGGCTTGATTGGTGTTTTTACTTAATTCTATAAAGCCCGTAATGATAAACATGCCTGCAAAAATTAAATAAGCATACTCGAAATATTTGAAAAATTTGCTCATTGTTTTGATTTTGATATAAAGGTGTCGTCTGGATTTCTCGCTTGGTAAATTTTAAGATCTTCGCTCGCGTCGAGAACCGTAGCGGTAATGCGACCTATTTCTTCTTTTGTTGTTGGGTCTTTTAAAACAATCTCAAAGGGGGGGTGGTTGGTAAAAATCCATTTTGCAGTCTGGTCCCAGTACAACTGTTCTCCAGTGAAAGTGTTTCCATCACTAGTAGTGATTTTTACATTTCCTTTTAAATCGACCAAATTAGTTTGGTCATACAAGGTGCCAGCGTTTGCTGTAATAGTCGTCACTTCTATTGAATCGTTTTGGTATTCATAGACCTCTACTTTTATTCCATTAGGAAACTGCGTGTAGGGAAACTCGTCATTAGAGAAGTCTAACATTTTCTCTCCCTGAAGCGTTAATTTTAATTTTCCGCTGTCGGTATGTTTCAATAGCATATTTTCTACTTCGCCTATAGGTTCGTTAGAGGCTATTTCCATTTTTTGGATCTCTTTAAGATTATTATCACATGATGCTAAAAAACAGATCACGGCTATTGCCGTGATTGTTATTTTAAATATGTGAAACTTATATCTCATTAAAAGTTTGGTATTCTTACAGATTCTCCGACCCAACAGTTAAAAGTGATGGTATCACCAGTATTATAATTACTGTTAGAGAACACATCTCTTTTACCAGGTGCAGCACCATTATAGGCAGCAGCAGCTCTTGTCGCATTATTTTTTAAAGAAGGGTCTACTCTTGCCGCTTTTTCTGCATATCGAGCAGCGATCCAATTCACAGCTCTCTTTTCAAATGGATTGGAGCCACAGCTACCGGTGCTCTTTGCAATCATATCTGCAATTTTCAAATAGGGTAGTCCAAAAGAAGGTCTTAAAGCTGTCGCGTTCAGGTATTCTCTTCTAGCGCTGGCATATTGACCTTGACTTCTATAGGTGTTACCTTTTTTGTAGTAGATAGTTGCTTTGGAATCGTTATCGATTCCCAATTCAATAGCTTGATCCCAATATTGAAACTTCTCTTTAGTATTTTTTGCAATATTGCCTAATCCTAGTGCTGTTTTAGCACTTGGATTAATAGCGTGTAAGGCTTTTACAGATTTGATGTAAAGAGGCGCATCTGTACAGTCTTTCTTTTGTAATCTGACTAACACGTTGCTCAACCATTCTTTACTCATTTGATTTGCCTCAAATTCTTCTTCGTACAAAGGGATTAATTTCTCGCAGTTGGCCAGCTCTCCCAATGTACCATTCACACTGCCCATTACAATACCGTAATTTTTAAGGTTGGATTCTTGGTATCCTATGGTCTTAATTTCTTTATCAGTTAGCGCAACAGTTTCTTGTTTGGATAACAAATCTGCTACTACTTTGGATCTTTCATCCTGAAGGGATTCTAAATGCGTGGTTAATTCGTCATAGATTTTAAAAAGGTCTTTAAGACTGATTTGAGATTTTTTAAACTGTATTTCAGCAAGTTTAAAATAAACAATCATTCCATTAGGATCAGTAAAGTTTTCTTTGTCCTGAGTAAAAAGTTCATGAAGGATTTGAAACTGCTCTTCAGAGGTACCAACAGAGTACTTCTGCATGTTTCTCGCGATTTCAATCTTTTTTCTGGTAACATCTACTTGGCCTGGGTATTTAGTGACTTGAGTGTGTAACATAGACAATAGGCCTGTAACATTGTCCTTTTCGACACCTATTTTTTTCTTCAGTCGGTGTTCAAATAGTTGCTCTCCATACTGGTAAATGGCCAGACTGGCGTCTGGGCAATTTTCAACTAGGGGTCCTAATTGTTTATAGGCTTCATTGTAATTTTTTGATTTTGCATTTTCTGCAAAGATGCTCAACATGATGTTACAGTCTCCTAGTTCTTGTGCTTTTGCGAAAGCGAAACTAAAAACAGTTAAGCTTATAAGTAGGAAATTTTTAAGTCTCATAATAGTGATTTGTGTTGTTCTTAATTATATTTTCTTTTGATGAACCAAGTGTCGTTTAGGGATAGTCCAACGGAGAAGTTAAAAAATGTTTCTCTAATCAGCCCTGCATCTTGTGTACCTCTTTGACCAAGTTCCAACCCGACGTTAGCGTTGGAAAATCCAGTTCTACGCCCAATAGGCAATCCTAGACCAAAAGATATGCCAAATTCATTAATGCTTGAGGAATTTACGCCGTCGCCGCTTACCTCTAGACCTAGTTCTTCATATCGCATACCGCCCCTGTAAACCACGCGATCCCAATATTTAGTGATGCTGTTGTAGTTAGGAATGTAAAACCCACCAATTCTATAAGATGCCGCGTCGTCAAATGTAGTTCCTTCTGGAGCAAAGGATCTGGAGCTTATGGCACTGCTTCCTTGAATGCTGTATTCTGCTCCTAAATTCCATTTGAGTGGTTGACCAATAGTTACTCCAAATGTTAATTCTGAAGGTAGTTTAAGGTCTTGCTCACCAAATTCAGTGTCTCTAGTGCTCACTATATTCTCATCTAGACTTGGGCTAAGTATGAAAGTTGATAAGGTGCGTTCGTTTTTGGCATTCAAGTCACTTCCTGGACTATATACAGCACTAGCTTGGAGTTCTAGACGGTCATTGATCATCTTTTGATAATGCAATCCCAAATTAAAAGAAGCGCCACTAAAATCTGTTTCATTCACTTCATTAGTGCCAAATTGCACGCTGTTAGTCGCAACGCTAGAAGAGTTTGTTTCTTCACCAAAGTTGTATCTAAATTCTCCACCTACACTTAACTCTGAAGTTAATTTATAGCCAAAGCCGAAATACGCTCTTGTGATACTTCCTTCTCCAGTGAACCTAGAATACAAGTTGTTATTTACACTTCCTATTTCATAACCTACAGATTGGAAGGGTACAAGACCAAAGCCGAAGCCCGCTTTTTTACCTAAAGGAATACCTATACTAACATATTCAATAGTGGTAGCGTCGTAGGAATCACTCTGTTCTTCTGTAGATGCCCATGTTTTAGAATGAACCGCTCCTAGGGTATAGGTGGTAACTCTTAGGTTACCATAAGCTGCAGGATTTCTTAAATTGATATGTACGCTATCTACGTAGGTACGCATGCTCCCCATACTGCGATTCTCTATCGTGCCTTTAAAGGTTTGTTGTCCCAGTCCAAAGAAGGAATAAGGTGATGAAGTGCGCGATTGAGTAAAGCCGTTTGTGCTGGTTAAAATCACTACCGCGATTATTAAACTTCTTATCATAGGTTTTTATTAAATAAATACAAATTATAGATGCCATGTAACATCAAAAAAGGCGTGGCAAAGAAACGGTTTTTTAGTTGTTTTATCAAGAGCTCGCTATCACCACCGGTTATAAATACTTCTAAATCTTTATGAGACTTTTTATATTCCTTGATTACTCCTTTTATTTCTAAACTCAATCCGTTTATAACTCCACTGTGAATGGATGTTTCGGTGGTATTTCCAATTATATCTTTTACGTGTTGAGGTTCTAATAACGGCAGGTTGGCTGTAAAATTATGGAGGGATTCATAACGCAACCTTAATCCAGGTGAAATAGCGCCACCACAGTAATTTTTTTCATGGTCTACAAAGTCGTAAGTCACGCAGGTGCCAGCATCTATAACTAATACAGGCTTGTTTTTCGGTGCTAGATAAAGCGCCCCTGCGGCCAGAGCCAAGCGGTCGTTACCCAATGTTAAGCTTTGATAATGATTGTTAAACGGCAAGTGTATGCTGCTGTTCACCTCAAAAACGCTTTGAAATTTTACTTTGAGGTAGCGTACTAAATCTTTTGGGAGTATGCTTACATTGCATAACGCCAGTTCATAAATATCTGGATAAATATTTAATAGGTCCTGCAAATCGGTTCTAAAATTACTACTACTGGATCGTTTGGCTTTATATATATTTAAATGATCCATTACAGCAATCTTGATGGAAGTGTTCCCTATGTCTACAGCTATAATCATAAGAGTATCAATTTACGTTATTAAATTAAATCGATTTTAAAAGCAAAAAGCCCGATCTTCAGATCGGGCTTTGTGGTACCTCCAGGAATCGAACCAGGGACACAAGGATTTTCAGTCCTTTGCTCTACCAACTGAGCTAAGGTACCATTTGCTCGTAAGCGGTGGCAAATTTACATAATTATTGATCTGATAAAAGCTTTTTTCTATTTTTTTTAAAAAAGATTTTTACGGCATCCAATCTTGGTTATTTAAAAGTCGCTCTAGCCCCATTGCTCTAGACCCTTTTATTAATATAACTTGCTCTTTGTCAGTGTGTATTTTATAAAAATTACAGAAAGAATCTAGGTTTCTAAATTGTGTCGCATGTCTCGCTACGACTTTACTAAAGTGCTCTCCCAGTAAGAAAACATCATTTATTTTTAACTCTTCTGTAAGCTCGGAAATGCTTTGATGTTCTATTAAGGTGTATGCTCCTAGTTCAAGCATGTCTCCTAAGATAGCCACTTTGTGAGCGCATTCTTGAGCAGCCAGATTTTCTATAGCCACGTTCATACTGCTTGGATTTGCATTATAGGCATCGAGAATAATTTTTGTGTTTTTAATTTTAATAATCTGTGAGCGATTGTTGCTTGGGATGTAGCTTTCTATCCCTTTAACTATCTTTTCTGGGGCCATTTCCATTATCTTCCCTATAGTAAAAGCAAAGAGTGCGTTGTGGTAATTATACCTCCCTGTAAGCTGTGTTTTAATCAAATGACCTTCTGTAATAAACGTGATAAATGGTGTTTCAGAATATAAACTGGTATTTTCAGGGGTATATAATTGTGGAATCCCAGTGGATCTAACGATTTGTTCTGGATCCCATCTTCCGATTATAGCGGTGCCCTTAGATTTTCGCAAATAAGTATAAAGTTCGCTTTTACTGGTTTTCACTCCTTCTAGACCTCCAAAGCCTTCTAAATGGGCTTTTCCATAATTAGTAATCAGCCCAAAATTGGGTTGTGCAATCTCACACAAAGTGGCGATTTCTTTAGGGTGGTTGGCACCCATTTCAACAACTCCTATTTGATGACTGGAGTTGAATGAGAGGAGGGTTAGCGGTACACCTATATGGTTGTTAAGGTTCCCTTCAGTTCCTTTTACTGTGAATTGAGTTGATAAAACAGCTATGATGAGCTCTTTTGTGGTCGTTTTTCCGTTGCTGCCTGTCAGACCTATGATAGGTATATTCAGATGTTGCCTATGAAAGCTTGCGAGTTGCTGTAAACAGTTTAGGACCTGTTTTACCACAGTAACTTTATCATTTCCTATCCATTTGGAATCCTTGCTCACTATATGAATCGCACCTTGTTGAAGAGCTTCCTCTACATAAAGATTGCCATCAAAATTCTCCCCAGATAAGGCAAAAAATAGCTGTCCTTTTTCTATGGTTCGGGTATCTGTGTTTACCCCGGTAGAATTAAGAAATATTTGATGAAGTTGGTCGATCATAAAGGTTGTTTTTGGGTATTAAAAAAGCCCTTAAAAGTAAGGGCTTCTTTGAAACTATAAAAGTATTGGTTTGAATTATCTAGGAGTTTTGGTCTTTTTAGCTTTTGACCCAACTCTAGACATTGCGCAACGGAAACCTAAGTCGTCCTTAGCCATGTCTTGTGGGTAAGACCTTCTAGAAGCAGGGTCTAACCAATAGGCTCGGTCTCTCCATGAGCCACCTTTAATAACTCTAACTTCATTGTTGATGAGCGAAGTTCGATTAGAGTCTGTGTCGTATTGTCGATTTAGAGTACCGTCATCATTTACAGTCGCACTGTGCACTGGAGAGTTGTACATTCTGTTATCAGGATTTTCTTGAGTTGTCTTATCTGAAGCAAAATATCTTGTAGATTGTGCATCACCATCCCGGAAATCACGGTTATCGCTTCTATCAAAATTGGTTCTCAAATAAGTTTCGTCTTCATCGATAGCTTCTTGTTCAATTTCACCTGGTAATGCGCGGGCAATTACTTTACCGTTACTCAAAGTTTGATAAGGAATTTCGTCAATATCAACTTTGTCTACTATAGCTACTTTACCGCTATTGTCAATTTTATTTCTGGTGTACACGTTACCTCGGTAGTAGTTGAAATCGTTAAACTCGTCATCTATCATTGGTCGGTATACATCAGCAACCCACTCTGATACGTTTCCAGCCATTTCATAAACCCCAAAATCATTAGGCTCATAGAATTTTACAGGTGCAGTTATATCGGCACCATCGTCACTCCAACCAGCAATACCTCCGTAATCTCCATCACCTTGCTTAAAATTAGCTAAATGATCACCACGTGTTTTGCGTTTTCCACTTCTCGTGTACTGTCCGTCCCATGGGTATTTTTTTCTACCTCTGTAAGAGTTGTATTCTCTTATACTTCCTAATCCTAAGGCAGCATATTCCCACTCTGCTTCTGTAGGTAATCTGTAAGCAGGTAAAAGAATTCCATCTTTTCTTGTTACATAAAGCCCTTTAACTTGTAGGGTGCTGTCTTTTGCGGCTCTAGCTTCTTTCCTTTTCACAACTGATTCAGATCTTTTACCACCCATTGTGATAGTAGAATCTCCTTTATAAACCAAAGTAGGAGCAGCTAGGTAAGTTTCTGTATTGAATACTTCTTGTGACCCTTGATTTGCAGTAAGGGCATTTTTTGAAGTATAGCCTTGCTCGTTAAGAATAAGTTCATTTACACGATCGGTTCTCCAGTTAGCAAATTCAACTGCTTGAATCCATGTTACTCCAACAACCGGGTAGTTTTGGTATGCAGGATGGCGCAGGTAGTTTTTGGTCATCTCTTCATTGTATCCTAAACGATTTCTCCACACGAGCGTATCAGGAACAGCTCCGTTATAAATTTTGCTGTAAGCTTCGTCATCAGCAGGGAAAACCGCTTTGATGTATTCTAGCATCTCCAGATACATAGCGTTAGTCACTTCGGTTTCATCCATGTAAAAGGATTGCACATGCTGTTGATTAGGGGTGTTGTTCCAATCATGCATGGGGTCGTCTTTTACACGGCCCATAGTGAATGTACCTCCTTCTATAAATACGAGACCCGGTCCCGTGTCTTGTTCTTTATAATTGGTGCTTAATTCAAATCCGTTTTTACCGGTTACATCCCAACCGGTTCCACGAGAGGTGTTAGTGTAATCGTTTCCACTACCACAACCTATTATTGCCATACCGGCTAAGAGACCAAAGACTGCTTTTACTGCAACGTACTTCTTCATTTTGGAAATTTGTTTTGAAAAATGAGTCGCAATATAATTATTTCCCTCAAATACGAAAGCATTAATTAACATTATTCGCATTACATTTGTCGTTTAAGCATATTAAACGCCGATGAAAGGGCTTTATTATTTGATTCCATTTTATTTACACCATTTTATGGATATACTAATTACTCGTAACCACCGTTAAACTAAGGATGAGGCATTTTTTATTCTTTATAATCTTCTCTATATGTGGTGTGGCGCTTGCCCAGAGCGGTATCGAATCTGTTGAATGGCAGGGGTTTAAGTCTTTTGACATAGGTGACCAACAGTTGGAAGTCCCTTTTTTTAAGCAAAATCACGTTTTTGATGGTGAAAATCTACTTTGGTCAAAAAGTTATCAGGTCAATCAACGAGTGGACGAATTTTCTATCAACATTACCAATTTAAGGTCCCAAAACCTCAGGAGTTCAGAATTAGGGAAGTTGGATCGTTCACAGATTCCCAATGGATTACAATATACCTTGAGAAATGCGCTTTCGCGAAAGCGCAATTATGCTCAATTGAGCCTTTCCCCCATATATAAAGAAGGAAATCAATATAAAAAGGTGCTGTCGTTTAATTATACCTATGCATACGCTCCTTTTACCACAGCAGTTAAGAATGCCAGTTTTGGCAACTCTGTTTTAGCCTCTGGAGACTGGTACCGATTTAAAGTAGATAAAACAGGAGTCAACCGTATCAATAGGTCTTTTCTTTCTAATTTAGGAATAGAGGTAAGCCAGATTGACCCTGCTCGAATTAAAATATATGGTCATGGCGGTACCTCGTTGCCGCTAATCAATAGTGATGAGCAGTTGTACGATGCACCAGAGATTGCCATAACGGTAACTGGAGCTGCTGATGGGCGTTTTGATAACAATGATCAAATACTATTTTACGGGGTCTCTACAGATTCTGATTATGTGGCAGAAAACGATAGTTATGTCAATCCCTATACTGATGTTTCTTATTACTACATTACTGTAGATGGTGGGGTAGGGAAGCGTATTCTACCGTTTATTCAACCTACTGGAGTGGCTGCGGTGACTTATGACTATTATTATGCCAAGCAGCATCATGAAGTAGATGAAAGAAATATTGCTTCTATAGGTCGCATTTGGTATGGAGAGCGTTTTGACTTTGAGCCAGAGCAATCTTTTGACTTTGAGTTTAAAAATGTAGTCAGTAGCTTACCAGCAAGAATTAGAATTACTACAGGTGCTGTCGCCGATAATGCTACTTCTATGTCCTTTAGCGTAAACGGGCAGACTTTAGGAAGTTCCAATCTCTCTGGGATAGGTGGTCAAAACATACGAGCTGCGAGTCGTGCTATCTTTTTAAATAATAGCACCAATATTAGTTCCAGTGCGGTAGCAGTTAGTGTTTCTTTCAATAATAATGGAAATCCAGGTGCTTCTGGTTATCTTGATTATATAGGTCTTGAAGTGCCGCAACGCCTTACTGGGGTGGGAGAACAGTTTAGGTTTAGGGTTCCCAACGCTTCATCTCAAGCTGGGGTGGTCGCTTACCAGTTCTCCAATGCTTCAGCGATCAATGAGGTTTGGGATGTTACCGATCCTTATAATGTGCGCAAGGCGGTCAATACTTCTCAAAGTGCAGCTTTTTCTTTTGCAGATAACGGTGGTCAGGAAAAGGAATATATAGCTGTCGATCCTAATGATTACTACAATGTTGTTGCTGTAAGTAACAGTCGTGTCGCCAATCAAAATCTGAAAGGGACCATATTTGATGATCCTTCTGGAAACTTTAGTGATATCGATTACCTTATTGTAGCCCCTCAATTTTTGAGATCTGAGGCACAACGACTGGCCAACTATCACATCACGGAAAGCAACCTGAACACTAAAGTGGTGACTCTAGAAGAAATCTACAATGAATTCTCTGAAGGAAGACAAGACATCAGTGCGATCAGAAATTTTGTACGTTATATTTATGACAATGCTTCTTCTCCAGCAAATAGGATTCAATACTTAAATCTCTTTGGAGATACAAGTTATGATTATAAAGACAGGATTAGGATACGGGATAATATTGTGCCTTCCTATTTTTCACTGGAGAGTACTTCTCTGACCACTTCTTATTGTACCGATGATTTTTTCGTTTTTATGGACAACGGAGAAGGTGGGGTTACGGCAAATAACCTGATGGATCTAGCGGTAGGTCGCATGATTGTGAGTGACCTACAAGAAGCTAGGGAAATGGTAGACAAGGTCATCAGTTATACGGCAGCGCCGGCTTTTAATAAATGGAGGAATAATTTAACGCTCATAGGAGACGATGTTGATGTTGCTTCTGATGGTATTTTACAAGAAAGCGTCAATGATCTCGCAGATGAAATTTTCACTAACCGACCAGATTACAACATCAATAAAATCCTATTGGATAGCTATCAGCAGTTCAGTACTGCAGGAGGGCCTAAATATCCTGATGCGGTAAATGATATAAAGGATGCTTTTGAACAAGGGTCCTTGGTAATCAATTATTTTGGCCACGGAAATGAAGATGGTTTGGCTCGAGAATTTGTTATTACCCAATCCTTGGTAGAAAATCTGCGCAACCCCAACACACTTCCTTTATTTATAACGGTGACTTGTGAATTTACACGCTATGATAATCCGTTACGTGTTAGTGGTGGGGAGTTAACTTATTTAAATCCAGAGGGTGGAGCAATTTCATTAGTGGCCACTAACCGATTGATTTTTGTAAATGTAGGAGCAGGGTTTAACAACATTATAGATGAATATTTATTCAGTTACGATAATGTAGCGCCTACTTCTATGGCCGAGGCGTTGCGGCTTTCTAAAACTGATCCCCGTTTTCAATCTAATTCTACGCGCCGTGTTATAGCTTTTGTAGGTGATCCTGCTTTAAAACTAGCTTTCCCAAAACCTCGTGTTGTATTGAGTTCTGTAAATGGAAATCCGATTGCGACCAATACCGATGTGCTTAAAGCATTAGATAAAGTGACATTAAGTGGTGAGGTGCAAACCTTATCTGGTACGCGTATCAATGATTATCAGGGGACGTTGTTTGTGACGGTATACGATAAAGAGATCAATCGGGAAACACTGGGGAATGACGATACCAGAGAACAAACAGGCTCAGGCTCTCCTCCTGGGGAAATTATTAAGTTGCGATTTAATCAGTTGGGGGAAGCCTTATTCAGAGGTCAGTCAACCATTACTAATGGGCAATTTGAATTTGATTTTATCATGCCTAGGGACACACAAATTCCTTTAGGTAACGGGAGAGTATCCTTTTATGCAAAAAGAACCAACCGGCTAGAAGATCAAAACGGCTTTTCTCAAGATATCCAAATAGGGGGTGTGAATCTCAATGCTCCTATAGACGATATAGGGCCAGAAGTAGGCTTGTTTATGAACGACACCAACTTTGTTTCTGGCGGCATCACAGACAGCGATCCTTTTTTATTAGCCTTTTTAAATGATGATAACGGGATCAATACCTCTAGTGGTATAGGTCACGATATCACTGGAATATTAGATGGGGATGAAACCAATCCGTTTATATTGAATGATTATTATGAAGCCAATGAGGACGATTTTACGAAAGGAAAAGTGTTGTTCCCATTAAGAGATATAGCGCCGGGACTTCATACCTTAAAAGTAACAGCCTGGGACACTTATAATAATAGTGCGATGAATGAGATTCAATTTGTCGTGTCAGAATCTGATGGAGTGGAGCTGTCTAGAGTGTTGAATTACCCCAATCCGTTTACCACCTACACAGAGTTTTGGTTCAATCACAACCGCCCTTTTGAGCCGTTAGATGCACAAGTACAAGTAATGACCGTAAGTGGTAAAGTAGTCTGGACTAAGAATCAAAATCTTACTACGACTGGTTTTACGTCTCGAGAAATTACTTGGGATGGAAGAGATGATTTTGGTCAACGATTAGGAAAAGGAGTTTATGTGTATAAGATTACCGTAAAATCTACGTTAACTAACAAGTCAGCGAGCAAAATTGAAAAGCTCGTTATTTTATAATAATAGGGATTAACATATATTTGCGATCCCATAAAATTGATTAATGAAGAATATATTTTTACTTTTTGTAGTAGTATCCTTTGCAATTCCTAGACTGAGTAAGGCCCAGGATAACGATACCAGAGTCATCACCACAGCCTTGCCTTTTTTGAGAATTGCTGGAGATCCTAGAGCTGCTGGTATGGGTGATATGGGTGTTGCAACCAGTCCAGATGCCTGGTCACAACAGTGGAATCCTGCTAAGTATGCCTTTAGTACAAGACAACACAAATTTGGTGTTGCTTACACACCGTATTTAGGAAATCTTGTGGATGATATTGCTATTGCACAATTGGTTTATTCTAATCGAATCAACGAGCAAAGTGCTTTTGCGGGAAGTTTAAGGTATTTTTCCTTGGGGTCTATTATCTTGCGTCAGGACGCAGCAGACCCAGGTAGAGAAGAGAATCCGAATGAATTTGTCTTAGACGGTACCTACTCACTCAAATTAAGCGAACAGTTTGCTATGGCGGTAACGGGTCGTTTTTTAAGATCTGATTTGCGTATTCAGGGAGTGGATAGTGATGCTAGTGCGGCAAATAGTTTTGGAGTAGATGTTTCTGGTTATTACCAATCAGAAGAAGAAGCCTATGATAACTTCAACGGCCGTTGGAGAGGGGGTTTTAATATTAGTAATATAGGTCCAAAAGTATCTTACGACGCCGGGGGACAAGAAAACTTTATTCCTACCAACATGGCTTTAGGGGGAGGTTTTGACTTTATCCTTAACGACGGATTTAGTAAAATAGGAGTGACTGCCGAAGTGAACAAATTACTGGTTCCCACACCACCAATTAGAGAAGATGGAGATGCCAATGGCAATGGGATACCCCGCGAAATCATAGAAGGGCAGGACGACAATGTAACTTTTATTACTGGAATGTTTCAGTCCTTTGGTGATGCTCCTGGAGGTTTTAGTGAAGAGCTTAGAGAGTTTACGTGGGCATTAGGAGTGGAGTATACGTATAATGAAGCTTTTGCATTACGAGCTGGATATTTTAATGAGGCCGACGACAAGGGCGCTCGAAAATTTTTAGCCCTAGGTACCGGATTTGAATTCTCACAAATCAATATTGACCTTTCTTATTTGTTTTCCACCAGTCGTATTAACAGCCCGCTGGAAGGCACTCTGAGATTTGGTCTTACTTTTAATTTTGGTGATGAATTTACAGAATACTAGATCATCAAAAAGCTAGAATTACGCGCGACCCTAGAGGTCTATGACAACAAAGAGGAGCTGGCTGCAAACGACTTCTCCTTGATGGAAGTAGCAATAAAAGCACGCCAACGCGCCTATGCACCTTATTCTAATTTTACGGTAGGTTGTGCCTTGCTGTTAGAGAACGGTGAGATCGTTACTGGCAACAATCAAGAAAACGCTGCTTATCCCTCAGGGCTTTGTGCAGAGCGTGTTGCGATTTTTGCAGCTGGAGCACAATACCCAGGTGTAGCGGTTTTGAAACTGGCTATTACAGCAAGTCCTAAAGATGATTCTTTTCAACAACCCGTACCACCATGTGGTGCCTGCAGGCAATCTATTGCCGAGTATGAAAACAATCAAGATAAGGATATCGAGCTTTATTTTATGGGTGCTGCAGGTAAGGTTATGAAGGCTCATTCCTTACGGGATTTGCTCCCTCTTGTTTTTGATAAGAAATATCTATAACGTTTGCGTTCTATTTTTACCCTAAAATAGGTTTTTCCTTAGCATTTTTTCGTCTATTTTTGCTCTTCGCTTGGTGTGAAGTTGGGCTAGGATCTTTATATTTGACCCTTATGTTCCGCTTTCGCGAAAGCGGACTACTTAACGAGCAATTACATGAAAAAAGTCACTAAAGACGTCTTACTCAACTGGTACGAGGAAATGCTTTTCTGGAGAAAGTTTGAGGATAAATTAGCACAAGTTTATATCCAACAAAAAGTACGCGGATTTTTGCACCTGTACAATGGTCAAGAAGCCATACTTGCAGGTTCCCTGCATGCCATGGACTTGACTAAAGACAAAATGATCACGGCTTACCGCAATCACGTACAACCTATAGGAATGGGTGTGGACCCTAAACGGGTGATGGCAGAGCTTTATGGAAAAGCCACTGGTACTTCTCAAGGTCTAGGTGGATCCATGCACATCTTCTCTAAAGAACATCGTTTTTATGGGGGTCACGGTATTGTAGGTGGACAGATACCTCTGGGAGCTGGAATAGCCTTTGGTGATAAATACCACGGCGTAGATGCTGTAACGCTTACATTTTTTGGAGATGGAGCAGCACGTCAAGGTTCGTTACATGAGGCATTTAATCTGGCCATGCTCTGGAACCTTCCAGTAGTATTTTGTGTAGAGAACAACGGGTATGCTATGGGTACTAGTGTAGCTCGTACCGCAAATCATACGGACATATGGAAGCTAGGATTAGGTTATGAAATGCCTTGTGGGCCAGTGGACGCAATGGATCCAGAAAAAGTAGCTGAAGCCATGCATGAAGCAATTGAAAGAGCTCGATCTGGTGGAGGTCCTACATTCCTTGAGTTAAAGACCTATAGATATAGAGGTCACTCCATGAGTGATGCTCAAAAATATAGAACTAAAGACGAAGTAGCCGAATATCAAAAAATTGATCCTATCACTCAGGTCAAAGATCGTTTGGTAAAGGATCATAATGTGAGTGAAGAAGATTTTAAAGCAATAGCTAAACGTGTTAAAGCGCGTGTAGCAGAATGTGAGAAGTTTGCAGAAGACTCTCCATTCCCAGATAAGAATGTGATGTACGACGCTGTATATGAACAAGAGGATTATCCATTTTTACCAGCAAAACTATAACTGATGGCAGAGGTAATTAACATGCCACGATTGAGCGATACCATGGAAGAAGGTGTTGTTGCAGCGTGGTTGAAACAAGTAGGAGATAAAGTTGAAGAAGGAGATATCCTGGCCGAAATCGAGACCGATAAAGCAACCATGGAATTTGAATCTTTTCAAAATGGTACGCTTTTGTACATAGGTGTTCAAGAAGGAGAAACGGCTCCTGTAGATCAACTATTGTGTATCATAGGCGAAGAAGGAGAAGATATTTCTAGCTTGCTAGAAGGAGACGCTTCTTCAGATACTGAAAAGGATGCTAAAAAAGATGCCAAGTCAGAAGACGAGGATACAGACCAAGAGGAAGCATCTTCTAAAGATTCTAAAGAACAAGATACTGACTCAGACTCAGATCTTCCTGAAGGGGTGGTGATAGTAAATATGCCACGTTTAAGTGATACCATGGAAGAGGGAACGGTTGCTTCTTGGTTGAAGAAAGAAGGAGATCTAGTAGAAGAAGGCGATATTCTTGCAGAGATTGAGACCGATAAGGCTACTATGGAATTTGAATCTTTCAATTCAGGTACTTTACTAAAAATAGGAATTCAAGAAGGAGAAACTGCCAAGGTGGATGCACTTCTCGCTATTATAGGTCCTAAAGGAACCGATGTTTCTGGAATAAGCATGGGTAAAACAGCTGCTCCCAAGAAAGAAACAACTAAAGAAGATCAAAAAGAGGCTCCAAATGAGGCTCCAAAAGCTGAAGTTAAAAAGGAAGCTGTACCAGCAACACCTTCTTCAAGTTCGAGTTCAGATTCAAATTCAAGTTCCTCTGGAAGAATATTTGTATCTCCATTAGCTAAAAAAATGGCAGAAGAGAAAGGTATTGACTTAGGTCGGGTTTCTGGTTCTGGAGAGAATGGTCGTATTGTAAAAAGCGATATAGAAAGTTTTAACCCTAGTACGGCTAAAGCTCCTACAGCTGCTGCTGCAAGTTCATTTGTGGCGGTAGGAACAGAGACTTTTGAAGAAGTTCCTAATTCGCAAATGCGCAAGACGATTGCAAAACGCTTAGGGGAATCTAAATTTACAGCACCTCACTATTATCTGGGTCTTGACTTGGATATGGATAATGCAATCGCAAGTAGAAAAGCAATTAATGAATTGCCGAATACAAAAATTAGCTTTAACGATATGGTGATCAAAGCAGCAGCTATGGCTTTGAGATTGCATCCTAGAGTGAATACACAATGGACAGAAAAAAACACCATTATTGCCAAGCATATACATATAGGAGTTGCTGTAGCAGTTGAGGATGGTCTTTTAGTACCTGTATTGCCATTTGCAGATCAGATGAGTATGCAACAAATAGGTGATCAAGTAAGAGAACTTGCTGGAAAAGCGCGTAACAAGAAGTTACAACCTAAAGAAATGGAGGGAAGTACCTTCACCATTTCTAATTTAGGAATGTTCGGTATAACAGAGTTTACTTCTATTATCAATCAGCCTAATAGCGCTATTATGTCTGTAGGTGCGATTGTACAAAAACCAGTAGTAAAAGAAGGACAGATCGTTGTAGGTAACGTGATGAAAATCACACTTGCTTGTGATCACCGAACCGTAGATGGAGCAACAGGAGCCGCATTTTTACAAACCTTCAAGTCGTATATTGAAAACCCTATTGTGATGTACGTTTAAACTAGTAAATCTCAATTTTATATTGGAGCCGGATCTGTAGATTCGGCTTTTTTATTTCTGTTAGTTAACCACATAAAAAACCATTATAAGTTAAGAACAAGTTGTGGGCATGGCGAATCACTTCCTTTAAGTTCTTTAAAATACAGAGGACTTTTATGTTATTGTAGAAATAAAGAAAATAGCACTGTTAATAATCGCATTTGATTAGTTTCTTCCAATAAAGTCAATATGCTATCTTTACTCCTCTTTAAAAGATCATTATGAAAAACACGGTATTCTTTCTATTCATCGCAGCATTTATAAGTGCTTGTAGTTCTTCCAAGGGAATTGACAAGATGGGACAGGCGTTAAATAGCATGAACCAACTGACAGAAATTAAAATGCCAAAAGCAAGTGCGGTTCAATTAGCATTAGATGTAGAATATTTAGCCAGTGATGAATTAAAAGGACGCGACACGGGATCTGAAGGCATAGAACAAGCAGCTGTTTATCTTACGGAGCGTTTTGCTCAGATAGGAATTTTACCTTATCGAGGGTCCTATATGGATCATTTTGAAGTTGAAGAAACAGAAGCTTTTAATGTAGTCGCTGAGATTCCTGGCTCTGACAAGAGTCTTATGGATGAGGTTGTAGTGATAGGTGCGCATTATGATCATATAGGAATGATACAAGCCGTTGCTGGCGACAGTATCGCTAATGGTGCCAATGATAATGCTACAGGAACGGCAACAGTGCTGGCTATTGCAGCAAATTTTAGAAAACTAGATTTCAATAGAAGAACAGTTGTTTTTGCTCTCTTCTCTGCCGAAGAAAAAGGCTTATTGGGTTCTAAACATTTGGCCCAACGTATGAAAAAGGAAGGCCTAAATGTCGTAGCAATGCTTAATTTTGAAATGACAGGTACGCCTATGGTCAACCGTCCTTACATCGCATATCTTACGGGACATGATCGTTCTAATATGGCGGCTGTTTTTAATGAGGCAAACAAAGACCGTGTCGTGACTGGAAAGTTAGATCAGGCAGCTCAATTTAACTTGTTCATGAGATCTGATAATTACGCATTTTTTCAAGAATTTAATGTGCCGTCACAAACGTTTAGCACTTTTGACTTTACCAATTTTGATCACTACCATCAAGTAGGAGACGATATTTCTCAAATAAACGCCACTCATATGGCAGAGTTAGTTGACGCAGTAATGCCTGGTGTTTTTAAAGTAGTGAATGGAGACCAATTGAAGTTAACCCCTAGTACTAATGAGTAAAAGAATAGTTCTTACAGGAACCAGTCGTGGAATCGGATTTGAACTGGCCCAATTATTAGCAAATGCTGGACATGAGGTAGTAGCGCTTTCGCGAAAGATAGATAGCATTAAAGCCCTAGAAAACAAATCCATACACGCGATTTCCATCGATTTGAGTGATACGTCTAGCGTAGACGCAGTGGCTAAGAACGTACTTGATAAATGGGACTGTATAGATGTTTTGATTCACAACGCAGGAATGTTAGTGAACAAGCCCTTTGAAGAACTCACTACAGCAGATTTTCACCAATGCTATGCAGTAAATGTTTTTGGAGTAGCAGCTTTGACCCAAGCTTTAATGCCTGCTATGAATCAACAAACTCATGTGGTTGCTATCAGTTCTATGGGGGGTATTCAAGGAAGTGCTAAATTTCCTGGACTTGCGGCCTATTCCAGTGCCAAAGCAGCGGTCATCACCTTATTTGAACTTCTAGCTGAAGAATACAAAGAAAACGGACCATCCTTCAACACACTTGCTTTAGGAGCGGTGCAAACCGAGATGTTAGAAGAAGCATTTCCAGGGTATAAAGCACCTTTAACTGCAATAGAAATGGCCAGTTATATCATGGATTTTGCACTTACTGGCAATACCTTCTATAATGGGAAAACCCTCCAAGTGAGTGCGAGTACTCCTTAGGGATCCATAAGCATAAATAGGAGGCTTTTATAACCTTCAGCTTGTGGAAATAGCAAGATTAGAGAAGGCATACATTAGGGTATCCCTGTGATGAAAGATCCTTCTGACTTATCGACCTTGATCTTCCTTTATGATGTGCTCAAACTCAAAGAATCCTAAATGAAATGATAAGATATAAAACGCTACTAGATGAATCAACAACAGCGAATCGCTTCCCATTCATAGAGGAGGAGCCTTACTTTTATTTTTCTATCCAGAACAGGTAAGTTTTGGGAGGTATTTTGGCTCTTTATGTTCTAAAATAAAGGCCAATTTCCCGTGACAACTGATGATCCTTTTATAAAGAAATAGAACACCTGTTCTATAGGAACATTTTAATAAAATTTGATAAGCAAGTATATGAAGAAGAGTAGTAAGGTGAAGAAACAAGCGGCATTTTTAAGAGG
>Ga0136655_1000146_pt1 | contig 30700 bp, 19 predicted proteins | sample CPBDNA_2_FD_94863 | JGI IMG/M metagenome (GOLD analysis project Ga0136655, IMG submission 94863) | Freshwater to marine salinity gradient microbial communities from Chesapeake Bay, USA - CPBay_Spr_15_0.8_DNA (version 2) | ecosystem: Environmental > Aquatic > Marine > Coastal | place: USA... | reverse complement strand
GTTTCGAATTCAATTTATTTGTTGAATTGATGTCTGATATTCATGATGTTTCGGGAGAAGATAAATTGCTCGAACTCAAATTGAATAAGGCTGGAATTGTGATTGAATATTTACCGGAGGCCTATATTTTAGATGAAAAGGTAGCAAATGCTCAAAATTTCAGCAAACAAAGAACACGTTGGGTTGGAAACCAGATTTATTAATTAAAAACTTATTTCTGGGAAGGATTTGGACACTTTTTACGCACGGGAAAACTGGGCTACTTCGACAAGTTAATTCAATTTGCTTTGGCGTTTAAGGTCCTTATTACTTGGCATTCTTATACCAGTGGGAGTATTGGATTTATTTTTCTATTTCCCTTCAGAGTGGGATATTTTGGCTTTGGCTTTGGCGCTGTCTATGCTTTTGTATATTCCAAGAAAAATGTACAATAAAAAGTTATTCATGGCTCTTTTTCAGCTACCTGGAGCATTTTTCAGAATGATTAAAGCCCTGAGAAGAGTAGATAAAAACACTGTCACTCAGTTTGAGGTTACGGAGAAAACAGTTACTTCCAATAAATCGAAATAGTTAATTTTTGACCTGCGATTGGTAATTAATCATTAGTTTTCCAATGAGTAATCCAATTAGTGTACTGAGGTAAAGTTGACCCAAGATGGTAATAAGCATAACAATTGCTTTTGCAGGAGGTTTTTGAGGTAAAATATCCCCGAAACCCAAAGTAGTCATACTTACAAAGCTAAAATAAGTATAATCGTAACTAGGCAAATGCGGTATGCTAGGGTGGAAGGAGTAAGGTTCAACAAAATCCATAAGCGTCATCCAAAACCCTCCCATTATGCCTAGAGTAAGATAACCACTTATCGCTCCGAAGATAATTCCATAATTGACTTCCTTAGAATTAAAAACAGACCTTAAAAGTTTGAATTCAAGTACATTAAAGAAGAAAAGCGCAAAAACTGTATGTACAAGATACCAAGTATCATCCTGAGAAATTGCAACTCTTGCTCCAAGACTAAAGAAAGCTGCCGCACCAAAAATAAGTCCTAGTGCGTGATCCCTTCTTTCTTCAGAATCCCAAATATATCCAGCTACTACTATTCCCGAAAAACAGATGGCAGAAACTAAATCGGTTAAGCCTTCACTCAAGATAGGTGAAAGAGCGGGAAGAATTATGGTTGCAATGAGAGAAAGAAAAAGAATAACAAATCGATTTTCTTTATGAATAAATCGACTTTTTATTTTCATTGATCGCATGAACTACTTTTTATCGTGATCAAAGAGAGAGGATAAAATTGTACGTAAACCTTTCACAACTAAAATTGCAGCGATAAGCATTATTGCAATAGAAAGAAAGGTAGGCAAAAGTTTAGAGGAATCTCTAAAGCCTTCAGCACCTTTCCAAGTGTAAATTATCGGGCCAGCAAAGATTAATGGAAAGGCTGCCGCCAAAAAATAAATTCCTTTAATTAATTTTTCTTTATTGGTTGCCATATGCCTCTATTGCTTTTCTAACGTTCCCAAATTTATTTAATAATAAGCGGGCTTGAACATCACTAGATCCAGTAACCTCCATAATCATGCGAACCCCACGCTCAATGAGCTTATTATTTGAAAGTTGCATATCTACCATTCTATTTCCCTCTACCTTACCTAATCCAATCATTACACTTGTAGTGAGCATATTCAATACCATTTTTTGAGCAGTTCCGGCCTTCAGTCTTGTACTTCCTGAGATAAACTCTGGACCTACAATTACTTCTACAGGGAAATCAGAAACGGACGAAATAGGACTATTTGCATTGCAAGAAATGGAGCCAGTAGAGATGTGTCTGCTTTGGCAAGCTCTTAAAGCACCTAAAACATAGGGAGTTGTGCCGGAAGCGGCAATACCAATAACGAAATCCTTGGGGCAAATTTCAAATGTATCTAGATCTTTAATCCCTTGAAAAATATTGTCTTCGGCTCCCTCAACGGCCTTTCTAATGGCAGAGTCTCCTCCCGCAATTAAACCGACAACCTTACCATGCTCTACGCCAAAGGTGGGAGGGCATTCAGATGCATCGAGAATACCCAAACGACCTGAAGTTCCAGCGCCAATGTAAAAAAGCCTTCCACCAACTTTCATTTTTTCCAGAACAGCTTCTGCCAGCTTAGATATGGCTGTAAGTTCTTTTTCAACTGAATAGGCAACTCCTTTATCTTCTTGATTAATGAGAGTAATTAACTCAGCAGTAGACCTCTTTTCAAGATTTGAGTAATTCGACGAGGATTCGGTAGAAAGCATATCAACTGATTCGAGTCATTCGGGCCATGAAAAAGCCATCCGTTCCTTCTCCTGAAGGCATTATTCTTTGTTGACCTTCTAGACTAAATTCAGGATGAGTTTGTAAAAAACGCTCAATTTGAAGTTCATTCTCTGATGGAAAAATGCTGCAAGTAGCATACACTAATTTGCCTCCTACCTTAGTCATTTGAGAATAGCGGGAAACAATATCAAATTGCATATTCTGAACTCGATCGAGATAAGATGGATCTAACTTCCATTTCGTATCAGGATTTCGCTTTATAACTCCAGTACCACTGCAAGGAACATCTAGTAGTACCCTATCTGCTGAGGCTTCTAATCTCTTTATGGTTTTACTCGATTCTATGGCCCTTGTTTCTATATTATGAGCCCCATTTCTCCTTGCGCGCTTTTTTAATTCATTGAGTTTCCAAGCTTCAATATCCATAGAAAGCAAAGTGCCTTTGTTCTCCATTTGAGCAGCCAAGTGAAGACTTTTCCCTCCTGCACCGGCGCAGGCGTCAATTACCCGCATACCAGGTTCTACCTGAAGATAGGGTGCAATAAGTTGAGATCCCCCGTCTTGCACTTCATACCATCCTTCTTTGAAGCTATCAAGACGAAAGGTGTTGGCTCTTTTCTTCAGCACAATCCCAACATCATTGTAGGCAAAAGCTTCAGGTTCCAACCCTTCTAAAACCAATCGATTCATCAGAGATTCTCTATTGGTTTTTAGTGTATTCGTTCTTAAAATAAGATGTGCCGGAACATTCAATTCTTCAGCAATTGCAGGCCATTCTTCTCCCAATTCCATCTCAGCTTGTCTGCAGAGCCAACCTGGAAAACTTTCACGTACCCCAAGTTCAAGACTGGAAAGACGCGGAAAATGAACTTTTTCGAAATGTTCATAGACATCCCAATTAGGAAGTTTGTTGCCTTTCCAAAGCCAATAGATGCCGAAAAAGCGCCAGAGATCTCTTCTTTTTAATGAAGGTTCGCTATCTGCGAACCACCACAGTAATCGCCAATAGCGAACCATTTCGTAAGCATTCTCAGCCACAAAGGCTCTATCTCTGCTTCCCCAATTTTTATTTGTCTTGAGAATGCGCTCAATTACTTTATCGGCATAGACCTTTTTCCCAAAACATTGTTCAAGAACTTCTAATACACCAGCAACTAAATTTTTATGGAGGGTTGTTTCTGTCATTTCCAGTTTGGGAATCGCTTTGGATCATATTCGTGCATAATTTCTATACACGTTTGAATTAGATCGTCGCTTGAGGGTTTTGAGAAATAATCACCATCCGAGCCATAAGCAGGACGATGGGGTTTAGAGCAAAGTGTTTTTGGTTCGCTATCGAGATATTGATATCCGCCTTGTTTCTCTAACACCTGTTGCATCATGAAGGCAGATGCTCCACCCTCTACATCTTCATCAAAGAAAATAATACGATTTGTTTTCTTAAGATGTTCAACAATTTCACTGTTTAAGTCGAATGGCAATAGGCTTTGAACATCAATAATTTCAATTGAAATGCCCATTTCAAGAAGTTGCTCCGCAGCCTCTAAGGCTATTCGGCAATTTGATCCATAAGTAACAACTGTAATGTCTGTACCTTCTGCAATACACTCAATAACACCAAGAGGTGTTCTAATTTCTGAAAGATTAGAGGGCATCATTTCTTTCAAACGATATCCATTTAAGCATTCGACTACCAAGGCAGGTTCGTCTGCTTCGAGCAAGGTATTATAGAAGCCTGCAGCTTTGGTCATATTTCTAGGAACCAATACATGAATACCACGAACTAAATTTATAATTCCGCCCATTGGAGAGCCACTGTGCCAAATACCTTCTAACCGATGCCCTCTGGTGCGAATAATAAGTGGAGCCTTTTGTCTTCCTCTGGTACGATATCGAACGGTTGCTAGGTCATCGCTCATCAGCTGAAGTGCGTAAAGCACATAATCTAAATATTGAATTTCAGCTATTGGTCTTAATCCGCGCATCGCCATTCCAATGCCTTGACCTAGAATAGTGGCTTCACGTATTCCAGTATCGGCAACTCTGATCTCGCCATGTTTGGCTTGTAATCCTTCTAGTCCTTGGTTTACATCACCGATTTTACCGGCGTCTTCACCAAAAATTAAAACCTCCGCTTTTTCTTCTAAGATTCTATCGAAGTTGTCTCTTAAGATGATCCGTGCGTCTACAATCTCATTATCTGAGTTATAGACGGCTTTTACTTCTTCAATGGCCGTAGCGGCTTGGGAGGTTTCGCTGTTGAGATGAGCAGAATAGCGCTCATGATTTTCTTCAAATTCTCTATCGAGCCAACCAACTATTTCTTGTTTCTGTTCGAAAGGCACATTGCGAAGAAGGAAAAGTCCTTTTCTCAAACTCGAAAAAATTTCTCTTCGTCCAGGTTCTGCATTCGATGTTAGCGATTGGATCAACGATGAAAGATCAATACCCGAGGCAGATTGAGTTTGCTGAAGCATTTCCAATGCCTGTTCCTTTTCGGCAAGTATAGGTTCTAAATAGTTCTTCCAAGCTTCAGTTTTAGCGCGACGTACGGCTTTCTTAGCATCATTTTCAATTTCGGATAATTCCTCATGAGTTGAAAGAGCATTGGCCAACATCCACTCTTTCATTTTTTTGATACAATCGAAATCAGCTTCCCACTTCAATCGTTGTTCATTTTTATATCTCTCATGAGAACCCGACGTAGAATGCCCCTGAGGTTGAGTCATCTCACGTACGTGAATTAAAACAGGGATATGTTTTTCTCTTGCTATTTTCTCTGCTTTCTCATATACATCGATCAGGCCCGGGTAATCCCATCCTTTTGCTGTAAGGATTTCAAATCCTTCTGAGCGATTATCCCTTTGAAATCCTTTTAAGATTTCGGATATATTTTCTTTTGTGGTTTGATGACGGGCGTGTACTGAAATTCCATAGTCATCATCCCAAACTGAAATAACCATTGGAACTTGTAGAACACCAGCGGCATTGATGGTTTCAAAAAAATGACCTTCTGAGGTACTTGCATTTCCTATCGTTCCCCATGCAATTTCATTTCCAGCATTTGAAAAAGGGGTTGAATCTGAAAGACTTTCTATTTGACGATATACTTTAGATGCTTGAGCCAAACCAAGTAGACGAGGCATTTGGGCAGCCGTTGGTGAAATATCTGGAGAAGAGTTTTTCTGGTCTTTAAGAGATTTCCAATTTCCATCGGCATCTAGACTTTGGGTGGCAAAATGACCGTTCATCTGTCTTCCTCCGCTAGCAGGTTCATTTTCATGATTTGTATCAGCATACAGACTAGCGAAAAATTCTTGAATACTCAATGCCCCAATGGCCATCATAAAGGTCTGATCTCTGTAATAACCCGATCTAAAATCGCCGTTTTTAAAAACCTTTGACCAAGCTAGTTGTGCGATTTCCTTTCCATCGCCAAAAATTCCAAATTTTGCTTTACCAGTTAAGACTTCACGTCTGCCTAACAAACTCGTCTCACGACTTTCACAGGCAAGGCGATAATCGGCCAATATTATTTCTTTCAATTCATCAAGGGAGATATCCTCCTTCAACACATTCTTCATGGATAAAATCGATTAGGAGTGAGGGTTTGCAAAAGTAATGAATAGTGCTTCGGCAAAGGCAATGCGGGCTCTTCGCTATCATGATTTACCTTTATCCCATGAAAGTATGCATCATCAATGGTCCGAACTTGAATCTTTTGGGCAGGAGAGAGCCAGAAATATACGGTAATCAGGACTTTGAAAGTTTTTATAAGCTGCTTCAATTGGAATTTTCTACCCTCGATCTAGAATACTTTCAATCGAATGTGGAAGGCGAAATTGTAACAAAGCTTCAAGAATTTGGCAACCGAGCGGATGGTATTGTTCTAAATGCCGCGGCCTACACACATACTTCCATTGCCATTGCTGATGCTGTGGCCGCCATTCAAGTTCCTACTATAGAAGTACACATTAGCAACTTATTGTCCCGAGAAAATTTCCGTCACCAATCTTTGATTGGTCCTTATTGTAAAGGGAGTATAATGGGATTTGGTCTGAATGGATATCGATTGGCTTTACATTCTTTTATAAGGTAGTAGAGCTAAAAAATCAGGTGAATTTTTGTTGATCAAGATCCTCAAATTTTCGCTTACCAAGGAGGAAATAGTCTAGAACAAGACTTTTTTGATAAACACCTTTTAATGGCCAAAGGGCGGGCAAATGTTTTAGTTCCTTTCTTCTTTCTCTCAATTGATTAAAGTGTTTGTAAAAGCTGAAATGAGCTTTAATAACCGCCATTGTATGCTTTGGTTTTCCTTGAATTAAAAACAATGCACCTGCCATCCCATCTAAAATTAGCCTTAAGAATATGGCAACAAACAATGGATTTCTAGGCAGATTTTTGAAAAGGACAAAAAGATTATTTCTAAAATTATAGAATGTTTTTTTGGGATTCAGGTTGCTTAAGGTTCCTCCACCTACGTGATATACAGTAGAATCCGGACAGTAAAGGATTTTTCCGCCCCTTCTTTGAATCCTCCAACAAAGATCAATTTCTTCAAAATGGGCAAAAAACAGAGGGTCTAGCCCGCCTATTTCTAAATAGGCATTTCTACGAACAGCAAGGCAAGCACCAGAGGCCCAGAATACATTACACTTATCATTATACTGACCATGGTCTTCCTCCAGATGTTGGAAAATTCGACCTCTACAAAAGGGATAGCCCCAAGAATCTAAAAAACCACCTGCTGCACCTGCATACTCAAATTGAGACTTCGACCTCTGATTGAGAATTCTCGGTTGAAGGGCGTCTAAATTTGAATCTAAATTGAATTCCCTAACAATGGGATCTAGCCAATTGGGAGTTACCTCAACATCAGAATTAAGAAGGATGACGATTTCCTCTTCTAAGAGAGTCATTCCGAAATTGTAGCCACCCGTATATCCTGAGTTAAACTTGTTTTGCAAGACAATTACTTCCGGAAAGTACTTTGCAATATATTGAACCGAATCATCCGTAGAAGCATTGTCTATTACGTAGACCTTCGCTTGGTTTTTGCTGTTTTCCACAACATTGCCAAGAAAGGCTTTAAGCCATTCTACACCATTCCAGTTTAAAATGGCAACTCCAACACTAAGAGACATTTACAGCCTCTTTTGCATGCTTCCATCTTTTGTGAGACCAAAGCCAATCTTCAGGTTTTAGCTTTATCTCTTCCTCCAGCCAAGCAACATGAAGATCAGTGAGATTGTGTTCAGGCATGCTAGATGGATCTTCGGTAAGTAGACGAGCGGTGAGTTCGTAATGTCCCCTTTTAACTCGCTCTGCATAAAGAAAGACAACGGCTAGGTCTAATTTTTTCGCCAAATTTTCCACGCCCAAATGTACAGGTGTTTTCCAACCGAAAAAGTTCGTACTGTATTTAATCCTGTCTGCACTTGGACTTTGGTCTGCCATAAATATATATAGGCTATCACTCGAATCGTTCCCCAACATATAGGGATAGGTTTCCTTCATGGGATACAGTCTTAATCCAAATTGTTGTCTAATCTTCACAACGGTTTCACCAAAATACTTGTTACTTAGAGGTTGATAAACAGCATGACAGCGCTGAGGAACCAATAATGGCATGGCCATAGCCATCCATTCAAAATTGGTGTAATGGCCCCAAACAAGTATAACTCCTTTTTTTTGGGAATAGAGTTGATCAAAGAGTTCTGGATTTTTGAGAATCAATCGCTTGCGAGCCTCTTCTTCAGTCATTCGCAGGCTCTTAACCATTTCTAAGATTAAATCTGTAAAATGCAAATAGAATTTCTGAGCAATTTCTGAGATTTCTTTTTCTGAATAGTTTGGAAAAGCACGTCTAAGGTTGTCTTTTACAACCTCTTTTCGGTAGCCTATTATTTTATAAACAAGAAAGGAAAGTCCGTTTGAGAGGCGATAAATAGCCGGAAAGGGAAGCAAAGCAATAGCCTTGAGTAGGCTCAGAACGAAAAAGTGAACTATCATCGGCGATTCAAACGATCCATGCTGGCGTCGTTAATTATCATATTTGAGTTTACTCTTCCACCATGCTGAATGAAATCAGAGCCCGTCTCGTCTATGTCCATTTGAGGAAGTACTCTTCTATTTAAAACCAACATCCAACGATTGTTGAAGAATTCGCCTTCTGCATTTGAGTGAATTATTCTGTAGAGGTCACCCGCACTCTCTGTATTTGCAAAGACAAAAATTCGATTTACTTGATCTGTACTCGCAGCTGAACTCAAACGGTTGTATTGCCAAATTTCATAAGGATACATAGATGGTTCATATTTACGGTCTTCAACTAGATCTGGAGGGCCGTACTGCAAATAAATCCTACCTCGATCTGTTCTATATCCTGGCATTACTCTAGCGCCATAAATTTGGTCAACCCTCTCTACTTCGTCGACATACCTTCCAAAGGTTTGTTGAGCCGTTAAGTCAGCCATTCTTCTTTCATCCCAGAAGACGGATAGATATTTTTTCATTTGCTCCTCTGTGCCGTTTTCCAGTAATCGCTCTTGTTGTAGTCGTGCGCTAGGATTCGAGATTGGATAGAGAATGTCTACTAGGAATTTTAAACTGTCTATAGAATGTATGTCTGATAACCAATGACTTATTGCTTTAGATTGAAAGTTAGAGAAGTCTATCTCTGGTTGTATATCTGACTTTCTGTATAAAAATGTCTGTCGAGCATCTCGAGTTTTACCTTTAGTGTCAATAATTTCTATGTGGAAATAATAGATCCCCCGAGGTAGTTTAGAGATATCCATAACTCCAGAAATGGTATTCACGCTTTTAGGATCTAGTTTCTGGTATCCAGCATAGTCATTCATTATTTTACCCGCCTTATCTACTAAATAGTATTTGGCGAATAGTTTATCTGAATTGAGTTTACTAGAATTATAAACTTCATAATAGAATTGAAATTGACTGAGCTCCTTGGGAAACAAGTAGTCGCCAATAGGAATTATTGGCTCAACTTCTTGCATATCCGATTTTTTACTGAAAATGGGTTCGGAAATGAGTAAAGAATCCATTTCAACCCGCATGAAAACATCTGCTGTTACCTCTTGAAAATCTTTGGGGTAATTGACATCAAAGAGCTTCATTTTTAAAGTGTACTTACCCTTCGGAAGCGCATAACGACTTTGATGTAAAAAAGTAGATTGTAATGAACTTGAGTCTTTAGAGAGAGGACTTTTAAGCCGCATGGCATCACTAAAAAAAACACTATCATTTTTTTGAAAACTCAATTCAATCTGTAAAGCGGTCTGCCACATACCATTGCTCATTTTAGATGGTGAAAGACTTTCACCGTCTACAGCGAACACGCTATAAAAAACGCCCTGTTCTTTCTCATTTTGCAGTGAGATGTAATGAACAAATACTCTCGGTTCTTTTGCCGAAAATCCGAGAAAAGGAAAAAGAAAGGCAAAAAGACAGAGTTGAACATTCATGATTTTGTTTTTCAAGTGGTGAATCTAACTACAGAGAACAACAAAATAACGAAAGAAAGTAGGCAAGAGTTGCGGTTTTCCGCAATTTAAATCCAAAATTGAGCTTGACCGTTGTTCATGAATCATCCAATGCAAGACCTTAAAGTAGTTTAAGGATTTTAGAATGAGCATTTTATATAAAATTAAAAATTTCTTGGTTCGAGAAAGAAAGGCATTGTATTTTCGCCGCGGAGAGATGGCAGAGTGGTCGATTGCGGCGGTCTTGAAAACCGTTGAGGGTTAAACCTCCGGGGGTTCGAATCCCTCTCTCTCCGCTCCTCGAGCCCCATCGCTATTGCGAATGGGGCTTTTTTAATAGCACAAAGGGGCTTTCTATTAGGCTGCAACTTGCTGTAATTTTATTTATTCCAATAAACGGGCTTCTGCGTTTCTAAAAGGATTGTTTGTTTTTGAGCTTAAAGGGAAGCGGCCAATAAAAGCAATAGGGCATATCCTAAGCAATATCTAAGCAAATTTGAAGGTTAAAACTTCCTTTTCTTAGATTTCTTTTTTAACTCCTTCTGATTGATATAACCCGTTCCTGCTAAAGAAGCGCCTACGAATAGGGAGAAATACAGATCTTCCCATTCGCCTCCCAAAGCGAAGTTGTAGGCACCAAAAAAGATGCTTAATAAGCCAATCACTATGGCTATGGAGTTAATTGAATTTAGTTTTTTCAAGACGGATCTATTCTAGAGGTAAAGCAATACTAGTATTTGAGTACTTCATACCAAACACCAAAATAGTCTTACATCGTATTTCTTACATTAAGAATTTGTTAAACTTAGTTTTCGAAATTGTGTATAAGCAGTATTTAAGTAATTGTAGATCTAATATTCTATAAAATAACAAAAGCGCCATCTGGCGCTTTTGTTATTGTTTGACTTTAGAAGTCAATCTTGGCATATTTAGCATTACGTTCGATAAAATCTCTTCGTGGGGGAACGTCATCACCCATAAGCATACTAAAGACTCTATCTGCTTCTGCAGCACTTTCAATCGTAATACGCCTAAAAGTTCTCTCTTCTGGATTCATGGTAGTATCCCAAAGCTGCTCAGCATTCATTTCACCAAGACCTTTGTATCGTTGAACCCCAACTCCAGACTCTTTTTCACCCCCGAGTTGTTTAATTAGAATGTCACGTTGAAGATCATTCCATGCATATTCTTGTTTTCCTCCTTTTTTAACTAAGTAGAGTGGAGGCTGGGCAATGAAAATGTGTCCATGTTCAACTAGCTCCTTCATATATCGGAAGAAGAAGGTTAAAATTAGTGTTGAGATATGGCTACCGTCCACATCCGCATCACACATGATAACAACTTTATGGTATCTGAGCTTGGATATGTTTAAGGCTTTAGAGTCTTCATCCGTTCCTATAGTTACTCCAAGTGCTGTATAGATATTTCGAATTTCCTCGTTTTCGTAAACCTTGTGCTGCATTGCTTTTTCAACATTGAGGATTTTACCTCTCAAAGGAAGAATAGCTTGGAAATTACGATCTCTTCCTTGTTTGGCAGTACCTCCCGCAGAATCTCCCTCAACTAAGAAAATTTCGCAAATAGCTGGGTCTGTTTCTGAACAATCACTTAGCTTTCCAGGAAGTCCTCCTCCTTGAAGGACATTTTTCCGTTGAACCATTTCCCTTGCCTTCCGTGCTGCAATTCGTGCACGAGCAGCTAGAACAACCTTCTGAACAATCATTTTTGCTTCTGCTGGATGCTCTTCGAGAAAATGAGTCAACATTTCCCCTACGAGTTGATCTACCGCTCCCGCTACTTCGTTATTACCCAGTTTGGTTTTGGTTTGACCTTCAAACTGAGGTTCCATAACTTTTACGGAAATAACAGCTGTAAGTCCTTCTCTGAAGTCATCTCCAGAAACGTCTACTTTTTCCTTGGCCAATAATCCACTCTCATCTGCATACTTCTTCAATGTGCGCGTTAAGGCCCTTCTGAAGCCAGCCAAATGCGTTCCTCCTTCGTGAGTGTTAATGTTGTTTACGTAGCTGTGGATATTCTCAGTGTAAGTAGAATTATAATGCATAGCTACTTCTACTGGAATATTGGCCTTTTCGCCTTCCATATAGATTACACTCGGAATCAGTTTTTCTCGAGTTTCATCTATAAACTCAACAAACTCTTTCAATCCACCTTCACTGAAGTATCGGTTGCTGTAGGCAACTCCCGCTTCATCTACTTCTCTGAGGTCGGTAAGGGTAATGGCAATACCCTTGTTGAGGAAAGAAAGCTCACGCATACGCGCTTCCAATATACCATACTGATAAACAGACTCCTGAAAAATAGTGTCGTCTGGTTTAAAAGTAACCACCGTACCTCTATAGTCGCTTTTGCCTACTTCTTTTACTGGATAAAGTGGAATTCCACACTGATACTCCTGAACGTGGAGGGTACCATTTCGATGAACTTCTACTTTCAAGTCTTTCGACAAGGCATTTACGCAGGATACACCTACACCATGCAATCCTCCAGATACTTTATAGCTGTCTTTGTCGAATTTACCTCCCGCATGCAGAACGGTCATAACTACTTCCAAAGCCGACCTTTTCTCCTTGAGGTGCATTTCTGTTGGAATTCCTCTTCCGTCGTCCTTGACAGTAATACTATTGTCTTCGTTAATGGTAACAAAGATGTTTTTACAATGACCTGCTAAGGCTTCGTCGATCGAGTTGTCAACTACCTCATAAACCAGATGATGTAAGCCCTTGATACCGATATCGCCGATATACATTGCGGGTCTTTTACGCACTGCTTCAAGTCCTTCTAATACTTGAATACTATCGGCACCATATTCCTTTTCTAAATCACTCATGGAATGCTGTAATTCTTATGATAACAGCCAAAAATAATTCATTAAAATGGGTATCTAAGCATCTTAGATACCACATATTTTAGGCTTGTTAACACTTTATCCACATTGTGGATTAAAACCGATAGGAAAGCTGCAATCCAGCTTGGAATCCGACTACTGGATATCCTAACCAGAGTTGATATCGTTGAGCCAGTAAATTGTCGAAGAAGAGTGTCGCGCCCAAATAATCATTATATGAATAAGTGGCCTCTAAACCTAAATCAAGATAGCCATCGAGTTGAGAATCTAATGCGGCATTTAAGTTCGATTGAAATGCGGTTCTACTTCCAACATAATTGGCTCTAGCTCCAGCACGTAATTTTTTATTGATTGGATAGCTTCCTGAAAACTCAGCTGTAAAATTGGGTAGGTGGAAAGGAGACTCAAAGCGATCCATGCTGTAGTGTATAAATTCTACATTGGCCTTAAAGTTCCAAGTATCAGATAGGTAACCTAATTCACCTCGAACTTTCAATAAATCAGCATTGTCATAAACTACTGCGAAGCCTGGTGTTGCTGTACTGTCTGCAAAGAAAGGATCTCTATAAAAGAGAGGCAGTGCATCCACTAACTCATAGGCTCCAGAAAGTTGAAAGGCCAGTTTTTGTGTCAATCTGCCCTTTAAGCCCATTTCAAATTTGTTGTATTTAGATGCATTTTGTTGGATGCTTGGATAAACATATGGATTCAGCCGACTGATTTCAGAATAGGAGGTGTTATCGATGCGACCCTTCCACGTGGCAAAAGCGGATAAATAAGAGGGTACAAAAGTATATTGAGCAGAGAAGGCGGGTAGAACAAAGAAGGTTCCTTCCGTTCCACCTTTTACAGGAAGTGTATAGCCGTTGTATCCGAGATCCAATCCTATTTCAAACCTCAAATCTTGCCATTCAGAGGCCAGGCGTGGTTCTAGCCTGAACTGAGTGAAACTTTGACTGACGGGTAGTACAGAGTCGAATTGGGTGGCAAAATGTTCCAAATTAAATCCCAATTCAAGTAGATTTCCACTTAAATCAAGCTGTCCTTCTCCCGAAATTTCCATTTGATTCTCTGAATTTCCAAAACGGTCAAAAAAATGATAATAACCAGCCCCAATTCCATTCATTGAAGACTTACCCAAGGGCTTCTTAATTCTATTATAGCCTCCTTTCCACCCAAATTGGGTATAGCTTTGTTGGATGGCTTCAGCGCTCATACTGCTATCTAGTGCGGTGCTACTTTCAGGAAATCCGTAATAGCGCACACCATTAAAGTTTCCTTCAATGGTATTTGAAAGTTTCCACCCATCTAAATAATTGAATAAATGAGCTTGAATTCGGCTCCTATAAAATGGATTCTCTTCGAAGACTATGTCTTGAACTCCTCCTCTTAGGTTCATATGATCCAATTCAATCCCCCACTGTCTTTTTGAGGATCGACCATTAGAGGTGGAAGCATGCGCTGTAAATAAGCCGTAATTTCCGAATCCGAGGTCTATGTGGTGCTTGGGCAAGTCTTCTACAGGAACTTTGCTGATAAGCATCGGCTTTAAGGGTTCTGGACGAAATGAAAATTGTAAAGCGCTGGTTGGTATTCTGTAAACCATGGGGATTTTCGTGTCCGTTGTATCTATAAAGTTGGCGTTTTGTGAAATCTTTACAGACTCCGCAATCCTTCCTTTATATCGATCGAGAACAGTTACTTCCACATTTTTTAATTGCTCCTGTGCCAACAAGGAATTAAATCCAAATCCTATAATGAGCAATATTTGTGTCTTCTTATTCATTTTCAGGGCTTTCAGTTGGCATTTCCAAGAATGGCATCGAATTTTCATCTAGGTATAAATCATCGGCAGCTCTTTGGGCGGGCTCTTCCTTTTTATTTTCTTCCGAACTGTTTTGCTCAGCCTTTTCCATAGCATTTCTAAGAGTTAAAGCCCTTTGTTTGGAGCTCTCGTCGTTTGGGTTTTTCTCTATAAAATCCAGCGTATAGTTGGCTTGAAAGAGATCGTCAAGTGAAAGGAAGTTTTCTACCAAGAGAAACAAACTTTCTTCTTTCCACTTTCCAAAAGATGGAATCCGATCCATGGCTTCATACACCTTGTCTACGGATTCAGTAATTCTCCCTTCCCGCTGGAGAATACGAGCCAAATAATATCCTGCTTCTGCCGCAGAAATACCTTTTGGATTCTGATATAAAACGATAAAGTCGGCTCGAGCTTCGTTTAATTTATCGAGGCTATAGTTGGCACGAGCCCTCTCTAGTTGAGCCTCTGTAATCCACTCAGGTGCCGATTTGTCATCGAGCAGCACTTTGGTTGATAGACTTATAACATCTGGAAACAATTGATCAATGACCGCCAAGCGCATTAAGTAAATGGTAGATTCTCTTTGAATAGAAGCATCTTCGCTTTGACTGACTGAAATAAAATAACTCCTTGCCTTTGAATACTCTTTGTCTCTAAAGGCTTTTTTTGCCAGCTTTTGAGTAGCTAGATCTTTGTAATCTCCATTACCCATTTGGTGGATGGCATCCCACTGCAGGAGGGCTTCATCCATTTTATTTTGTTTCTCCAAGCAATCGGCTAAATAGAATCGAACTCTTCTCAGAAACAATCCATTCTGGAATCGATTGAGATATTGCTTCAATTGATTTTCAGCTTTTTCACAATCTCCAAAGGCATACAATTCGTAAGCACTATTAAATAATGTACTGTCTAATTGAACCTGCTTAACATCGGCAAAGTCAATTTTCTGCACCCATTCAATATAGTCATCAATCCGGCCCATATCGGAATAGACCAAGCGTGTAAAGGAAATTGCCTCATTCGCCTCTTCTGTACTTGGATAGGTTTCTACAACCGTACGGAGCCGATCGGCAGATTCTTCCAATCGCTCCAAATTGCGCAGAATAAGCCCTTCATTTAAAAGCGCAACCCGCACTAAACTATGATCTGGAAAGCGCATTCTAAATTTTTCCATTGCAGCTAAGGCCTCTGCGTTTCGATCTAATTTCAACAAAGTGGCTGCTTTCTCATAGGCGGCTTCTGGTGCGTAACGGGAATTGGGATAGTTTACATTGAGCCTTTCTAAACTCGCAATTTTATCGTTGTATTTAGATAAAAGGCCTTCACAATTGGCCTTTTGCAGTAAAGCGTAATCGGCTTCTCTAGAATTAAACTTCAAGGCTTGAGAATAGTAATCTAGGGCAACTAAATACCCTCCTGTTACAAAATAACAGTCTGCAGCACGGACGCGTGCATCGGCTTTTAGTGCGTCTTCTTTTGAATATTGATTGGTGAAGGAACGGAAGTTTTGTGCGGCCTTCTGATAATCTTTGATTGAAAAGTAAGTGTAGGCAATATCATATTCACTTAAAATGTATTCGCTAGTAGCTTGTGCTCCTGTACTTCTTCGAAATAAATCGAAAGAGGCTAAGGCCTCTGTTGGCATCTTCCTGCGATAATAGCTCTCCGCTTCCCAATAATGGCTTAAGGCTAAATAACTGGATTGAATGGGATTGCTTCTAGATTCTTTAAACATTTCCGCAGCTTTTTGATATTGTGTGGCATTAAACCATTCAATCCCTCTGAAATAGGCTGCTTTTTGATAGGCCGCTTTTAATTCTATGCTGGGCTTGTCTATGGCGCGAATGCTCTGCATTGCTTTTTCATAGTCTTTCTGAGTAAGGTAGAGCTGAGCCAATAAGCTGTTCAATTCTTTTTTATTGGGAGAACTAGGATAATCTGATAGATAATCTTGTATCACTTTATCCACTGCTTCATACGGCCCGTCTAACTCATAGTTCAGCTTGGCATAAATAAATCTAGCTTGCTGCGCTAACTCATCGTTTCCATTTGCTTTGGAAGCAGATGAAAAGGCTGTCAGGGCCTTCGCTTTGTCGTTGGTTTTTAAATAGCAATCGCCCAAATGATACCAGGCATCTTGAGATAAAGGACCGTTGGATTGAGTTATTTTGTTAAAGGATTGAATGGCTTCTGGATAGCGTCCCATTTGGTAATAGGAATATCCCAGCTGATAATGGTCTTGCTGGCGAAAGCTTTTCCCCAATTCCTTATAACGCTCAAAATGAATAGCAGCATCGGTATACTTTGCCTTTCGGTAATATGCGTCTGCTACTAAATGCTCTATTTCATCGCGCCGAACTACTTCCTCACGATTTAAAATGTCATTTGCCAGATCAATTAATTCCGAATACCGACCTGTTTTATAGTAAATCTGAGCAAGATAATAGGGAACGACATCGCCAAATTGAGCGTCGGATTTTAATGACTCAAAGCCCAAAGCGGCATCGCTATACGCACTGTCTGTATATTGTATAAACGATTTGTAGTAGGATGAAGAAGCCGAAAATTCAGATTTATTGGCGGCTACTTCTGAAAACAGTTGACTAGCCTGATTGAAGTCTTTTTGAATGAAGGAGCTGTAGGCTTTCTTGAATTTAATTTCTTCTCGTTTCTTAGAGTCAACTAGAGCCACATCCACCTTAGAATACCAGATGTATGCGTTTTTATACCTCCTAATTCTAAAAAAATGTTCTGCGGTAAAGAGTTGCATGGGTGTAAGCAAAGCACTATTTGGATAGTTTTCCTCAAATGCTTCTGCCAAGCTTTCGGCATCTGCATTCAATAATTCCAGGCCAGAGACTACCGCACGATACTCTGTATATTCTTTTCCTAAACCTTTGGATATCTCCGCTTCCTCAAAGAGAGCCGATTGGGCACTGGCGAATAACTTCAGTTCAAAAAGCTCATGGCCTTTTAACCATTGAGACCTAAAGCGTTCCGTTGGTTGAGCCCAAAGTTGCTGACTAGCAACCAATAGAAAGACCCAAGCAAAGAGTGTATTGTTCTTCATTCTGAGTTCAAAGGTAGATGCAGTTTAGGCACAGAATTCATCTTCACTCAGCACTTCTTCAATGCCAAATGTTGATTAGTTAAACGATCGCTATTTCATAAAAGTACATGGGTTTAAACCGAATTTTAATGATGCGCTAAATTTTTGTGATATTCCTTCTTATACAAGCTGAGCTACCCAATGAAAGCACTTTATGATTATAAAACAGTGGTACTTTTTCCATGAATTTAGATTGAATCATGGATAGATGGATGTGAAAGCACTCTTCATTCTAATCAAGTATTTAGATATAACTAATTCTTTTTTAGCACTTTCTGTTTATATCTTTACAGAAACTTAATTAGGTTTACAAGCCTTCTTTCAGACATCTTTGTTCTCGTAAAGGAAAAAAAAGAGAAAATGAAGATTAAAAGTCTTTATCTACTATTGAGTGTGCTTGGTTTTGTGCTCCCCAATATTTACGTTCTGAAAGAAACGGTTACTTCTTCCAATATTTTACTCTATTCCAAACCCTCCAAGACCTTAGAAGCGCTTTTCAACAATGCCATAACATCGGCTTTTACTATCAACTTACTATTGGTTGGCTTGGTGTTCTTTATTTGGAGTTATCAATCGAATAAAAAATATCAAATACCGAATTTAGGTTTGATTTGGATTTCAACTTTTCTTTTCGGATTGGCTGGAGGACTGCCCTTGTATCTTTATTTTCGAACGGGAGCGAAGCTCAGAAAAACGAGCTAGTCTTTTTAACAAAGCCCTATAGCAATATTTTGTAAAGATTGAAATGGATGAGTTCGGTAATGAGCTCAAGAGGAATCGGTTTTGCGTAGCTAATTTGAATGGAGCCTTTTCCTTGCTTGTAGGCTTGTAATTTTTCTTTGAAGTGCTCATGCGCATTTGGAAGCGCATAAATACCCAGATGATTCAAGTGTCCAGCAAAGTAGATAATGGGCTTCTTTTTGAATTTGTATGCTGGCATATTATAGCTGATAGACTCTGTTACTTCAGGTAGTGTTTTAAATATATGCTCACGGATTGTCTGAAGCTTCTCTTGAATTTCAGGTGGAAATGAAGCGATGTATTCGTCTACAGTAGAAAACGTTTTAGATTCCATTTATCTCCCTCTTTCTAAGATGTTACGTCTATTCATTTTCGCTAATCAGTTATTCGCTCCTCCAAGGATACCAAACTGCTTAGAACGACTTCAAAGCTAATCTGATTTTTATAAATTCTGTCAGACTTGGAGTAATTATCCTTTGAAAATTAGTTAATTCAGAAAGTGTCTTACAATAAAATTTTAAAATCCTTCTAGACTCTTTAGATTTTAAAACATTTCTAGTCTCGGTTTGCATTCATCATCTTTATTAAGTCTTAATTTACTTGCCTTTCTCCCCTCTAAAGAACTATAGCTCATAGGGATGAATGGGCTTCTAAAGATAGAACCTTCGCTTTTCAAAATTCGTTTCAACTGCCTAGTAGTAGGCTATTCTTCCGATCCCTTGAGAATAATCCGAAGCGCAGTGTTTTTCTTGAAATAGGCCCAAGTCCAATTCACGAAAATGATGAGTTTATTGCGCACACTGAGAATGAGCATAAGATGAAGAAACATCCAAACGAGCCAAGCGAAAAGACCTTGAAAGCTCCAAAAGGGGAGGTCAACTACTGCCTTGTTTTTTCCTACGGTAGCCATTGAGCCTAAATCCTTGTATTCATATGGCACAAGCTCTTTTCCTTGTAGTAATCGCTTAAGATTTTTTGCTAGTAATTGAGCTTGCTGATTGGCCACATTCGCTAATTGTGGATGACCATTTGGGAAGATGGGCGTCTCCATGATCGATTGATCTCCCAATACATAAACGGGGTCTTGATGCAGAATGCGATTAAATCGATCTACTTTAATTCGATTTGCACGACCTATCTCGTCTGATTTTATGCCTTCAAGCGAAAAGGCAGTTACGCCCGCGGCCCAGACAACTGTTTTAGTGAACAACTGCTGATCTTTATTGTAGATAAGCAGCTCGCCATCATAATCATTCACTATGGTGTTTGTGTGAATCTCTACTCCTAGGTTCTCCAAGAACTTACGAGAATACTTTTTGGATTTATCACTCATATTATTGAGCGTGTTTCCACTGCCTTCCATGAGCCATATTTTTAACTCAGAGAAGTCTATTCTATGGTAGTCAATGGGTAAGAGCGTATTTTTAATTTCGGCAAAGGCACCGGCTAGTTCTACTCCTGTTGGACCACCACCTACCACAACGATATTTAATAGGGCTTTTTTCTCATCCGCTTCAGCGGTTATGAGCTTTTCGAAAATACCAAGGATATGGTTGCGAATGGAAATAGCATCGTAAGTCGATTTCAGTCCGAGTGCGTGCTTTTTGATTCCTTCATTTCCAAAATAATGAGTAGTGCAACCCATGGCCAGTACTAAGAAATCATATGGATAATCGCCCATATTGGTGCGCAGTATCTTTTCTTCTCTCAAGACTTCCACCGCCTTAGCCATTCGGATACGCACGTTCCTATTCTTACGAAAAATATAGCGCAGGGGAAAGGATATGCTCGAGGGTTCTATCTGAGAAGTAGCCACCTGATAAAACAGCGGTTGAAACTGGTGATGGTTGAGCTTGTCGATCAAAAGAATATCGAAGAAATTCGAATCTAGGTTTTTTGCTAGGTTGATGCCTGCGAACCCACCGCCGACAATTACCACCTTCTTCTTGCTCATTCTAAGCTTTATTCTACCCCAATAAGGGGGTCTGTATTGACAATCGAAAGTACTTCTTTCTGAAGGGGTTTTTTCTTAAAAAGCAGGGCGTTTTCTCAATACGAAGAATCCTTATTCTATCCGTCTTAGGGCTTAGATAGTGTATGTAACAAAAAAAGCAGCGCCGTTTTGGCGCTGCTTTTTGCTTTTTTACTTTTTGCCCTGATTCACTCGAATCAACCTTTGATAGGGTTGATCGTCTGAAATCCATTCGAATAGGTAGGTTCCTGTTGCCAATGAAAGAAGTTCAATTTGAACGACTTTCAGACCTTCTTCTACTTCTTGATTTAGAATTTCTTGTCCTCTTAAATCTAAAATACGTACTCGGCTTACCTGCTTGCCGGTGGGCACTGCAAGGTGGAGGAGGTTGTTTGTTGGATTAGGATACACAAGCCAAGAAACACTCTCGTCTTCGCCAATGCCAATTCCACTGATAACCAATTGTTGGCTCAAACTATCTCTTCCACATCCGTTTTCTACCACCAGAGACACCATATAGGTTCCTGGTGCGGCATATTGGTAGGTTGGATTGTTTTGACTGGAGGTGTTACCGTCTCCGAAGTGCCATTGAACAAATCCGAAGGGAGCGCCGGTACTTTGATTGCTGAAATTGAATTGCCTCTGTATGAAGCTAGGGGTTGAATTGAATGCTACAGTGGGCGATTCAGACACACTCAATACATTCAACAAGCTATTGCTTCCTCCGGTATTGAAACTTCTCAATTTCATGGTGGAAGATCCCGTTGCACTGAATTGAATGGTGTGCGGTCCAGGTCCTGTTACTACCGATGGACTTGCCAAAGCGCTAAAATCCCATTCGTAGTTTACTCCCGCTTGTGGGTTGCTCACCTCTATGATATAGGGCTGGCCTACGCAAGGTTGACTAGGATTGGTGCTAATTTGTGCGGTGGTAGGCGCGGTTACGCTGGGATCAACAAATCGAATATTATCTAAGAAAAGATTGTTTCCATACCCATTGATTGCTACAAAAGAGGCACTAATGTTTTGTCCTGCAAAGGCGCTTAAGTCTATCGTATCTGTTCTCCATTCGGTTTGGGTTGGAGTGAAGCTACTTGTAACATAATTAGAAACACTCGACAAATTGGGACCTGCCTTGCTGTACACAATATTAGAATAGGTCAATCCGCAGTCTGTACTAACGCGCACTTCCATTGCATCGCTAAAGCTGGCGCTATACTCGGCATAGGCTACATCAAATAGTAATTGAGTGTTTCCTGTGGCAGGAATTTCAACCTTACCCGTAATGAGCCAATCTTCTTCACCTACGGCATTGTAGCTAAAGTTGTTGATTCGAACTACTCGTGAATTGCTGCCATTTAGTCCTACTGCTGAGGTTAGCATCCAAGTCATGTCTCCATCTGGATTCACTAATTGGTAGGAAGGAGGAGGGAAGGCAGGGGCATATAGATCAAAATCTTCTGCTACAGCGATGGCATCACCCGGACTAACATCAATATAATTATTGAGTTCAATAGAGTCGGTACCAAATTGATTGGCTGTAATCAAACGAACGGTATAGGTTCCATATTGGGTAAAGCTTACCACGGGGTTCTGACTAGTGGCACTTGTACCATTAATGAATTGGAAGCTGGTTGGAAATATTTTCCATTCCCATTGATTGGGTGAATTGCTGCTGTTGTCGTTCAATGAAACAGGAGAGTTTAAACAGCTACTTGTTTCATTGCTGCTAAATAAAGCGCTTGGAGCCGAACTATTCTCTACAAATTTGAAGTCGTCAATTGCCATATCACTGGTAAAGGTTCCTCCTGTTATTCCTCTTACCCGAATGGTAATGGTTTGTCCAACCCAATTGGTTAGGTCGGCTGAGGCTTGAAGCCATTGGTTTCCTTTGTCGCCTGTCAATGGAATCATTATGTCTTCAATAATTTGTCCGTTGGCTATAACATCAATGTGCAATTCGCCCATGCCTGCGCCATACATATGGTACCAGAATTCTAGTTTTGGATTGAGAGTGCCCGTTAGATCTACACATGGACTTAATAGTATTGCCTCTTGTAAAAAACAATCAGAGGCTTCTAAATAGAGATACTTTCCATTAATGGAGCCCGGAGTATGATCCGAGCTTGGTCCTGTGTTTGCACTGGGTGTTGTTCCTGAATTTACTCTCCAATCTATATCGTCTGAACTACCATTTTGTAGATTCTCCCAGTTGCCTGGAAGTGGACAAATAGTGCTTCCACAGGTGGTAGCGGTTGCACAATTATTAAATAGATCGAAATCTTCTGTAGACGGGAAGGCAACCGGTGCACTTGAGTTGAGAATGTTTATGGTAAGATCCAATGAATCATTAAATCTATTCTGGTCGCCAGCATAGGTTACAGTAGCCCAACCAGTATAGATGCCACTATTTAATGTGGCAGCGGCTGGGAATGGAATGGCTGCAATTTGACCTGGAAGGAGGGAGTCTGTAACTATATACGTTTGGGTGCTGGAAAATCCTCCTTGGGCAAACAGACTATAATGTATTTGGAAGTTATAGGCTGTATCTAAACCGTAATTCCCGATTTCTATGGCAGGAATAATATTCGAAATTTGGCATTCAGGAGTTCCATTTACAGGACTCAACAAGGCGTTTACCCCTAAATCGTTTTCCAAAACACAGCCAAATGTTCCTCCCACTTGAAAGATAGCATCCGCTCTTTGTCCTACGATCGAACCGTTTCTTGCTCGTACACTAAACCAATGATCTTCTTGCGGATTTAAACCTAAAATAACTCCACTGTTCGTTGAAGTAGTACTTACAGAATCCATATAACGAGAACCCAGAACAAAAAGATCGTAGCCCGTTGCTCCAGGGGAGGCTGTCCAAGATAAACCAATGCTGTCTGGACAGATATAATCTACGCTTAGATTATTGGGCATCGCAATAATGTTAAAGGGATTGCTAACAATCGATTGACCATTCCTACTTACTCTTATCAAAGCATTGCCAATGGTTGCAGATGGAGGACTATTCCAATTGTACAAACGGCTATTGGCAGAAACATTGTTGTTCAAGGTTATCCATGAAGTTCCTCCATTTAAAGACATTTCTACGCTGAAGGGAGTTGTGCCCGCGGGAGCATGCCAACGAATTACTTCGGGCTGGAAGGGTACAACAGACTCTCCGCCTACTGGCCATGCAAAAGACATCTCGTTCTTTACAAATTGCCAAGTGATAAAGTATTCTTGTCCTCCAAAGGGAATGGAACTGGCATTAACGCTTACGGTATATACTCCAGCTGCGGGATCAAGAAGTGTAATCTGTTCTGTATTGTTTAAGCTATCTACAGCTCTTACTGCATTGGCACTTAGGTTTGCTACAGTGGAGTTTGGATTTAACACCCATGGCTGATAAACAGTCCCGTTCGGTGCGGTTAGGGTTACGTCTAAGTCATTTACCAATTTTCTAGAGGCCAAAAGACTTCCGGATGGATCTACCCAATACACCATGGCTTTTAGTTCTTTGGTTTGATCGGGAACGGTAATACTGAAAGTCTTGGTTTGTCCGTTGGTTATGCTATCGCTGGTATAATGAGTGTTCTCTATGGCCTCTATAGCGTAGAGGGCATTTACTCTACCATAACCGTAAATAAAGTCAGGACCGGGATTGCCTAAATCTTCACAGGTGTTCATCAAGATGGCCTTCATCAATCCTCCTTCAGGTTTTGCGTTTGCATTGTTTTTCATATAGGCATCGTACAATACCGATAGGGTTCCTGATACCCCTGGACACGACATAGAGGTGCCGGTTTTGAATCCGTAAGTATGCGGATCGATAGTAGAATAAACATCGGTGCCAACGGCTCCTACATCGGGCTTTATTCTTCCGTCTGCTGTTGGGCCACGACTCGATGAAGTGGCGATAACATCATTTGTGGTGAGGTTGGCTACGGTTACAACGTTCTTACCCGCCTTATGACCTCCTGTAATATTTCCCCATCCAGAACCGGCTCCATATCCGCAGTCTGAGGTGCCTGTATTTCCTGCTGAGAATACATGAAGTAAGGATCTATGCTGGCGACTGTCATTATCTACAGTTGAGGTAAAGGAAGTGTAACCTGCATTGCAACCATTGCTATAGGAAGAGGAGGTAATGAGTATACCATACAATGAATAATCCTGATCAATGTCTCCTATATTATCTGGATAGTCATAATACACCATCTCAGCGGCAGGGGCCATTCCCATTCCGCGAGGATCTCTGTTTCCAGCTCCAAAAATGGTTCCTGCTACGTGGTCTCCATGATCACCTATGCTGGCTCCTGCTTTGTTTAGAAGTATTCTGCCTTGATAATCAATATGAGGACCTATCGATCCATCATCTCCAAGGGCAACTATTACGTTTTCACCTGTGTAAGGAAACTGTCCGTTGCGCTGTGCGGCATGCACTCTTGCATTGGTTCTTGAGTTGAAGTTTTCTGGCTGTCCGGGCTCGTCGGCTTCTTGAACAAACTCTACAATTGGCATTTTCATCAATGCATCCATTCCATACAAAGAACCTTCCACCGAAAGCATCCCGATTCCAATGTCTTCCTTTACTATTCTAAATCCGGTTTCCCGCTCTATGCGTTTTTTCCAATAGCCGTAGTCTGAATCCATGTGTAGGTGGATGTCGATCTTGGCTATATCCTTACTGGCCCACATCCACTCTGGAAAATCTTTGTTCAGCATGCGGGCAGACATTCTACTCTTTGCCGGAATGGGGGTGAAGCTGAAAAAGGCCTTGTGGTTTTGAAGTTTTAAAACCGATGCTGCTGGAACAGTGATTACATAGCCATTGATTGGAATAGAATGGCCGAATTCGATGCCGTATTTGGCAAAGGCTTCCAAGTCGTCTTGGGTGGGCATGGATTCGAATTGGGCTATCCCGTAGAATTTCTGAGTGGCTTGGTCGAAAGAATAGTGCTCTCTATTCCAGTCGAAAGAAGTTTCTTTTTCGGTCTTGTATGTCCCATCCTGCAAGAGTAGGCGCATTTGCGCGCTAGCAGGTAGTTGGATGAGAAGTGCAAAGGCCGCGATACATAGATGTTTTAACATAAATGTTATTTTAAGTTTTCTTTATGTTTAACGAAAATAGTCGATTAAAGTTGAAACAACTAATATTGAAAACTTGGGTTTAAGTTTGTGCATCATGAAAAGAATCTATTCCTTCTGGTTGATTTTGCTTTCAACCGCTGCTTTCGCACAACCCACACCCTATAGTTTTGGTGATCTTGTCAATGAATTGAGAAACCTCGCGCCTGCTCGGCCAAGGGTTCTTTATGTGGCCGCTCACCCTGATGATGAGAATACTAGAGTGATTGCTTGGTTGAGTAGAGGTGCGCATGCGGAAGTAGCCTATCTGTCTCTTACTCGTGGTGATGGGGGACAAAACCTGATAGGAACTGAGCTGGGAGCAGGACTGGGAGTAATTCGCACCAATGAATTGATGGAGGCACGTGCAATTGATGGGGGAAGGCAATTCTTCAGTAGGGCGGTGGATTTTGGCTACAGTAAAAACCCTGAAGAAACTTTTGCAATCTGGGGTAAGGAGGCTATTTTATCGGATGTAGTGCGAGTGGTGAGACAATTTAAACCCGATATTATCATTACACGTTTTCCTTCCGACGGTAGAGGGGGGCATGGTCACCATACAGCGAGTGCTATTCTGGCCGAAGAAGCCTTTGAACTGGCCGCAGACCCCGCTGCCTTTCCTGAACAACTTGCCGATTTGGAGGTTTGGCAGCCCAAAGTCTTGTATTGGAATGCTAGCTCTTGGTGGGATAAGACCTTGCCCGAAAAGGCGAAGACCAATCCGGATATTATAGAGTTTAATGTAGGTAGCTACGATGCTTTTACCGGCTATTCTTGCAATGAACTGGCTTCACTGAGCCGTTCAATGCACAAGAGTCAAGGATTTGGCATACCTGTGAGTAGGGGTGAGATGATGGAATACCTTGAGAGAAAAAAGGGTGGAGCCGATTTTAATGAGATCATCCAAAATCCATCTGAACTGCGAAAGCAACAAGAAGCTTTGTTGAAGGAAGTGGAAGGCGAATTGCTAGCGGGCAGAAGGATTGTCGCAATAGAGAAAGCCTTATTGCTGAAAGATCTTTGGAAAGACAAGGCATCGGTACAGAGAATAGATCGTTGGATTGCGGGTGCGCTCGGTGTCTATGTGGAAGCGGTGGCAACCCAAGAATTTGGAGTGAAAGGACTTGAAACCGGACTAAAAGCAGAAGTAATTGCACGGATTCCCTTTGACAATTTAAAGTGGGTTGGAGTAAACTGGAACGGAAAACAAGAAGCCTTCTCTAAGGAGCTTACTACCGATCAGACTTTAACAACAGAAGGAAGCATACTACTGAAAGAGTATACTCAGTGCTATTGGCTTCAGAAGCCGTTTGAAGGAAGATTTGATGTAGAAACCAAAGACATTGGTAAGCCCATCAACGATGTAACTCCTTTCGTTGAGTTTGAGATCAGTTTAAACGGCAAATCCATCCACCTAAAGACAGCAGTAGAGTATAAATGGACCGATAGGGTAGCGGGTGAGTTGAGTAAACCTTTTGTGGTCGCTCCAGCCCTGAGTTTGAGCTTTTCGCAGGAGCAGATTTTTTGTACTGAAGAGAATAAAACCGTTGAGGTAGAGCTCATAGTAAAGGCTTGGAAAGAAGGTATTTCAGAAAATATTCTCTTCGACTTGCCTGAAGGATGGAGCGCCAAGCCTGCTTTTATTGCGGTGGATTTTTCTAAGGCAGGAGAGGAAAAGCGCTATAAAGTAGAGTTCTCTTGCTCGCTCAAAGAGTCTATGGCGGTTATTCGTCCGCGATTTGAGGTTTATTCTGAGCAGGTGAAAAGCTATCAAGCCATCGATTATCCTCATATCAAACATCAAGATTTGTTTTTAGAGTCTAAGCTGAATGCGGTAAAGACGGCAATAGTATTCGATAAAGGAAAGATTGGCTATATACCCGGGGCGGGCGACAAGGTTATGGAGGCCTTGCAACAATTGGGCTTTACGGTAGATCTGCTTACGGAGGCTGATGTGCGCAATGCAGATCTTTCTAAGTATATGGCCATAGTAACTGGCATTAGAGCCTATAATACCTGCGATTGGTTGCCTGAGGTGCAGTCTGTTTTAATGAAGTATGTAGAAGAGGGTGGTAACTATATTGTTCAATACAATACCAGTGGCTCTGATCTAAAGCTGCGTTCTTTTGGTCCCTATTCAATAGAGTTGGGCAGAGATAGGGTAACCGATGAAAGGGCTGTGGCAAATTTTGTAGATCCAACGCATGGGGTTTTTAATAAACCCAATAAGCTCAGTCAGGCCGATTTCGATCATTGGGTTCAAGAGCGAGGACTCTATTTCGCTAGCGAATGGGCTCCAGAGTATCGTCCGCTTATTAGTTGGAGCGATAAGGAAGAGGCACCTCGATTGGGAGGATTGCTCGTTGCCCACTATGGCAAGGGGGCTTTTATGTATACGGGCATTTCTTTCTTCAGACAATTGCCAGCTGCTGTGCCTGGTGCGTATAAGCTTTTGGTTAATATGCTTTGCTATGAGCCAGAATAGACCTCGCTATCAAGGATTGAGAAATTGGAATAGTCTACACACTTTTGTCTTGGCATTTCTGCTTTTTCAGATCATCTTCTATTATATCCTATCACTTTATTACTCCTAGCCTATGAATTGGTCCGATTGGATAATATTGACCTTAACCATGCTGGCCATTGTTGCTGCCGGTATTTGGCAAACACGCTCTAAGCAGAGCTTCGATCAGTATCTGCGGAGCGGAAATGAAATGGGTTGGTTTAGTATAGGTATGGGAGTAATGGCTACTCAGGCCTCGGCCATTACCTTTTTAAGTGCACCGGGTCTGGGCTATGAAAGTGGCTTGCGCTTTGTTCAGTTTTACTTCGGTATGCCCATTGCCGTGGTTATTATCAGTAGGTATTTCATTCCTATCTATTATAAGCTCAGGGTTTATACGGCCTATGAGTATCTAGAGCAGCGGTTCGATTTGCGTGTACGGTTATTTACAGCCCTGCTTTTTCTTATTCAACGCGGACTAGCGGCAGGACTAACCATTTATGCGCCGGCTATTATATTGAGTACCATATTAGGCTGGAATCTAAATCTAACCATATTGAGCGTAGGAGGATTGGTGATCCTCTATACCGTGAGCGGAGGAAGTCGAGCCGTAAGCATTACGCAAAAATGGCAGATGTCTGTGATTCTAGGTGGAATGCTTCTCGCTATGGGACTGGTGCTCTTCTATTTGCTGGATAGGGTTAGCTTCAATGAGATTTTACTTCTGGCCGGAAGATCAGACCATATGACGGTAATTGATACGGGCTTTAATTTCAATGAGCGCTATACCTTGTGGAGTGGATTAACCGGAGGATTGTTTTTAGCCCTTTCATATTTTGGTACAGATCAGAGTCAAGTGCAGCGCTACTTGGGTGGTAAGAGTTTAAAGGCAAGTAGATTGGGTCTTATCTTCAACGGAATAGTTAAAATTCCCATGCAATTCTCTATAGTCTTTATAGGGGTGCTTATTTATGTCTTCTATTTGTTCCAAGCCCCGCCGATTTATTTTAATACCGCTGGGGTAACTGCCTTAAAGAATTCAGATAAGGCTGCAGAGTTGAATGAGATACAAGAGAGCTTTAATCGCAACTTCGAGATCATTGAAGAGAACAGAGATCTGTATATAAATGCCATCCGTCATGGCGATATCTTCTCTAAAGACAGGGCTTCGGAAGGATTGGCTAGAGCAGAGGCTACCGAGAAGTTGTTGAGAGAAGAGGTTCGGAACCTAGTTCAATCTACGGTGCCCGATCAGAGTGTAAAAGACACTAATTATGTGTTCTTATACTATGTACTCAATCATCTGCCGCATGGATTAATTGGCCTGCTCTTGGCGGTAATCCTCAGCGCGGCCATGTCTTCTACCTCGGGAGAGCTCAGCGCGCTTACTTCTTGCACACTAGTCGATTTTTACAAGCGTTTAGGAAAGGAAAAGCAAGAGAAAACCTTTTTGTTTACAGGGAAATGGATGACGGTGGTATGGGGATTGTTGGCCATTGGCTTTGCCTTGGTTGCTCGCTTATTCGACAATCTTATTGAGATGGTGAATCTCTTGGGCTCCCTCTTTTATGGAACCATTCTGGGCGTCTTTTTGGTGGCATTCTTTATAAAGAAGGTTAAATCGAAGGCAGTGTTTTTTGCCGCTATATTGGCAGAATCGGCAGTCTTGCTCATACATTTAGGCAGGGTGCAAAACTGGAAGGCCTTTGAGGCTTTTAAAGTAGAATACCTCTGGTACAATGTTATTGGCTGCCTGCTGCTGCTTGGCTTTGCCCTCTTGTTTTCTTTCATCTTGCCCGAAAAAGAAGAAGGCTTAAAGGCTGCTGAGGTATAGATTTTTAAATCCTTGGTTCATTATCCAAAAGATTCCGTGCATTTGACCTTAGTAGGTTGGATGTAGTATGCCTGCTTTATTTACATCCAATTAAAGTATGAAAGGAAGGCTTTTTATTTTCACGAGTAAGCAGAGTGCACAGAAGTCTAGTGAAAGGAGATCTAGGTCTATACCCATTCGCTTGTAGGCCTATTGATGGTTTGCCTTTTCTAGATCAACTAGACTTTTTAGTTCGCCTCATGGAATGAGAACTTGGCTTAGATTTTTCAGGAGTGATGTATCTTGGATAGGGCATTTGTATCCGACAAAATGGACTTACCGCTCTCCGATGTTTGGTTCTTTATCAAACCTATTTTCTCCATACTTTTTTATTCTTCAAAGAGGGAGGAGAATAAAAGCCTTCCTCCAAAGTTGAAAGCATAGACTTTGCATCGTCTCAAGTTCAGACTGCACTCTATTGTGCTCAGGCTGTCTCCCTTTGAGTTCAGGCTGTAGCATTTTAAGTTCAGGCTGTAGGATTTTGAGTTCAGGCTGTAGGATTTTGAGTTCAGGCTGTAGCATTTTGGGTTGAGGCTGTGGCATTTTGGGTTGAGGCTGTAGCGTTTTGGGTTCAGGCTGTAGCTTTTTGAGTTCAGGCTGTAGCATTTTGGGTTGAGGTTGTGGCGTTTTGTGTTGAGCTTGCAGCATTTTGAGTTCAGGCTGTAACATTTTGGGTTGAGGTTGTAGCGTTTTGTGTTGAGCTTTCAGCCTTTTGAGCTCAGGCTATAGCATTTTATGTTGAGCTTGCATCCTTTTGAGTTCAGGCTGAAGCCTTTTGAGTTCAGGCTAGGGTTCAATAGCTTGACACAAGAGCATTTTCCCTTGGTTTACTTTCATTTTAGCTTGAGGCGAGAGCCTTTTCCCTTGAGATATATTCAAATTAGCTTGAGG
>Ga0136655_1000145_pt1 | contig 30726 bp, 21 predicted proteins | sample CPBDNA_2_FD_94863 | JGI IMG/M metagenome (GOLD analysis project Ga0136655, IMG submission 94863) | Freshwater to marine salinity gradient microbial communities from Chesapeake Bay, USA - CPBay_Spr_15_0.8_DNA (version 2) | ecosystem: Environmental > Aquatic > Marine > Coastal | place: USA... | reverse complement strand
CGAGTGACTAACATTTGCTTATCGTTTGAAGTAAAGCTGGCACTATGATTCTCCATACCACGAAAGTAAACCGATTCTAACTGATGTCCTTCTATAACTGAAGTAGGAAAATAAAGGCTTACCCCACTTCCAGAACCTGGCGCACCACCAGTCCATTCTTCACAATAAGGCTGCTCTCCTACTTTAAAATCAGCGCTGGACAAGGTTTTGGAGATTTTTTGAGAGCTACAAGAACTGAAAATAATCGCTATAAATAAAGTGAGGTATTTCATGAGGTATTTTATTTGATGATTTCAACAAATATGCCGAATTATAAAGATAGAGTTTTGATAGGTATCTCTATAGAGTTTGCGTTCTCATCTCCTTATGAAGCTGAAAACTCCTCTTTTATTACCAACGACAATCTTCCTTAAGCCAAGAGAAGTGACAGCGCGGAAAAAGGTTGGAGAACATACTCTTACCAACTATTCAAAATCTTAGCCGCGGCAATAATCTCTTCATCTTTCTTTGCAAAGCAAAAACGCAACATTTTAGGATCCTTTCCATTCATAAAAACAGAAATTGGAATGCTGGCTATTTTATGTTCCACGGTCAGTCTTTTAGCAAAATCCACATCTTGCTCCTCAGTAATTGCACTGTAATCCAATAACTGAAAATAAGAGCCGTGAGCAGGTGTAAAAGCAAACTTGCTATCCTTTATTAAATTTAAGAAAAGATCGCGTTTGCGCTGATAAAAAGCACCTAATTCTCGATATCTATGGGATTCTTGAATGTAATCGGCTATGGCATCTTGTACGGGATGATTCACACAATAAACCACGTATTGATGTACTTTATAAAACTCTTTCATTAAATGTTGAGGCGCGAGGCAATAGCCACTTTTCCATCCGGTAACATGAAAGGTTTTTCCAAAACTCCCGGTTATAAAACTGCGATCACGCAAGCCTTCATATCTTGCAGCACTGAGATGTTCTCTTCCGTCAAAAGAAATATGTTCATAAACCTCATCGCTTAATAACAACAAGTTATTGTTTACTACTATTTTCTCTAACTCCACCATATCCTCATGTGTCAACATGTTACCACTAGGATTGTGAGGGGTATTGATCACGATCATCTTGGTTTTAGAAGTAATTTTATCGCGCACTTCTTGCCAGTCTATCCTAAAGTCAGGCAATGTCATCGCTATTGGTACTGCTGTTCCTCCAGCGAGTTGAATGGCTGGTTCATAGCAATCATAAGCTGGGGTAAACAGGATCACTTCATCACCAGAATGTACCATTGCTTGTAGGGCACAGAAAATTCCTTGGGTCGCTCCAGCAGTTAAACAAATTTCATTTTCTGGATGATAAAAAGCATGGTGCTGTTGTTGCGTCATATTAGAAATCCCAACGCGTAAGGACATCAGTCCTGGCATGGGCGCATATTGATTTTTATCCTCTTGAATCGCCTTTACTACTAGGTCTTTTAAAATAGGATCTGCTGGAAAATTAGGAAATCCTTGAGAGAGGTTGAGCGCATTATGCTCATGCGCGAGCCTGCTCATAGTTGTAAAAATGGAGTCGGTGACCTTAGGAAGCTTTGAAATCATGCCAGTAAATTACAAAATAGCTTGATATATTAAGAACATTAAAGCCACTATTCGAGCATAAAAAATCCCTCTTCAGTTAACTAAAGAGGGATTTTTAAAATTCTATTAGGAACAACTATCCTAAAGTTTCTGCTTTTAAATACTCGCGGTTCATACGAGCAATGTTTTCTAATTTAATTCCTTTAGGACACTCGATCATACAAGCTCCTGTATTGGTACAGTTACCAAAACCTTCAATATCCATTTGGCGTACCATGTTCATCACACGATCAGTAGCCTCTATCTCACCTTGTGGTAACAAAGCGTATTGAGAAACCTTAGCGCTGGTAAATAACATAGCACTCGCATTCTTACATGCCGCAACACAAGCTCCACAACCTATACAAGTTGCTGAGTGAAATGCCTCATCTGCGTCGGCTTTCTTAATCGGAATTGAGTTGGCATCTTGAGTATTACCTGAGGTATTCACCGATACATAAGCACCAGCCTGCTGGATTCTATCAAAAGAAGATCGATCGACAATTAAATCTTTGATCACTGGAAAAGCGGCTGCTCTCCATGGCTCAATAGTAATGGTATCTCCATCATTAAACTTTCTCATATGCAATTGACAAGTAGTTGTCAATTTTTGCGGTCCGTGAGGTTGTCCATTAATCATCATGTTACAAGATCCACAGATTCCTTCACGACAGTCGTGATCAAATTCTACGGGAACTTCTCCTTGATTGATCAAATTCTCATTTAAGATATCCATCATCTCAAGGAAAGACATATCACCATCTATACCATCAAGTGGATAAGTAACCATTTTTCCTTTGGCTTCAGGACCAGCCTGTCTCCATATTTTTAAAGTAAGTTTCATACTTTTTATATTTAGTTCGTTCTGCTTTCGCGAAAGCGGAACATTTAAAATTCAATTATTTATAACTACGAGTCTTCAATTCCACATTTTCAAAGACCAATTCTTCTTTGTGCAATTTAGCATCACGAGGGTTCTCATTATATTCCCAAGCACTCACGTAAGCGTAGTTCACATCATCACGCAATGCTTCACCATCTGCGGTTTGATATTCCTCACGGAAGTGACCACCACAACTTTCGTTTCTTTCAAGTGCATCTTTTGCAAACAATTCTCCCAATTCAAGGAAGTCGGCAACTCGGCCAGCTTTCTCTAGCTCTTGGTTTTTAGTATCTGCTGTTCCTGGAACTTTTACATTCTTCCAGAAATCTGCTCTCAACTCCGCGATTTCATCCATGGCTGCTTGTAAGTCTGTCGCATTACGAGACATACCACATTTATTCCACATGATCAAACCTAATTTCTTATGGTAGTAATCTACAGAATGAGTTCCTGCACCATTCATCAATTTCTCGATGCGGGCACGTGTATCCTTTTCTGCTTGATCAAACTCAGCTGTTTCTGTAGAAATAGCTCCAGTTCCAATTTCGTCTGCTAGGTAATCACCAATGGTATAGGGTAAAACAAAGTATCCATCAGCTAGACCTTGCATTAAAGCGCTTGCTCCTAAACGGTTAGCACCGTGATCAGAGAAATTTGCTTCGCCAGCTGCAAAACATCCAGGTATGGAGGTTTGTAGGTTATAATCTACCCAAAGTCCGCCCATGGTATAGTGCACTGCAGGGAAAATTTTCATAGGGACCTCATATGGATTTTCATCTGCGATATTACGGTACATATCAAAGAGGTTTCCGTATTTCTTCTCGATCACTTTCTTACCTAAGGCGATCATTTCTTCTTTGCTAGCATCCTTTTGACCGTGTGTTAGGGCCTCTATTTTTCCATATCGTAAGAATGAAGCTTCAAAGTCTAGATAAACCGCATTACCTGTTTTATTAACACCATAACCGGCATCACAACGCTCTTTTGCAGCTCGGGATGCGACATCACGTGGCACCAAGTTACCAAATGCAGGATACCTTCTTTCTAAGTAATAATCTCTATCTTCTTCTTTAAGGTTGACACCTTTCAACTTCCCTTCACGTATAGCTTTTGCGTCTTCTAAGTTTTTAGGAACCCAAATACGTCCATCATTACGTAAAGACTCCGACATTAATGTCAGCTTAGACTGATGTTCTCCAGAAACTGGAATACAAGTTGGGTGAATTTGTGTATAACATGGGTTTGCGAAATAAGCACCACGACGGTGTGTTCTCCACGCAGCCATTACGTTACTTCCCATAGCGTTTGTAGAAAGGAAAAATACATTGCCATAACCCCCAGAGGCAATCACTACGGCATGAGCTCCATGTCTTTCTATCTCACCGGTAACTAAGTTACGGGCAATAATACCACGTGCTTTACCGTCCACCTTAACAAGATCTAACATCTCATGACGGTTAAACGGAGTTACTTTACCACGGTTGATCTGTCTGTTTAAAGCAGAATATGCTCCTAGCAATAACTGCTGTCCAGTTTGACCTGCAGCATAAAAAGTTCTTGAAACAAGTACACCACCAAAAGAACGGTTGTCTAACAATCCACCATACTCACGAGCAAAAGGAACTCCTTGTGCCACGCACTGGTCGATAATGTTAGAAGAAACTTCAGCAAGTCTATGAACGTTTGCTTCACGAGATCTATAGTCCCCTCCCTTTATGGTATCGTAAAACAAGCGGTAATTAGAATCTCCATCTCCTTGATAGTTTTTGGCAGCGTTAATTCCTCCTTGTGCAGCAATGGAATGCGCACGACGCGGAGAATCATTATAACAAAATGTCTTTACATTGTAACCTAGTTCAGCAAGAGTGGCTGCAGCAGATCCCCCTGCCAATCCAGTTCCCACAACAATAACATCTATGTTACGTTTGTTTACTGGGTTGACCAGATTAATGTGATTTTTATGATTGACCCACTTCTCTGCAAGAGGTCCTTTAGGTACTTTAGAATCTAATACTGACATAATTTATATATTATGAGTGAGTAAAATAGTGGTACAACGCAATGAAAATAAACCCTGCAGGTATCAATACGGACCACGCATAAGTTGCTTTTCTCAATCCGGCACCTTGATTAACGGCCTTTGCTCCCATAGACTGGAAAGAGCTGTTAAACCCGTGCCATAAGTGCATGGCTAATAGAATAAAGGAAACAACGTAAATACCCACTCTCACTGGATTAACAAATTTCTCTTTCAATTCTGGTAAGTAACGAGTCGCATCTTCAGGTTGAACATTTATATATTTCACAGTCATTTCATGAACCCAAAAATCATACATATGCAATCCTAAAAAAGCAAGTACTACAAGACCTGTAATGATCATGTTGCGAGAAACCCAAGAAGAATTTGAATTACCAGAGAATTTAGCATATTTGATAGGGCGTGCTTTTCTATTTTGAAAGTCAAGAACGATCCCCATAATAAAGTGTATGATCAACCCGCCTATTAATATAGGCTGAGCAACAAACTGTACTAATGGATTATACCCCATAAAATGCGACCACTCATTAAAAGTATTTGGTGCAATTACAGAAGTAATATTAATTACAAAATGCTGTGTTAAGAATATAACTAGGAATAATCCTGAAAGTGCCATTACCCACTTTCTAGCAAGCGATGATTTTACTAATGCGCTCATGTATAATTTTTTAATTTGCTGCAAAGATAACTTTCAGACGCCTCAATATCAATCGTAATAGTTAAAAGGCCTTATACTTTACCTTATTTGGATTGAGTCTTAATAGTTTCTAGGCACATTCGTTTGTACTTAGTAGTAATTGGCAGCTCCTCCTTTCAATGAAAGGGTTAAGAAACTGTTGTTTTTTGTTTGCTTAAAATTTATATTCATTACCATAAGCACACAACCCTAAGTTTACTTTTTCATCCCTATAGAGGAGTTGACAGGCACCGACAAATAATTATATTTCGCTTTCGCGAAAGCGAGCATAAAAAAGCCACTCCTTTGTAAGAGTGGCTTAATAATCGTTTAACTATTGATATTCTAGATACAACCAGGGTTAGGGTTCACTGGAACATCAGTAGTAAGCGTATGATACCATGCCAAGGCTGGATCATTTGCTTGTACGGTGCGCAGCACCATCCTATTGGCAGTTATTTCTAAGATTTCATACTCACTACTTCCAACGTACCAACTGATAAAACTATCATTGGCTAAGAGCATCGTAGTTTTTCTAGATTGATCCACTGGAACGTCTGTATCCAGTGTAGGAAGAAAAGTCACCTCCCCAGGAGCTGGAGCTGTAAATGGCAAGCATTCATCAGCATTATTAGGATTAAGAGCCGAAGGGCCTCCAAATTGACTTAAATAGGTGTTGTGAAAATAAGTACCCCCAAAGTTATTCAATTCGTAAACGACATCATTTCCTACTTTGGTAAATACCATCTCATCTTCATAAAAACATTCGGTCAACTCATTACAATACCTGCCAAATGCTGGAACTGGAAAAAATGCCGGAGTATAATAAGCATCTGGCGACTGTCCACCTATCAAGTTTGTAGGTCCTACTCCCCAATGACCGTTTTCAGCTACCGACCAATACCAAGTTTTAGACGACCCTCCTGTTAAAAAATCCTTAGCTTCTGCATCGTCAAAGGTGCTCAAAACGTCAATTACGACTGTTTGTGTTGTTGCCGCTCCTCCGGTACCAGTAGCTGTTACAGTTACACTGTAACTAATCACACCTAATTCTACAAAACGGTGTTCGATACTTCCACTAAAAGAAGACCCCGTGCGACCATCACCAAAATCATAGGTATAATTAATTGCATTATCTGCTGTAGCATTAAAAACTACTATACCAGTTCCATCTCCATTGGGATCTGTTGTACTTTGGCCTTGTATAGCAATTGTTAGTTCCAAATTAGTGGGCGCAGTTACTGGACCAAAGTCTGTATCATCATCTTGACACGCCTGAAAGGAGGCTCCCAGCATCAAGATTATTAAAAGCTTAAAGTAATATTTCATTTTTATTAGTTTAGTTAGTTTTAATTAGGTCATCAATGTAAATGGTCTCTGCAGAAGATGTTGCTGATAGAGGATCAAAAAAGATAACAATATTTCTTAAATCAGCTGTAGTAGGACCCGTAAATCCATTAAAGGTTAACTCTTCCCAACCGTTAGCTACCGTAGTAGTAACACTTGTCACTTCTTGAAACAAGCCCCCGTTACCAATTCTCTCGATTTTTAGCCATACAGGTAACCCTACTCTAGGAGAATACACTTTTAAAGTAAATGAGGTTGTTGCACTAAATACAACAGGTTGATCTACAACAATGGCAACTAAAGAAAAATTATTAGGCCCCGTAGCAGGTCTAACAAATTGCATCACCGTACTAGAATTATTGACCATATCTGGTACAGGGTTCGGAATTATAGAAAATGCTCCATTATTCGTTCCTATGTTATAGATTCTATTAGGATCTTCAAAAGTTAAAGGCAATAGTATTGGAGGACCATCAGCTAGTTCAATATCATCAAAATAGTTCACGTCATTAGTAGGGGCTGCTCCTAAATCAAAAAATACTACAAAACGACTGAATGGTTGTGTTGTATCTAGGCCTGTAGTATCAAAGAAAAGTGTTTCCCATTCTCCTATTCTAGTTGTAAAAGCTTCATAATCAGCTGAAGCAATAGAACCGTCGGCATTTTCTAATTTAACGGTAACCTTTGTTCCAATAGGCATTGGAGACCAGGTTTTCATCCTCAAACTTTGTGGCCCAGAGAAGTCTATAGGACCTCCTAGCGGCACTACAACACCTCCGTAGGTTTGTGAACCAGTCTTTACAATGCTGACTACTTTAGCGCTATTATTACCTAAGCTAACATCAGGATTATTGATGATACTCACGTTTGATTCAAAGTTGATTAAATTGTAATTTAAAGTAGTGGATTCAAAAGTCAAAGGTAAAATTACTGGGTCTTCAATCATAACTACTTCGGTTACGGAAGTAATAGCAGCGCCACCACTCAAGGCAGTAACCGTTATGTCATAAGTTCCCGTACTTGAATAATCATAAATAACCTCCTCACCTTCCATAAAAACAACAGCCGCTAATGCTGGATCTTCCCCAAAAGTAACTTCAAAAGCAGTCTCAAAGTCTGCTGTAGCACTTACGGAAATACCAAAATTAGAAGCAGCACTTTCTGTAATAGTTACCACTAGATTCTCTGGTGGTCTAAAAGACACCTCGAGGTTTTTAGTAAACTCTGTAGTTTTACCGCTTAAATTAGTGGCAACAACTCGCACGGGGTAAGTACCTTCTACATAATTGCGTTGTGCATTTTCTCCTAATGACAGTAGAGTAGATTCTCCAGTACCATCAGCATAGAACACTTCAAAGCTTGTCACATCAACACCTGTAGGTGAAATGGTCACTAAACCAGAATTATCTTGAGTAATATTAAAAACGAGATCAAGATCACTTGGCGCTTCAAGCGCTAAGCTTAAGTCTGTATCATCATTACTATCACAACTCCACAGTGCCGTGGTGGTTACTATTAGAGCAACAACTAAAAATTTAATGTTTTTCATTTCAAATCGTATTAATAATTAGGATTTTGTTCCCATCGGTCTCCAGCAAGTAAAATCTCTTCTAGTGGGATTGGGAAAACTTCATGTTTACCAGTTACAAAACCGGGTATTTCAGCAGCTGCACGACCAGTTCTAACCAAATCAAAGAAATGGTGTCCTTCTCCTACTAACTCAAGCCTGCGTTCAAGAAATATGGCGTCTTCTAAGGCTGTTCCAGAAACTTGGACATCAGGTAATCCAACCCTATTGCGCACCTCGTTTAAATAAGTCCGTGCTTGTCCGTCACCCAAACTCCCGCTATTATATGCTTCTGCAGCCATAAGGTACACGTCTGCAAGTCTTATAGCTCTGTAATTATTAGGATTGGTCAGGTTGGCATCGCCAGTATTCAAATCACCTTGTCTAGCTATATATTTTCTATTGTAATACCCAGTATGTTCAAAGCCTACACTAAAGGTAGCGTTGTTAGCTGCCGCGAAAGCGTCTATATCTAAAATTGCGGTGTCTTTACGTGGATCTGCAGGGTCAAATAAATCTACGATTTCTTGTGTAGGGACATTAAAACTAAATCCAGAATCAAAAATAGGACCGTTGTAATTTCTAATACCATTAAATCCTACTGCGACATTACCTTCACTACATTGCAAACATCCAAAACCAGCGCCGTCTGCATCTGAATATTGGACTTCAAAAACAGATTCTGAATTGTTTTCATTATCGTTTTCAAAGATAGTAGTGTAGTCCGTTACCAAACTATATGGCCCCATAAGGATGAGCTCATCCAGGACATTAGCAGCCTCTATATATTTCTCTTGAAACAAATATACCTTACCCAATAATGCTTGTGCGCTTCCTTTCGTAGCTCGACCCACATCAGGAGTGGTGTATTCTAAATTGTCAATTGCAAATATCAAATCCCGTTCAATCTGTGCGTAAACTTCTGCTTTAGGTGTGCGGTCTACTTCAAACTGATCTCCAAATAGAAATCGCTTATCAACTGCTAAAGGAACATCTCCAAAAAATTTAACCAATTCAAAATAGTAGTAAGCTCTTAGAAAACGAGTTTCCCCTAGAACTCTGGGCTTATCAGGAAAATTAGTATTATTTTGGAATTCCATGATATAATTTGCTCTGTTCACACCAGCAAACATCCACCTCCATAAATCTGTTAATTGAGCGTTTACAGGAGTATGAATCATATCGTCAATTTGCTGTATTCCTATCACGTCAGTTGCACTCTCACCACCAGCTAAGGTATTATCTGAAGCTATCTCACCTAACATCACGTTAATATAACTGGACTGCAACATGTCATACGCAGCAATTAGAGCATTTTCGTAATCAGCTTGTGTATTAAAAAAGTTTTCTGAATTAGCATCCTCACTAACAACCTCTACATAATCCTCGCTACATGCGTTAAAGCCTGCCGCTGCGACGAATAATAGTATATATATCTTATAAATTTTCATCTTGATTATTTTTTAAAATTTTGCATTTATTCCAACTAAAAAGGTTCTCGCCACTGGATAAAATCCATTGTCTATACCACTTGATAACGGGTCTCCAGAGCTAGCGCTAGGATCATACCCTCTGTACTTTGTAAGTGTAAAGGCATTATTTACAGATGCATAAACCCTCAATTTACTCAACTTCAAATTATCAAGTGACGACTCGTTTAAGGTATAACCAATTTGCATGTTTTGAGCTCTTAAAAAAGAGGCATCTTCTACAAAAAAGTCTGAAAACACTTGATTTGCTGTTGCCCCTGTAGTCACTCGCGGTACAGAATTGGTTGATCCCTCGCCGGTCCAACGGCCTAACGCGTTAGTCGTTAAGTTGGTTAAAGGCTGGTTTCGTTCATAATTGCGCACCATATCATTCCCTATTGAAGCGTACAAATAGGTTTGTAGGTCCCAGTTTTTATAATTGAAACTAAGGTTGAACCCCATGGTGAAATCTGGTAAAGCATCACCCAATTCGGTACGGTCATCGGTGTCTATAACTCCGTCATTATTTAAATCTCTATATCTGAAATCTCCAGGCTGTGCATTAGCGCCCAAGGCGATTTGAGATGGATGAGCTGCCACTTCGGCGGCATTTTGAAAAATTCCATCGGTTTGATACCCGTAAAAATATCCAATAGTAAATCCTTCTTGAAATCTGGTAATAGGGGGCTGCCCAACACCAAAGCCTCCGGCCTCAATAAAACCATTTTCGTTGTTTACAGAAAGGACTTCATTATCCAGAGTGGCCAAATTGTAACTTACATTAAAACTAAAATCATCTGTAACCTGATCTGAATACCCCACCGAGAATTCTAGACCCCGATTACGTATATCCCCCCCATTTATGAATGGTGCAGCCGAACCAGGTGCCCCAGAACCCAATATCCCAGATACTGCTGGAGAAATCAATAAGTCATTAGTCTCCCTATTGTAATAATCTAAAGTAACGTTTAATTTAGATGATAAGAATTTCATATCCAATCCAACATTAGTGGTAAATTGTTCTTCCCACTTAATTTCCGGATTACTCAAAGCTCCACTAGCGGTTCCGTTGAAAATTTGACCATTAAATACATACTGTCCTTCTCCATTAAGTAGAGACACATATCCAAAAGCAGGAATACGGTCATTACCTATGATACCAGCAGATGCTCGTACTTTAAGGAAGTCTATAACGTTACTGTCCTTTAGGAAGGATTCGTCTGAAGCGATCCAACCTACACTACCTGAAGGGAAGATACCAAATCTATTTTCAGGTCCAAATATGGTACTCCCATCACGTCTAACAACAGCGGAAAGCAAATACTTCCCCTTATAATCGTACTGAACACGAAGGAAATGAGAAAGCAACCTCTGATCAAAACGACGCGCTCCATTGAGATCTCCATTAATAACACGTTCTGCCCCCGCTATACTTACCTCATTATAATCATTGCTTACATTACCAAAACCGGTAAGGTCATTAAAGTCCCCTCGAGTTCTAAAGGCACTCATCCCTATGGTAGCCTCTAAATTGTGTTTATCAGCAAATGTATTGTCGTATTTTAAAAACGCATCATAGGTATAATCACTGAAATAATTGTTATACGTACTAAATACATTTTCAGTTAAATTGAATACTTTACCTGAACCATAAAATGCTCTAGGATTAAAATTATTCCCGTAAGCTTCAGAATAATTCGCTTGTATACGAGCTGTAGCTTCAAAATGATCTAGAAAAGAATAGGTCAACCCAAAGTTACCACTGATCTTCCCTACTTTATTTTTATTAAATGTGTTTGCTAGTTGGGCCTCAGGATTAATAACTTCATTTCCCAAACCTTCTGCCAATGAAAATTCACCGGCTTGATCTCTAACCGGAATCGTAGGCGCCATGTTTAACGCATTAAAAAGAACAGATCCTAGACCACCGTCATTGATGTTCTTGTTACTCGTATAAGAATAAAGGAACCCTGTTTTCATTTCCAAGTTTTTAGTCCATTTATGATCAAAATTTCCTCGCATAGTAAAACGATCAAAATCAGACTTATCACTCCCTACTATACCATCTTGACTTAACACTGAAACACCAAAAGCATAAATAGATTTTTCTGTACCTCCTCGTATAGAAATATCATTATTAAGGATCAACGCATCATCAAACACCTCATCTTGATAGTTGGTATTGGTTAAATTAGATATATCCGTAAAAGGTAAAGCTTCGCCGTTATTTGCAAATGCTTCATTTTTAATCAAGGCATACTGCTGTGAATTCAATGTAGGAAGCCTTCTAGTGGTTTCCTGAAAACCTCCCCAAGAATTGTATTCAACAGTTAATGGCTGGTTTTTGCGACCGCCTTTTGTAGTGATAATAATCACCCCATTTGCAGCCCTTACCCCATATATACCAGCCGTTGCATCTTTCAAAACAGACAAGCTTTCGATATCCCCAGGGTTGATAACGCTTAAGTCTTCAATAATGTTTCCGTCTACTAATATTAAAGGACGGTTATCGCCATTAGTAGAAATACCGCGTATCCTAATGTTTAACCCTGCTCCAGGAGATCCCGATGAAGAGGTCACATTAACTCCAGCCACTTGGCCCTGAAGTGCTTGCTCTACTCTAGTTGGCTTCAAGTTTTCAATTACTTTACTGTCCACTACACTCACTGCCCCCGTAACTTCTCTAACCGCTTGAGTGCCGTATCCAACGACTACCACCTCTTCAAGTGCAGCTACATCTGCCTGTAAGCTTACGTTTATAGTAGCGGTATTAGCTACTGTAACTTGTTGAGTTATCGTACCTATGTACGAAAATTTAAGGATATCCCCTGGTGAAGCAGCTATGGTGTAGAGACCATCAAAATCTGTGGTAGTACCCTTATTCGTGTTTAGGTTGAGAACAGTGGCTCCCAATAAAGCCTCTCCTGTAGATTGTTCAAGAACCTTTCCTGAGATGATACCTTCTTGCGCGAAGCTGAAAGCTGCGACAAAATAAAATAGTAAAAATGTAAATTTATTCATGAAAATCGCTTTATTTCATAATTAAAAAGAGTTTCTATAACGTTGTAGGTTAAGATCCTCTTAAAGTTAGAATTCAAATTTAAAAAAAGTTAATTGATTTTGTCATAAAATTCGTTACAGCAATAGTGCTACGTTGACAAAATATAGTTATTTTATTTATTATCAGTTATTTACAGTTTTTTTGTAAGGTAAATTCAACGGATAATGATCAATTGATGTGGAAATGTATAGTGAAAAATAATTAAAAAGATGCTTCTTATTTTTTACTTAGGTTAATGACGAGGAAGGCTTTAAAGCTATCCGCACTACCAATAGTTATAAAAACATGATGAGAACAATATCATTAACAACTAATCAAGTGCTCCTATTGCATAAAACCAACTACAACAGATCAATAATGCAGCTGTGGATTTCATCTTTGAGTGTCAAATAAACAACTATCTTAGTGATCAAAGCCGCCCTAAAAATAGTCGCTCAAAATTTAATAATCTCTAGCAGTACTCCCACATATAACATAAGTAAAGATATTAGTCTGGATAGAAAACAACAAACTAACAACAGTTTGCTGTTTAGTTACATGGATTCTTTTAAATTGCACCTCAATAGAACGCCTTTAACAGGTGTGCGCTTTACATAGAGTTTTGATTTAAGATTATAGTACTACATGCACTTTAAAGAACAAAAACAATGCTACTTTGCTTTTTTTATCATCGCACTTGGTGGGGCTCTTTTCTATGTCACAAAACCCTATTTGCCGAATAACGTATTTGTAGAAGGTAATAGCTCTGCTCATAGTGTCGTAGATCGTCTTATGATCGAAGCAATGAATGACTTGGAAATTGGGGGAGCACCTGTAACAGCCATTCAGGATTCTAATCAATTAAAAAAAGTGGTAACCCAACCTGTAAGCTCAACAAAAGCGGTTTCTAACAAAACATCATTGGAAACTTTAAACGACACCTACTATCAACACCTTATAAGTGCTTCGGATTTCGATTTTAACCTGGAATATCGTCCCACAGACTCATCGCGTATAATTGCTATTCCAAAACCTTTTCCTTTAAAAAGTTATACCGGTATCAATCACTTGAATCGTTTTTTTGAAAAGCTTTACGAACTGGAACAATCAAAAAAAGCAAAAGTACGCATCGCTTATTACGGCGACTCAATGATCGATGGCGATTTGATAGTTCAGGATTTTAGGAGCGCATTACAAAACCGTTTTGGGGGTCTTGGAGTAGGATTTGTTCCTATACAATCAGAAAGTGCGCGATCCCGTTACTCTGTTAAGCATTATACATTAGGAAACTGGAAGGAGGACAACTTTATGAAAGGTAGCGCAGATAGTATTCCCTATGGAATAAATGGTGCTGTTTTTTTTCCAGTAGACGCTACCGCACGAGTACACTATGTTGCCAGTGGTATTAAAAACGCTTACCAACTCAACTCGCCACGCCTCTTTTACGGCTCCGGTAATAAAGACGCTGTCCTTAAAGTAACCGAAGAAAAAGACAATAGCGCTACCTATATTCTGTTGAACGGTACACAAAGCTTTAATTCAGTTCCTATATCCACAAATAACCTACGAAAAATCCAATTGGACTTTTCAAATGCGCAAAACACTCCTATCTATGGAATGGATTTTTCAAATCATACAGGAATAGCTGTAGACGGTTTTTCTAACCGTGGTAATTCTGGATTGCCATTGAGTTTACTAAATATTTCTCAAATGCAAAAGTTTGACCAAAGCTTAAGCTATGACTTGATCATCCTTCAATTTGGAGCTAATGTACTCACTAGAAAATCTAAAAATTACAATTGGTATTACAACCGAATGACTCAAGTGGTACATCATTTGAAACAAGCGTTCCCAGAAGCTGATGTTTTAATACTAGGTACTGCAGATAAAGGAACAAAACTTGACGATATTGTAAAAACAGATAGCAGTGTTGTAAAGTTATTGAGGTCCCAACAACAATATGCATTAAAAACGCAGTCCAGCTTTATAAGCCTCTTTCATTTGATGGGAGGCGTCAATACAATGCCTATCTGGAGCGATCAAAAGCTAGCAAATAAAGATTTTACTCATTTTAGCCCTCAGGGTTCCCGTAAAATAGGTGGGATGATTTATGAAGAATTGATGAATGGGTATTCCGCTTTCGCGAAAGCGAGAATACAGCAAAATATGTTACAACAAAAGGCAGATAGCCTATACATAAAAGCTGTAAACGACAGTATTTCTTACCTGCGAAGACCATGATCAAAGCTCATATTTTTCTATGGATCGGTCTTTTGACGTTAACATCATATGGGCAACAAATAGAAGATGTACCAATCAACCCCTTATTGATAGATCGCAGTTTTCAAGAGATAAAAAACCCCTTGGTATTGAATGATTTTTTTCAAAAACTCCAAGAACTAGAGAGCGGCAATAGAAGTCAAGTAACTGTGCTACAACTAGGGGACTCTCATGTTCAAGGACCTTATTTCCCACAATATATAAGACAAGGTTTGCAGAATAAATTTGGTAATGCAGGCCGAGGTTTTGTATTCCCTTATCGAGTTGCTGGCACTAATGGGGCAGTAGATGTCAAGTTTAAAGCAAGCGGCGACTGGAAGGCAGTGCGCAATGTAAAAAGTAATGGAGATGATGATATCGGACTGAGCGGTATCAACCTAGAAACCGCAAACAATGATTTTCTGATGGAAATTAATCTGAGTGAATCATTAGAAGAGGTTACTGAAATAAAAATAGTTTCCCCACATCCCGATCGTTTTAAAATAAGCCTTGCTGACAAACGTGATCTTCTCCTAAAAGTCAACATCAACAAAACCTATAACGTAATTTCTGGAGATTACCTAGGTAAAATCGCCGCTCAATTCCATACTTCCATTCAGAAAATTCAACAAGTAAACGGGATGAAAAACACACATTTACGAGCTGGACAAACTCTTGAAATACCAACGGGGAATACACAAAATAAAGTCCTATCTGAAGCGAGTTTTACCGATCTTGCCTCGTTAGATGGAATCACTTATCAAATTCCTAAAGGAGTGAATCAGCTTTATTTGAGACCTGCACAAAAGGAATCAAAGTACCTTCTCGACGGACTCTTATTGAGCACTGGAAAGAACGGTATCAACTTTCACGGCATAGGTGTCAACGGGACCAAATTTAGTGATTACAATATATTTCCTAGATTTTTTGATCAGATGGCGGCCTTAAATCCGGACTTGATCATCATCTCTTTAGGAACTAACGAGAGTTTTTACGATACCTATACAGAAGAGAAGCTAAAGGAAGCTATGGACGTATTCAATCGCGAAATGATCCAACGTGAAATGACGGGGAGTGTGTTGTTAACCAGCCCACCGCCATCAATGAAGAATCGCAAACAAATCAATTCTACCGCAACAGCATATGCCTATGAAATGGGCGTCTTTGCCAACTTAAATTCTTGGGCATTCTACGATTTACATTCGGTTTCTAAAACAAGTCGTGCGATGCCCTATTGGCACGATGCAAACTTAACCTCGAGTGATAAAATTCATTTCTTAGAAAAAGGCTATCAGCTACAAGCACTACTACTTGTGGAGTCCATCATTAACTCCTATGCCGATTATAAAAAATGATGGAATGGAACGATATATGGAGCTGGTTAAGTTATGATCCACAAAGCCCATTACTATTTAATAGTGAGGCTTTTTTATATCTGTTTCTAGGTTTTTATCTGTTGTATATTTTTATGTCCGATGCTCGTAAAATGCGCATCTTATATGTTATCGCCTTTTCTTTATTTTTCTATTACAAATGTAGTGGGGTGTACTTTATACTGCTTATATTTTCTTCGTTTGTAGATTATTACCTATCTGAATTGATTTACAAAAGCCATGATAAAAGAAAAAGAAAATGGCTGCTTATTCTTTCCTGTATTATCAATTTAGGACTGCTCGCTTACTTTAAATACACCGGCTTCCTCACCGCTAATTTTAATGCTCTTTTTTCAGGTGATTTAAGTTTTGGGACTGTATTTCTACCTGTAGGCATCTCATTTTATACTTTTCAAACCATGTCTTACACTATAGACGTTTACAGAAAAGAATTAGAACCGGCTAGAAATATTTGGGATTTTATGTTTTTTGTTTCTTTTTTTCCACAATTAGTTGCGGGACCTATTGTAAGAGCAAAAGATTTTATACCTCAGATTTATGAAAAACTACAACTTTCTAAAAAGGAGTTGAGTTATGCCTTGTTTCTCATTATGGGTGGATTACTTAAAAAAACAGTCCTCTCAGATTTCATTAGTGTTAACTTTGTAGATCGTGTTTTTGAGTTTCCAGATAATTACGGTGCTTTTGAAAACTTACTTGCCGTTTATGGGTATACCCTGCAAATTTATTGTGATTTCTCCGGCTATTCCGACATTGCTATAGGTCTTGCACTTTTGATGGGTTTTACATTACCTCCTAACTTTAAAACACCCTATAAAAGTAGCAGCGTTACCGAATTCTGGCGCAGGTGGCACATCTCTCTTTCAAGCTGGCTAAGAGATTACCTCTACATATCTATGGGCGGTAATCGCCAGGGTAAAATACGCACGTACTTCAACCTTTTTATGACCATGTTACTCGGTGGATTATGGCACGGTGCCTCTTGGAAGTTTATTCTTTGGGGAGCGATGCATGGAACCGTTCTCATTATCGAAAAGGCCTTCAACATCCCAAAATTAACTGGTAGGAGCTTTCCTTTAAAACTCATCGCAGGAATACTGACGTTTCACTTTGTAGCTTTTTGTTGGATTTTCTTTAGAGCATCAGACTTTAACAATGCCTTGAATGTCATTTCTAATATAGGCCGTATAGAATGGAACCCTCAGATCTGGTGGACCGTATTAAAGGGCTATCAAAATATAGCTATTGTTTTATTGATAGGTTACCTATGGCATTTTATACCTCAAAAAGTGCAGGACAAGCAACTGGAATTATTTCATAGAATACCAGTTGCAGGTAAGGTACTTTTATTTGCTGCAGTCATCTGGGTAATAAGTGCTACAGCTAGTAGTGAAGTGCAACCTTTTATTTATTTTCAGTTTTAAAATGAAGATCAAATAATCCTTGTTTTAAGGTATTGCTACTAAAAAAATAAAAACCCCATTAAATGTTCTCGTTTGGAACAGGAAATCAAATAACTATACCTCCCGCTTGGAGGTATTATAAAATTAACTGGTTGGTGTCCAAACTAAAATCAGAATGCACAAAGAATACCCAATAGTTTAACTCAGCAACTATTATGACCCCTATATCGAGGTTTTGTGAAACTACAGAGGTATAAATTGGTGTTCAAATAAAACAAAATAGATCACCGAACAATTTAGAATCATCACTCAACTCCACTTAACTCAAATTCACCATAAACAATTCACTTGCAATTCCATCGCTAAGAAACTTCCCTTTTCTAGTCACAAATAAGGTATCGCCGTCTAGGTAAAGCAAGTGGTCTTTTAAATATTCATCGGCTTGTTTTAAAAGGTATTGTTTAAAATTTAGCCCGTAATCTGTTTCTATTTTCTGAAGAGAAACCCCATAAATAGTTCGCAAACCGGTCATGATGTATTCATTATAACGATCTACCAAAGTCAGCTCTTCTGTTTCCATAGGCAATTCTCCTGCTTGAATAGACTTGATGTATTTTACATTGTTATTGATGTTCCAGCCACGCCTATTTCCATCAAAGCTATGCGCACTTGGGCCAATGCCTATATAACTTTTTCCGGTCCAATAAGCCGTGTTGTTTTGGGAGAAGAAACCTTCCTTGCCAAAATTGGAGAATTCATAATTTTTAAAATGATACAACTCCATAAGGTCTAGCAGAATCTCAAAATGTTCTTGTGCTACCTCATCTTCTACTGGAGCCACAATTCCTTTTTCTATAAACGATTTAAGGGCTGTATTTTCTTCTATAGTAAGTGCATAACTGGAAATGTGTGGCACTTTTAAATCTATGGCTTTGTTTAAATTTTCTCGCCATCTTTCATTGCTCATTCCTGGAATACCATAAATAAGATCAATTGAAATATTAGGGAAATACCGCACTGCTTGCTGGATGCATTGATACGCTTCAGTAGCATTATGAGCGCGATTCATCAGTTGGAGATCTTCTTCAAAAAAACTTTGCACGCCTATAGAAAGACGGTTGACTCGTGTTTTTGAAAAAGAAATGAGTTTTTCTTCGGTCAAATCATCGGGGTTTGCCTCCAAAGTAATTTCTGGTTGTGCTACCACGGTATAGTGATCAAAAATAGTTTGGATGATCTTTTCTATCTCTTGAACTTCTAAGACACTAGGAGTTCCCCCTCCAAAATAAATGGTTTGCACTGCAATATTTTTAAACTCGCTTTCGCGAAAGCGTAATTCATCACAAATAGCATCAATCATATTGATTTTATGTTTCAGATTAGTGCTGAAATGGAAGTCGCAATAATGACAAGCCTGCTTGCAAAAGGGAATATGTATATAAATACCGCTCATTGAAACAAAAGTAAGTCTTAAAACACTAGCAAAATATGGCACTTATGACAAAATATATGACTTGACCAAAAGTGACTTGTTTTGTTTTCAAGCTTAAGACTGCTTTGGACGTACTTATTTAGCACCCATAATTTAAAACAGTCTTTGTTTTGTAATAAGACTCTTGTATGTCCTAAATAAAGAAAGCAGCTCTTGATTCAAGAGCTGCTTTAAAGTTAATCAAGTTGATGCCTTACAAATCATATCGCACTTGTAAATACACATAACGTGGTTGCACCGTATAAAACTGAGTACTAGTAGCAATCTGACCAAAAGAGTTGTTGTTCAATGCCTCTGTATTTAACAAGTTAGTAGCAGCAACTTTATATTCCCATTTGGAATCTGGTTGGTTATAAAATAGGGCAGCTTCTAGGAAATCATAATTATTCTCCACATTTTGAGAAGTAGAGAACAGATTTAAATCATAATCCACATCAAAAAACCAAGCTTTATTGATTTGCCAATCTGCATTAAGAGTTATGGTTTGTCTAGTTGAATTATTGGTAAATCCCCCATTGTCAGAATTATTAAAACTCACGTCATAACCTACTTCAAAATTCACTCCTTCTTGATAATTACTTCGAGTGCTTATTCCATAATTATGAATAATGTTGTCAGATTCACTTGGCGCGCCATTAATTAGATTGTTAAATGTGCTCCAGTTTAAACCTGCATTTACACTAGCTCTAATTTTCCCAAATTCTCTAGAAAAACTTCCAGAACCACTCGCAGTTTCATTTGCAAATGGGGAATTGATCAAGTTACTTTGCTGATTAATATCTTGAATATTTACGCTGCTTTGTATGGCATCTGTAGTTCTTGAATAAGATAGTTGAGCGCGTATATTTGTGTAATTAAACATATTAAAATTGAAGTAATTTAAACTGTAACGATCGTTTAAGGCTCCTGTTAATTGATTATTACCACTGAACAAAGAATTGTAGTTATTAAAAACTGTTCCTAGCGCATAGTTTTCTACATCTGTAAAACTTACAGTCCTACGGTAATCAAAGTTGATGTTCTCGCTAGACCTTAAGGCAAAACGCACATTAAAATCTGGAAGTATTTCTTGAAAATCTAACTCGTTAGTATTGCCTAGCTGTGTGTCTTCTATATGAAAACTATGGGCGGTTACTCCTGGGGTAATCGTAAACTTCCCGGTGATAAATTTATAATGCACTGCGCCAAATAAGTCTCTGAATTTATAATTCACATCGTTTCCTAATGTTGGGTCTGTTAGGTCGTTTTGAGAGCCGTCGTTACGTATTTGAAATATATTGGTGTTGTACTCTTGATTTACAATAGATGTTCCAACAGTAAAGTTGATGTTGCTTTTCTTGTTAAGTACTCTCCAATAATCCACCTTAGTGTCTAATTTTTGGCTTTCCACAAATTTTTGTTGATTGATATTGTATGGGTCTGCTGGGTCGAGTCCTAAGTTTCCTTGAAAAGGTTCTGGATCTGCAACACCTTGTCGATCTCTAATAGCGTTATAAAATGGATCTTCTTCAGCATCTACATACCTACCTTCAAAAGCAAAAATGTCTTTATCGCTCAATGTATAATACATATTGATCGATTGATCTAATGTAACAGGTTTTTGAGATTCATTTTGGTCTATATCTTCTACAAAACCACTACGAGAAGAAGTAAAGTCATTGAACTGACTTACATCACTCAGATTTATTTGTCCATCATATTCAAAAGTAAAATTTTCATTAGGCTTATAATCTGCTCCTAATTTGAAAATCCCTATTTGATTGCGTTGAAAGGATCTGTCTTCGGTATTTTCCACAACACCAGTCTCAATAAATGTTCTACTTGCTATAGTTTCTTGTTCCGTATCGGTACTTGAGAAAATAGCAAACCCATCTAAACTTAAAGCTTTATTTACTTGCCATGAGCCGTTAAATGCACCAAATTTACTTTCGATTTCTTTAGCGCGATTTGCTTGAAGGTTTAAAATTCCTCCTGCGCCTACTCCTACATTTATGGATGATCCAGACGCTCTTGTATTGCCTCTATTAAAACCTGTAAAACGCAAGTATTCTCTAAACGTAAATGACTGTAATCCTAGATTATTAAAATCTGTAAGAATGTTTATAGAAACATCTGGACTGTAATAAAAAGCTTTAGGCTTTGCTTGATAACGCACTGCATCATCCCCTTGACCTATCGCACCAGTCACTTCTCCAAACCAGAAGTTCTTCTTTCCTTCTTTTAATCTAATGTTAATCGCAATGCGATCATCATCATTCCCGAGTCCTTTCAATTGACTTTGATTGTTAAAGTTTTTTAATACCTCAACTTTCCCAACTGCATCTGCAGGAATGTTTTTTGTGGCCAATCTGGAGTCTCCTTCAAAGAACTCTTTTCCATCTACAAAAACCCGCTCGACTGTTTTTCCCTCTACTTGAATATCTCCATCCTCATTTACTTCCATACCAGGAAGTTTTTTGAGTACATCACCTAATTTACGTTCTGTTCCATTCGTAAAACTATCTGCATTATACGTAATCGTGTCCCCTTTAATAGTAACTGGCATGTCATAAACGATGTTCACCGCATCTAACGTGTTTTCATCTTCTAGCATGACATAATTTTTATTTAAGTCATCTTGAATATTTTTTACGGTATCTACGATGGTTTTAAGGCCTAAAAAAGATACTTTAAGAACGTAAGTGCTGTCTTTTTTAAGATTGAGTAGTTGGTATTTTCCAGCATCATTAGTAATACCAAAAGCACCCAAATTCTTATCCTTTTGATAAGCAATCACATTGGCCATTTGAAGTGGAGCACCTGTACTATCTACTACTACACCAGTTATTTTTACCGACTGAGCGCCAGCTAGGGAAAACACAAAACAAGCTAGAAGTGTTACGAGTAAGTTTTTTTTCATTTTAGTTTTTTGATTAAAAAATGCGAGAACAGTGGTTAGCATACTCTCGCATATCATTAGTAGTTAATAGTGGGTATTACTCTCCACGACCTCCACGCCCGCGACCCCATCGCTCTGACATTTCTTTCATTTTTTCTTTGAATAGGCTATTGTATTCTTCTTCGGTAGTTTCTTTTCCTTTAATAGCAGGTTTGATCTCCTCCTTTTCTTCTGGGTTGACTACGATCTTACTACAAAGTAAGGTGGTATTCCCAGCACTTACTTCAAGAATTAATCCTGGAAGACCCGAATATTCTGCCGGACCATGCTGCACTGGAATTTGAGGTGTGAACCATGCGGTAATTTCTACTTGTGGATCTTGTTCAAAAACCTCTTCTATATTCCCATTTGCAAGTGCTAGGCTGTCCTTCTTTTTCTCTTCTGCACTTTCACCTCTACGTCTTCTAAAAGATGACCAGTCCAGTTCATTGTTCTTTTTATTTGCTACGGCTTTTATCGCTTGATACTGACCTATCATTCTAGTTTCTCCTGTGATTTTCCAGTCTAATTGAGGAATGCTGTCTTTTATTAAAAACATCTTTCCCATCATATCACGCTGCTCAATCCACTGACCTTCTTTTAGATTTTTATATTTCTCTCCCCCCATAGAAGTCCCCATAAAGTTTCCCCAACCACCACCTTGCCCAGGTGCAGCAAGTTCTTTTTCTTCTTTATAAATAGATTCATTACGGTTGAATTTCAACACGTAAGTCTTCTCACCCATTTTCTTCATACGCTCCTCTATCCGCTTTTTTTGTTGTGGCGACATCTCACGACCTTCTGGCATCCAGCTCATATCGGTTTTAGTCTTAGACATATAAGTCGCCTCACCATAAAATTCCTGAGCATTTAAGACTCCGGCAAACATTACAGCAAGCGTTAATACAATTGATTTTTTCATCTTTGATTTAATTTTAAAGCAGCCTCCAATTAGCAAGCCCTGGAATAAGACTGAGTAAAACTGGATTAGTTTCAAGTTAAGAGAACTTTAACAACTATTAGTTAAAATCCTATGGTCTCAATGTAAACTCCTTTACCATTACCACGATTTTCCATCCTCTCCTCCATTTTCTTTTTTTGAAGCGCATCAAAGTCTTTTTGATTGATTTTTTTTCCAGCCTTTGGCTTTTTTAGTTCTAAACCTTCTTTAGGGTTGATCTCAATACCTTTTAATAAAATAGTAGTTTCATTAATTTGGATTTCTACGATAAGTCCTGGTAATCCATGAAATTCTCCAGGACCATTGCTTACTGGAATATCTGGAGTATACCATGCTGTAATCGTACGATCACTTTCTTTTACCATAGAAAGAAGACTTGTGCCAGACTCTTCTTCTTCACCATCTTCCAGTTCTTCTTCCTCATCTATTTCTTGTTCTTTTTTAATAGGGAGATAAATTGCTTTGAAACAATTGTATTTACCTATCATTTTAGACTCACTTAATAATTGCCATTCATAGGAAGGCAGCACGTCTTTTATGACAAAATCTTTGCCCATTATATTCCCTTGTTTGATATAGGTTTTTTCTGATAGGTTTTTATAAACAGTACTTCCTACGCCACCAGTTGCCGAAAATGATATAGACATTCCACTTGGTCCACCTGGTTTTTTAAGTTCTTTTACTTTATCATAAGAAGATTCTGTTCTTGTAAATTCTAAGATATATTCTTGTGTACTTCCTTTTTTAAGTTGCTCCATAAGTTGCTTAATCATGGGGTTACTTTCTGCTTTTTTATTATTAGTACTGTCCTCAGGTATATTAATTTTGGTCAAAGCTACATAGGTTGCCTTTGCTTTAAAGTCATTTTGAGCTTGTAAAGTATAGGCTTTCGCGAAAGCGAAAACAACAAAAAGCAACATACTAAGATTATAATTTTTCATGTCAAATGGTTTTTAAAATCACTCAAATATCAACTATTTTTATAGTTATACAAATAAGGCTGAGTTAATATTTGTTAACCGACTTCCTACTGTAGAGGGAATAGCGCACCTTTGAATTATGAATGAAAGAAAATATCACTTTATTCTTGTCTTGATAAGTGTAGTGATCGCCGCTACGCTAGCTATACAATTGTACTGGAATTACAACAATTTTCAAGAGTCTAAAAGGAACTTGGTCTCTGACTTACAAATAAGTCTGGATAAAAGTGTTGATGTATACTATGAGCTCTTAGTTAAAGAAAATAATATAGGTATTATTGTTAAAGAGACTACTAATCGCAAACCAGAGTTTGATAGACTATTTAGAACCACGGACAGTTTGATGCGTGCCGCTGGACAACGCGGATTTAACCTAGACAACAATATCGCTAGTAATATGAGCGAAATTTTTATTGCACAAGGTGGGAACATGGAGACTCTAAACTCTATGGAACCTATGAAAGATCTTTGGAACTTTCCTAACTATAATATCAATAAGCCTGATGGTAATTTCATTGAGGTAGAAACGTTTTTTACAGATCAAATCAATCTACAAAAAACGATGTCAACACTCACTGCAAAAGTAGTAAGAGCTATTCAAGAAAAGGAAATGAATCTGGCACGTATGGATAGTCTCTTTTCTATAAGTCTAGAAAAACAAGGTTGGAAAGTAAATTACAAACTTAACATTGCAAAAGCAGATGTTAACAATGAACTAACTAACGAAATAAATGATAACGTACTTAGAGCAAATTCTAAGTTAATCAAAAAAGGAGATGCCCTTTTACTTCGTTATTCTGGTCTTTCTCCAGAGATTTACAGACTCAACTTAACTGGTATTATTCTCAGTGCATTACTTATCACAGCAGTAGTTTTTTGCCTTTTTTATCTATTGCAAATTATTAGAAAACAAAAGGCGCTAGGAGAGATGAAAAACGATCTTATTTCTAATATCACTCACGAATTTAAAACACCTATCGCTACTGCAAGTGCCGCCTTAGAAGGAGTACAAAGCTTTACTAATAGTGGTGATCAAGTTAAAACAGACCGTTATTTGAGTATGGGCCGCGACCAACTCGTGAAACTTAATGGTATGGTAGAGCGCATCCTTGAAACGGCTACTTTGGACAGTGATGAGTTAATGTTGCAAAAAAGCGGCGTAGTAATCAATGAACTGATTGAAGTGATTATACTCAAACACCAAAACCAAACTTCTAAAAAGATCTCTTTTATAGAAGAAAGCAACGCAATGGTGATCAATGCCGATGCTTTTCATCTAGAAAACGCCATTAACAACCTTATTGATAATGCGATAAAATATGGTGGTGATCATATTGAAGTACAGCTTTGTATGTATGCAGAATCTATAAGCATAACGGTTACTGATGACGGGAACAATTTGAGTTCTAAAGACGTGCGGCTTATTTTTGATAAATTCTACCGAATAGGGAAAGGAAACCAACACGATGTAAAAGGCTTTGGGATAGGGTTATTCTATACCAAATCCATCATTGAAAAACACAAGGGTAGCATTACCGCAACTGTACATCCACAAACCTCTTTTAAAATTACTTTGCCTTATGAATAAAAACAGCATCAACATCATACTTGCCGAAGACGAACCTGCTCTAGGAATGATCGTAAAAGAAAGTTTAGAAACTAGAGGTTTTAACGTGCGTCATGAATTAAATGGCGTTCTAGCCTTGGAGGCATTTCATGAAAAACAACCCGATATTCTTGTTCTCGATGTCATGATGCCTAAATTAGATGGCTTTGAGTTAGCAAAAAAAATACGAATGGAAAATGAGGAAATTCCTATCATTTTTCTGACTGCAAAATCACAAACAGAAGATGTGTTAGAAGGGTTTCACGTAGGTGGAAACGACTACCTTAAAAAGCCCTTTTCCATGGAAGAGCTCATTGTGCGCATAGAGAATTTACTCAGTAGGCAAACAGTACAAAAAACAGCAGCTATTTATGAGTTGGGCGATTTTACCTTTAATTTTCCAAAGCAGCAACTTTTATACAAAGGGGAGGTTACAAAACTGACTCATAGAGAGGCTCATTTGCTCTATCACTTAGTTTTAAAGAAAAACAACGTGCTGGACCGCACCTTTATTCTTAAAAAACTGTGGGGTAATGACGATTTTTTCTCTGGCCGAAGTATGGATGTCTTTATCACAAAATTGCGCAAAAAATTAGCGTTAGACGATCAACTAGAAATAGTAAATGTGCGCGGATATGGCTATAAATTAATAACCCCTTAATCACCTCCTCTTTTTTAGTTCTTATAGCTAGTTATTAGCCTAACAAGGCCCCTTGTTTTCTCGATGAAGAACCTACTTAATGGTAGTAATGGCTTTTTTTCTTCTGATCAAATGATCACTTAAAAGAACTTTTAAAACCTAATAATTGATTTTTGGTTCCATGCATTTAAATAAATTGCTAGAAATATCCACGACATAGTTGTAATTTGCTTTCTATGAAGTGGACCTATTTCTTATTTTTCATTGGTAGTATCGTACAAGGCCAACAAGTGTACAAAAGTGTTGCCCTCAATGCAGACTATTTTTATGGAGTTGACGACTTTGAAGCACTTTATTACGGCAAAAATGGTGCGTTTATTCAACAAAAAGGAAAAGAAACACAAGAGTTTTATGATATACAATTAGGGGATATTACCGAAGTAGATTTGCTCAATCCGTTGAGCATATTATTATTTTATAAAGATACCCAAACCGTGGTATTACTGGATAATCGCCTTAATGAAAAGCAGCGTATTTCTTTAAACCAGCTCTCTCCATCTCGGTTTTTTGAACATGCGAGACTTGCTGGTGAACGACGTCTTTGGCTTCACGATCTGGATCAAAATAGATTGGAACTGCATGATTACATCAATAACAAGACGCTTATTAGCACCGCGGTATTAAAAGATAAGGTATCTCAATTGTTGAGTGATTACAATTTTTGCCATGTGGTGAGTAAGCACCACATAGAGACCTATAATTCTTACGGTAGTAAGACTGCGGTCATGCGGTATGAACAAGGCTCCCTGCTTGATTATGATTTTGGAAGACTCATTAGCCTTAAAGAGGGGCAAATTAAGGTGTTGACAATGGACAAAGAATACCGCTTTCGCGAAAGCGAGATCACAAATAGAAGGATATCAGAAAAGGAAGTGAATTCCCTTTATCTAAAGAACGGAAAACTTTATATTTGGACCGGTAAACGTGTAGACGTGTATACCATCAACCCCTTTAAGAATTAAACATGCATATAGCCGTTGCTGGAAATATAGGCGCAGGTAAAACCACACTTACTCAATTGCTTGCCAAGCATTACAAGTGGACTCCTCAATTTGAGGATGTGCTAGAAAACCCCTACTTAGAAGATTTCTATCAAGACATGGAACGCTGGTCGTTTAATCTACAGGTGTATTTCTTAAATAGCCGTTTCCGACAAATTTTAGAGATCCGGGAAAGTGGTAAAAAGATCATTCAAGACCGAACGATATACGAAGACGCCAGCATTTTTGCGCCCAATCTTCATGCAATGGGATTGTTATCACAACGTGATTTTGATAATTACAGCTCATTATTTGACCTTATGGAAAAAGTAGTTGCTGCCCCAGATTTATTGATCTACTTGCGCAGTTCTATTCCTAACTTAGTAAATCAAATCCACAAACGGGGTCGCGATTATGAAAACAGCATTTCTATAGATTATCTAAGCCGATTAAACGAACGTTATGAAGGATGGGTTCATGGTTATAAGAAGGGGAACCTATTGATCATCGATGTAGATGATATTGATTTTGTGAATCATCCTGAAGATTTAGGAGGGATTATCAATAAAATAGATGCGGAGATGACGGGGCTTTTTGCTTAATAATTACTGAATTAAAAATAACAAAGGCTGTTCTGATAATTTAGAACAGCCTTTGTTATTTATAAAGTTTTCCAACTTTCCAGAATCTCCAATCACGTAGTTAAATGCTATCTCTATACACTAGTGCTTTTCGCTAAAGGCAGAGTCGAGAACTTCTATACAAAAGGGAAAACACATAAACTCCCATTGTGGCTCACTAAAAAGGTGATTGCTGTGGTAGAGAACCAGTTCAATTGATGGATTTAAAACCGCTTATTAATATCCCACTTTAGAACGCACCCTTTTCAATACAGCATCTGCAATATGACGTGCTTTAAAAGCTCCTTCTTCAAGTGCCATATCTAATTCATGCCTATTCTCCATTAAGTAATCATAACGCTTTCTAGCCTCGTTAAAACGTTCACATAGGGCTTCAAACAGGGCCTGCTTTGCATGACCGTAACCATAATTTCCAGCAGCATAATTATTGCGCATTTCTTGAATCTTTTGCTCTGGAGCAATTAATTGATATAAGGAAAAGACATTACAACTTTCTGTGTTTTTAGGCTCTTCAAGTGGTGTGCTATCAGTTTCTATAGACATACACTGCTTGCGCAACTTTTTATCTGATTGAAAAATATCAATGATATTCCCTCTAGATTTGCTCATTTTACCCCCATCGGTTCCAGGAACAAGGAGCCCGTCTTTTTGAATTTTGGCCTCAGGCTCTATAAAAGTAGTCCCCATTTTATTATTGAATCTCCCCGCAACATCGCGTGTTATTTCCACGTGTTGCAATTGATCCTTACCCACAGGAACCACTTCTGCATCATAAAGTAGGATATCTGCAGCCATTAACATAGGATAGGTAAAAAGACCTGCATTTACGTCTTCCAATCGGCCTGCCTTATCCTTAAAGCTATGTGCAAGAGTGAGCCTTTGATAAGGGTAAAAACAAGCCAGGTACCAGTTCAATTCGGTTACCTGTGGTATATCACTCTGTCTGTAAAACACAGTTTTACTGATGTCTAATCCACATGCCAGCCAAGCCGCTGCTGTTGAATACGTATTTTCTCTTAATAATGCTCCATCTTTAATTTGAGTTAGAGAATGCATGTCTGCGATAAAAAGAAAGGAATCATTCTTCTGATCTTTGGACATTTCTATCGCTGGTAAAATAGCACCTAGAAGATTCCCCAAGTGAGGTGTACCAGTAGATTGAACTCCAGTAAGTATTCTTGCCATGATTTTTAATTGAAGACCAAAGATAATTAGTAATCGGTATTCCCCATATAGGAATGTCTAATAATCCCGCTTAAAGTCTGGAAGTATACTGTTTTAAGCGAGATCCTTAAAATAAGATGTCTATGAAGTGATAAATTCGTCTATTTTTGATAACTTGAAATGGATACGCTACATATTAATGCCTCTATACCGAGTATGGTTTTACCTACTCATGGGCATTCCTATTCTTATTTTCTTTCCGCTGCTATTGATTCTAACTATTTCAGAAAAAACCTATCCTCTATTTTTTAAAGTTGCCCGTCTTTGGGCCGTTTTCGTTCTGTACGGAATGGGGTTTTGGCCTTCTATTAAAAGAGCCGAACCTATGAAAAAGGATCAAAGTTATATGCTGGTAGCCAACCATACCAGCATGAGTGATATTATGATGATGTTACTGATCTCCAAGAACCCTTTTGTTTTTGTAGGAAAAAAAGAACTGGCTAAAATTCCGGTTTTTGGTTTTTTCTATAAACGCACGTGTATCCTCGTCGATAGAAACAATCCTAAAAGTCGTACTGAAGTTTTTAACCGCGCTAGAAAGCGCATGCAGGATGGCGTAAGCATATGCATCTTTCCAGAAGGTGGTGTTACAGACGATCTCAACATCGTATTGGACACCTTTAAGGATGGTGCATTTAGACTTGCCATAGAGCATCAAATCCCAGTTCTTCCGGTTACCTTATTTGACAACAAAAAACGTTTCCCTTTTTATTTTTTTAAAGGAGGTCTGGGAATCATGAGAGCACAGGTACATACAGCTCTAGAAACAACAGGGATGAATGTTAACGGAGATAAAGTGCGTTTGCGAGAAAAGGTCAGAACTATCATTCTTCATTCCTTAGAAAAAGAATCCTAAAAATCTAAAAACAGAAAAACCGTTCCATGTTACAGAAACGGCTTCTCATCATCATTGCAAATAATTGAGTTTAATTAAATCACCCTCAACACTCTTGTTTTCCTTTTTCACGAAAAATATTAACTGACGTACAATGATTGTCAGCAAATTAAAATCTGTAAATAACACCGCTATGAATACCTATGGTGTAAGGTCTAAAGGCTGCTGCGTTATTTCTTAATGTACTTAGCTGGTATTTAAATGTAGGCTCTATAAAAGCTCCTAATTGATTGGTAAAGTCATATCCAAATCCTAACCCAAAATTAGCACTCTGATTAAAGTCATTAAAATTAGCATCTTCCCCTAGCTCCAACCGCTGATTAGCATTTTGAACGGCTACTGTATTATCAGTTAAAAAAAGAGCACTGACGCCGCCTAATACACTTATTTTAAACTTCCTATTTATCAGGTTGTACTGCAATTCTAATGGTACTTCTAAATAACCTAGTTGCTGAAAAATCTCTCCTTTAATTCCTTGAAATTGATTGCTTACCAATTCTTGTTCGGAAAAGCCAGTCTCAAACGTTTCATTGAATAAATCACTAGTATTAGTGGAGGCGTCACTTACTGCACTAGCGTTATAAACTTGATCCAACTGCTGATCTCGAGAAGCTATACTTAAATTGACCTGATAATTAATGCCTT
>Ga0136655_1000144_pt1 | contig 30801 bp, 27 predicted proteins | sample CPBDNA_2_FD_94863 | JGI IMG/M metagenome (GOLD analysis project Ga0136655, IMG submission 94863) | Freshwater to marine salinity gradient microbial communities from Chesapeake Bay, USA - CPBay_Spr_15_0.8_DNA (version 2) | ecosystem: Environmental > Aquatic > Marine > Coastal | place: USA... | reverse complement strand
TCGTGACCATCTCAACTTCCGAAGGGGACACAGGTTTTGTCTATGAAGGTAAAGGAACTTGGGATGAGCAAGAAATTGACACCTCAAAAATTGAAATGCCTAAAACGAAGATTATGCTCATCCTTGCAGATCCCGATAAGGCGTTCCGGTATTCACTATTCCCAAATGATGGTGTGGGACTTATGCGAATGGAATTTATTATTAACAATTCGATCAGAATTCACCCGATGGCCCTGCATAATTTTGATCAGCTGAAAGATAAAGCAATAACAAAGGAAATTGAAATTCTGACCCATCACTATCCGGACAAAAAAGACTATTTCATTCACAAACTGGCAGAGGCTACTGCAACGATTGCCGCAGCTTTTTATCCTAAAGATGTCATTGTAAGAATGAGTGACTTCAAATCAAATGAATATGCGAATCTCCTGGGCGGAAAGCAATTTGAACCTGAAGAACAAAACCCAATGATCGGCTTTAGAGGGGCTTCACGGTATTATCATCCTTTATACAAAGATGCTTTTGTGATGGAATGTGAAGCGATGAAAATGGTGCGGGATGAAATGGGTTTTACCAATATCAAACTGATGCTGCCATTCGTGCGAACCATCAAAGAAGCTACCAATGTAATTGCCATCATGAAGGAGAATGGATTGGCAAGAGGTAAAAAAAGTTTGGAATTGTATATGATGCTTGAGATTCCTAGCAATGCTTTGCAAGCTGAGGAATTTGCCAAACATTTTGATGGCTTCTCCATTGGTTCCAATGACCTGACCCAATTAACCCTTGGTGCCGACCGAGATTCTGAATTACTCAGCGACATCTTCTCTCCTTTTGATCCGGCCGTGATGCAATTGATCCGCATGTCTATTGAAAAAGCAAAAGCTGCAGGAGTCAAAATCGGCTTATGTGGTCAGGCCCCAAGTGATTACCCCGAGTATTCGCAGTTTCTGGTTGATTGTGGGATTGATAGTATTTCCTTCAACCCGGATGCATTGCTTAAAGGTATTTCAAATATGCATCAGGCGGAAAGTAAAAAATAGCGATATACCTGATTTATTGATGATACGATATGGGCAAGGCACTTATAATTTAGAAAATCGATTTACGGGAAGTTTGGAAGTACCCATAGCAACCACGATGTTGAAGAAGCAACAGCTACTTCGCAAAGCATGAAGATTATATAATTGATATTTCTGATCTAATCATCCCTACAGAATATTACTAAAACAACTAGGCATAAATTAGCTTGTTTTGAACAAACTAAGATACCGGAGAATGAGATAGACTAGTACAAACGATTTTTATTAAGTCTTTGGGAGAAGCAATAATGAAACTGAATATAAACTAGAAAAAAACAGTGTCCACTAAAATCGCTAATCATGAAAACGAAAGCAGAACTAGAACAAGATATTATTAATATCACCGTGAGAATCCATCAAGAATTCCCTGAATTATCAAAATTCATTGCTAAGATACCTGAAGATTATCCCGGAATCGACACCGGGGAGTTGGGGACGAAGAGGTTTAAGGAATACTACAATTCCTTAACCGAGATTATCTCAGAATACTCAAAAACTCACCTGAAGAAAAACAACTCGGATTTTGAAGGATATCCACTTTATCCGCCTTCAGAAGATATCTACAGCAAAGGGAAGAAAGAAATGAATCTCAACCCAGAGGATCTTTCAAAAACCAAGACCCTTAAAAAAGCAGGTAACCGCGCAAATGAAAAGGATTTTGAGGATGATATGTCTGGGAGTGATTTAGATGTACCAGGATCAGAACTAGACGATCAGCAGGAAAGCGTAGGCAGTGAGGATGAAGAAAACAACTATTACAGTCTTGGAGGTGATAACCACAATAACCTGGATGAAGATAAGGGTTAATAGAAATGAGGTGTATCCGTAATTACACCAGTAGCCAAATTATATTTCTTATACCTCAACATCGCTTTGTGTCAGGATGTAGTCGCTCTTGAGTTCGCAAGCAAGCGATGTCGGGGTCGTTTGATAAAGCATCCAATCCTGGTAATAAGGGGACAATCAAATTTCTTAATCACAAGGTCTTACTCTATCTACCTTAATTTTATTTAGCTATAACCTACTTAAAAGATATCTACGAAATGTGACAAACCTTTAAAATAAGCCGTATGATCATCACCTTAACCATTATAGGTCTGATTTTAACAATTTTATTTTTTAGAAGAATACAAGCTTCCGTGGTATTCAGTAAAGAGGTGAAAACACTTTTTTCACAGTCAAAAAATAGGTCGACCCAAGTATTTCACAAAAGTCAACTTGACAAGCTTCCCGAGCCTGTTCAACAATATTTCAATCATGTTTTAAAGGAAGGGCAAGTCTCCATCAGCTTTGCCAGGATAAAACATGTCGGACAATTCAAAACTGGAATTGACAAGGATTGGATCAATATTAAAGGAGAACAATACGCCACCACCGAGAAGCCCGGATTTATTTGGAAAGGAACAACATCCCTATTTGTGGCAAGGGACATGTACATTGCCGATTCGGGCAGACTGGTAGTATCATTTTTTTCATTATTCAATTTTGTGAATGTCAAAGGTGCGCAATACGATCAAGGTGAACTCCTTCGATGGTTGGGGGAAAGTGTTTTGTACCCGACCAACCTCCTACCCAGCGAAAGACTCCACTGGTCATCCATAGCTGCACATACTGCAAAACTCACCTACGATTACAAGGGTCTTTCCTTATTTTTCAAAGTCACTTTCAACGAGATAGGAGAAATTATCGAAATGGAGACAAAACGATACATGGACGAAAAAAATCTGGAAACCTGGGTAATCAAAGTCTCATCGTATACGGAATTCAACAAGGTATTAATACCCACAGCATTTGAGGTGATGTGGAGACTAGAAAAAGGGGATTTCAGCTATGCGAAATTCAAAATCACTGAAGTAGAATATAATAAAGCCGAAAAATTCTGAAGATAGGTTTAAAAGAAAAACCCTGGAAATCATCTAGACTTTTAGCCCACATTTTTCAAACAGAATTGGAGTTTTTTATTTCTTTATTGGTGCCGAGGGCTACTAAGCGACTTAAGTCGAAAATGATCATGTCTGTAAACCTTAGTATATTCTCATTTTTGAATGTAAAATCGAATCTCACCAGCATTACAACTTAAAAGTATCTTTTAAATTTTATGAATTTATTTTTTAAAAAAACTGTAAAAAATCACTCCACATTCAATTCAATTTTTCTGATTCAGCAAAAAAAAACAATATTTATTAAACTATTAGTAACAAAAGCAATAATTCATTAGGTTATTAACATTTCTTAAAAAAAAATCTATTTGTTAATTGATAAAAAGGAACTTGCTTTGTACCGAAATGTATAAGTATCTACTGCACATCTTTCTTTTGTTTTGCCTCTTGCCTTTGGCAGGATACAGTTATGCAAATCCTATTGTTGAGGTCGTCGCACCAAATACCCAAGTCTTATTCAACGGAGAACAAGCGCAAGCATCCATATTACAAGTAGCACCTGGCTTGGGTGGGGTAGATCAAATTCAAACCTCAACGCTACATGAAATTGAAGGGAATTCTAAAGCAATAGTAATTGAAAGACAAGAAACTGAAGACGAAACTCGTCACGACTACTACTTCATTTCACTTAAAAAGGCCCAAAACACATACTTTAAAAACTTTATTTTACTCGGAAACTTTGTCCTAAAGGTTAGTTTTCGAGAGTTTTCAAAAAGTCTATTTCTATTCTCTGAATCATTCAGGCTCCATATACTTATTCAGGTATTTAATATTTAATTTTTCATTTTTTGGTCAGTTTCGCTGACACTAAGAGTTCTGTCTAATTCGGAATTCTAAATCCTTTTAGTACTTCATTAGAATACCTGCTGCTTTTTTCAGCGACGATAAATTATATCAACCAGTTTTCAAGAAATCAATTTTATGAAAAATCAAACTTTCATGGTCCTTGGCCTATGCGCTACAGTCTGGATGTCAAGCTGTGACTCCAAGGGCGAAGAAAAAAAAGAGGAAGTCACCAAATTTCTGGTAACAAGTCCACTGATTCAAGACACTTTAATCACCAAAGACTATGTATCACAAGTCCATTCCATTCAGCATATCGAACTGAGAGCCATGGAAAAAGGCTACCTCCAGAAGATTTATGTGGATGAAGGCCAATTTGTCAAAAAAGGTCAAATGATTTTCAAAATCATGCCTAATATCTATGAGGCTGAAATGGAAAAAGCTAAGGCAGAGGCAGAATTTACAAGAATTGAATACGAAAACACAAAATCTCTTGCTGATCGGAAAATAGTCGCTCCCAATGAATTAGCGATGGACAAAGCGAAATATGATAAGGCAAAAGCCGAATTGTTGTTAGCAGAAACGCATTTAAAATTCACAGAGATTCGAGCACCATTTGACGGAATTATAGATCGATTTTTAGTACGGGAAGGCAGTCTAGTAGATGAGGGAGACCTCTTGTCCAATTTTGCAGATAACAGCAAAATGTGGGTTTATTACAATGTACCTGAAGCGGAATACCTAGACTACCGGGAAAAACTTCAATCCGAAGAAAAGGTGGAAGTCCACCTGATCATGGCAAATAGCAAAGAATTTGAATTTCCTGGAATCGTGGAGACTATAGAAGCTGACTTCAATAATGAAACTGGAAATATTGCCTTCAGAGCCACTTTCCCAAATCCAAAAAGCCTGCTACGACATGGTGAAACTGGTAATATCGAAATGAGAATTCCGATGTATAACGCCATAATGATTCCCCAAAAAGCAACTTTCGAAGTGCTGGACAAAAAGTATGTTTTCATTGTAGACAAAGACAATATAATCCACTCTCGAGAAATAACCATCGCGGCAGAGATACCTCATGTATATATCGTTCAATCAGGACTGGAGAAAACCGACCGCATTCTTTTAGATGGTCTCCGCCTAGTGAAAGAAAATGAAAAAATCAGCTTTGATTTTATTCAACCACTTGCTGCTTTATCCAACCTGACTCTTTACGCTGAGTAAGGCACTCTCTAAACATACTATTTAATGTTTACCAAATTTATTCAGAGACCGGTTTTGGCTATAGTCATATCGGTTGTCATCGTCTTCCTAGGTTTGCTTGCAATCAAGCAATTACCAATTTCGCAGTTCCCGCAGATTGCACCCACCACGGTAAGTATTTTCATCGCCTATCCTGGATCAAGTGCTGACGTTCTAGTAAAATCAACCTTGATTACGTTAGAAAACGCAATCAACGGTGTACAAGGCATGCGCTATATGGCTACAGATGCTACCAGCGCAGGAGAAGCTACGATCAATATTATTTTCGATCCGGGTACAGATCCCAATCAAGCAGTAATTCGAGTAAAAACAAGGGTTGACCAAGTCATGCCACTTTTACCAGAGTTAGTGCAACGTGAAGGTGTTATTATCACCCCGATTCAGCCGAGTATGCTGATGTATGTGAACCTTTATTCCACGAGCGAAAGCATGGATGAAAAGTTTCTATACAACTACGCCAACGTGAACATGATCCCCGAGATCAACCGGATCAAAGGTGTAGCCCGCTCTCAAATATTAGGTAGTCGTACCTATGCGATGCGAGTTTGGCTGAATCCTGACAGAATGAGGGCATATAATATTTCTGTGGAAGAAGTGATGGATGCTTTGGGAGATCAAAGTATTGTGGGTCGTCCAGGAAGAATCGGACAAAGTTCTGGAATTGCAGCGCAATCGCTGGAATATGTACTAACCTATAAAGGCCGATTTAGTACCCCCGAAGAATACAATGAGGTCATCATCCGAGCCAATTCAAAGGGTGAATTGATTCACTTAAAGGATATTGCGAAAGTCGAACTTGGAAGTGAATTCTTTGACATCTATTCCAACTTGGATGGACATCCTTCGGCAGCGATCGTTCTAAAACAAAATTACGGTAGTAATGCCAGTGATGTGATAGATGATGTTAAAGCCACCTTAGAGGAGATGAAAACAAGTTTTCCTCCAGGCATGGATTACAAGATCAGTTATGATGTTTCTCAATTCTTAGACGCATCAATTGAACAAGTAATTGATACCCTTAGAGATGCATTTATTCTCGTGGCGTTAGTGGTGTTTATTTTCTTGGGAGATTGGAGATCTACTTTGATTCCCATCCTAGCAGTACCAGTTTCTTTAATAGGAGCCTTTTTCGTAATCCAACTCTTTGGGCTTTCCATCAATTTAGTCACCCTATTCGCACTTGTTCTAGCCATCGGTATTGTGGTGGATGATGCCATAGTGGTAGTTGAAGCAGTGCATGCTAAAATGGCGGAATTCCCAAACATAACCCCCTATCAAGCTGTAAAACGCGTACTTGGAGAGATCAGCGGGGCGATTATTGCGATCACCGCGGTCATGGTTTCTGTGTTTTTACCCATATCGTTTATGAGTGGGCCGGTAGGAACGTTTTATCGACAGTTTTCGATTACCATGGCTAGCTCGATCGTGATCTCGGCAATTATTGCACTGACTCTTACGCCTGTACTTTGTGCCATGATACTCAAGAATGATCATGGCAAACCAAAGAAAAAAAATATACTTTCAAAGTCACTGGATGGATTTAACCGGGTATTTGATAACCTAACAGGGAAGTATGTGAGATTACTGCGAAAGATGGTCAGCAGAAGGTGGTTGACTTTTGGGATTTTAGCTGCGTTTTGTGTAGGAATCTATTTTGAAAGTCAAATTTTACCTTCAGGATTTATCCCAAGTGAAGATCAAGGAACTATCTATGCGATCATTCAAACTCCTCCGGGAGCTACACTAGAGCGTACAAATGAAGTTGCACAACGACTTCAGAAAATATGCGAAGAAATCGATGGTGTAGAATCTGTATCCTCATTGGCAGGTTACGAGATTATGACAGAAGGTCGTGGATCAAATGCCGGTACTTGTCTTATAAATCTTAAACCTTGGTCAGAGCGAGATCACTCTGTAAAAGAAATCATGGAAGAGCTAGAGGAAGAGTCCAAAGGACTTGGAGCCATTGTGGAGTTTTTCGAACCGCCCGCAATTCCGGGTTTTGGATCCTCTGGAGGTTTTTCAATGCGCTTGTTGGATAAAACCAACAATACAGATTACCAAGATTTTGACAAGATCAACAAGCAATTCATGGAGGATCTTGGTAAGCGAAAAGAACTTGCTGGCTTGTTCACCTTTTTCGCAGCGAATTATCCTCAGTATGATTTGCAAATCGATAACGATAAGGCAATGCAAAAAGGAGTTTCGATTGGTAAAGCAATGGAAAACCTCAATATCATGATTGGTAGTACCTACGAGCAAGGATTTATCCGATTTGGCAGATTCTTTAAAGTATATGTTCAGTCAGATCCGGAATTCAGAAAACTCCCTTCCGATGTCATGAACCTTTTCGTCAAAAATGAAACAGGTGAAATGGTTCCTTACTCATCATTCATGACCATGAAAAAAACGCAAGGTCCAAATGAAATCACCCGATATAACATGTACAACTCTGCAGCCATCCGTGGTCTTCCAGCTCCTGGATATACCACAGCAGATGCCATTCAGGCTATTCGGGAAGTTTCAGCATCGACACTGCCAAAAGGTTATGACATCGCTTGGGAAGGACTTTCATTTGATGAATCCAACCGAGGAAACGAAGCCTTGTATGTATTCTTGATCGTATTGGTCTTCGTGTATTTCGTATTAGCTGCGCAGTACGAGAGCTTCCTCATTCCTTTCGCGGTGGTATTATCTCTTCCAGTGGGAGTCTTTGGCTCATTTATGCTCCTCAAGCTGATGGGCTTAGATAATGATATCTACGCCCAAATTGGTTTAATCATGCTCATAGGGCTTTTGGGCAAAAATGCAGTATTGATAGTAGAGTTTGCTGTCCAAAAAAGACAGGAAGGTCTTTCTATTCTTGATGCTGCTATCGAAGGCGCAAGAGTGAGATTCAGGCCGATTTTGATGACCTCATTTGCCTTTATTGCAGGTTTAATTCCGCTAATTCTTGCCTCAGGAGCTGGTGCAATTGGTAATCAAACTATCGGGGCATCTGCACTGGGTGGAATGCTATTCGGGACAATTTTCGGAGTAATCATCGTTCCAGGTCTGTATTACATTTTCGCAACCTTGGCAGACGGCCGTCACCTTATCAAGAACGAAGACGAAGTTCCTTTAACAGAAGACTTTACCCATAATCATGCATAATAGTATAAAATATATAAGCGTGCTGGCAGCAGGATTGTTGTTGGCAGTCACAAGTTGCAAAACACCGGAATTAATCCAAAAAGACGCGAACTCTGCTACTCCTGAAAACTATTTAAAGGAGTCGAAAGACACGACAGACGTAACAGCATCACTTCTTTGGAAAGATTACTTCGAAGACCCTTATCTAAAAAATCTGATAGAGACTGCGCTTGCAAATAATCAGGAGCTAAATATCACACTTCAAGAGATTGAAGTTGCAAAAAATGAGATCCGGATTCGGAAGGGAGAGTACCTCCCTTCTGTTGGGATCACAGGAGCTGCTGGTGTAGAAAAAGTCGGCCGATATACGAGTCAAGGGGCCAACGACGCAAATACGGATATTAAACCTGGTGTAGAATTTCCCGACCCGCTTCAAGATTACCTCCTGGGTGCCTTTGCTACTTGGGAAGTTGATATTTGGAAAAAGCTCCGAAACGCAAAAAAATCAGCCATGATGCGCTATTTGGGGACTGTCGAAGGAAAAAATTTCATGGTCACGAATTTGATTTCAGAAATCTCAAGTTCCTACTACGAACTCCTTGCACTAGACAACCAACTCACTATTCTTAAACAGAATATCGATATCCAGAAAAATGCTTTGGAAATCGTCCGATACCAAAAAGATGCGGCACGAGTGACGGAGTTGGCCGTCAGAAGATTTGAAGCTCAAGTTCTCAAGACCCAGAGTTTAGAATTCCCGATCCGTCAACAGATCTTCGAAATCGAAAATAGACTCAACTACCTTGCAGGCCGGTTTCCCCAACCTATCACTAGGAATTCTGAGATTTTCAATGAGCTTAAACCTGCTGATATCAAAAGTGGAATTCCCTCTCAATTATTAGAGAATCGACCTGATATCAGACAGGCCGAGTTAGAGCTAGAGGCTGCAAAGATCGATGTAAAAGTAGCAAAGGCTGATTTTTATCCTTCGCTTCGTATTACTGCGGGATTAGGATTCAATGCTTTTAATCCTGCCTATCTAATTTCGACGCCAGAATCGATCTTATACTCCATTGCTGGAGACTTAACTGCACCATTGATCAACCGAAATGCGATCAAAGCTCGGTACTTATCAGCCAATGCAAAACAGATTCAAGCTATCTATAAGTACGAACAAACGATTATTAATGCTTATGTGGAAGTGATGAATCAGCTATCCAGCATAGACAATCTGAGTAATACCTATGGCTTGCAATCCAAGCAAGTGGAGGCTCTCTCTGAATCTGTGAGTATTTCTAATGAACTGTTTAATTCTGCCCGGGCAGACTACATGGAAGTGCTCTTAACTCAGCGTGATGCATTGGAATCAAAATTTGATCTGATAGACACAAAAATGAACCAGCTTATTGCTAAAGTGACTATTTACAGAGCACTAGGCGGTGGTTGGAAATAAGGTAAAGGTTTATTAATTGGTTGATAATTTCCACCCAGTACTAGTGGAGATAAATTTGAAAAACCCTTCCGATTTTTGGAAGGGCTTTTTCTATTTAGGACTATAAAACAAATGAAATAAGATACAATTCATAAATACTTTATAACAATAATGATCTAGATCAGTTAAATCAACATAATTAATCAACAATTATTTAGCATGACAAAAGAACAAGAAAGCATACAAACCTGGCCTGATTTAGCTATTGGCCTTTATAAAAAATTAACTGGAAAAGGAGCTATCATTTCCTATGATTTTGAAGATTTCACAATAGGCGTTCCTAAGGAAGTCGGAGATTCGACTACTTTTACCACCTGGAAAATCAGCGGGAAGCTCAAGATTTCTACAAGCGAAAAATAAGCTAATGTCTCGATCCATTCATATCACAGCAGATTTAGAAATTTCTTCAGATACACATCAGGTTAATATTCTGAGCAACAAGGAAGAGATCGGAATTGCTATAACAGGAGATTCAATTCCGAAACTGGGTATTTCCCCTTTTAAGGCGATGAAAATTTTGCGGGAAAATTCTCCTGTATTAATGGATCAGCGAGTTACTATCGTTTTTAACCAAAAAGAGATTTATCGCAGTGATAAATCTCTTTTTAAACAGTCTAATATTATTATTTTGGCAAGAGTGTTCTTTAAAAATCTCTTTTAGAATTTTTCTATAATAAAGTATAAACTTGGTAGTCCAGATAAATACTGCTAACCCGTAAAATACGCATCCAACTCTGCCAACATTGCAGATTTGTCACGAAGGTCATTTATAATTTTTCCTTTCTCCAAGAGGACAATCCGATCACAAATCTCTGTGACGTGATTCAAATCATGACTTGAAATCAAAAACGTGGTACTCGCTTTTTCTTTTTCCTCAAGAATCAATTTCTTTAATCTGATCTGAGAACTTGGATCTAGATTCTCAAAAGGCTCGTCCAAAAACACCACATTGGGTTTACCCATCATCGCCGCAGCTATTCCTACTTTTTTTAGATTCCCCTTCGATAGATCTCGTATGTATTTCTTTTTGCCAATAATCTCCTCATTGAATAACTCATTGAATTTATCCAAGTGTACTCCCAAATCTGCATCTGACATTCTATAAATCTTGCGAAGCGTCGAGAAATATTCATCTGGCGTCAGATAAGCCAATAACATATGCTCATCAAGGTAGGCACCTGTGGTTGCTTTCCAGTTTTCGGTTTTACTCACATCTTGACCGTCGATAGTTACTGAACCAGAAGTAGCCCGAACTAGATCTAGCATGATCCGAAATAGTGTAGTCTTACCGGCACCATTATTTCCTACCAATCCAAAACACTCGGATTTTGGGATACTTAACTGTTCGACATCTAAGACAACTGCTTCTTTGTACTGCTTTTTTAACTGGTTTACCTGGATCATGATTCTTGACGGAATGAAGATGAAATTTCGTAACGATTTGATTGAATGCGATTGATATTGATCTGGCTGAGGGACTTGAAAGCAAAGATTCCGATGATCCCGCTGATCCCTAAGGCAAGCAAGCCCACATAATCATTGAACAGCAGTGAAAATGGAAGATAAATCAAATATGGACCGGCCATCATTGGGATGATGATCAGGAACTGGGCTGCCCCAACTCCTTCGTAGTTAAACATCGCGCCTTTATTCAAATCCATAGGCTTTGGCTTCCAAAGGGCTAAATAAATAATCACGTGGATCAAAATACCAATGTTAAATAAGAAGGTAGCGATATGAATCAATAGAATATTCCATCCAAAATAAACATAGGGAATTGAGGCTAAAAAGCAGATTGTTGAGATGCTGATAAAGAGCAGATATTTCCCTTTTACCAGTGCTTCTATCCCATCTTTTCGATTCAGAAAAAAGTCAAAATTAGCTGAGTTCCAACTCAAAAACTGCTGTCCGTACTGGATCATAAAGATCCCCGTAATGAAAACTCCTACAAAGATGAAAATTGCAGAGATCCCTCCATCTTCACTTTGGTATTCTGATTGGGTATAAAAGAATAATCCATAAAGCAGGAAAAAGGATGAAAGCATCAAGATGGTTCGACTTTTTTTGTGGCGAATAATAAGTTTCCACTCCAAATTAGCCAACTCCCCTGCCAATCCAAATCGGGAGAAAAACCCAATCGATTGACCCACAAATCGAATCTCATCCTCTTCAGCCAAATCTTCCAAATAGGCATTATCCAAATAAAATCTCCGACAAAGGATAAATGTACCGATCATCAATACAGCCAAAACAGCCATTGGAATTGGGCTAGTCAACGCAAAGTCAAAGATCGGCTTGGTCAATTCTCCGAGATTTAACCACCCCATATAACTCGAGCCGACTCCTAAAATCAAAACTGCAAATACCCCAATAAGTCCAATGAAACCATCCTCAAATCGCTGCTTAAACCATAACATAAACCAATGCAAGGCCCAGCTCGTCAAAACAATACTTGCGATCCAAAAAACAGCGCCACTATTTCCATATTCAGGAGCAATAATTTGAAATGCAGAGGGAAGAAATAACAGAATTGCAATAACTGATAAAGCTGAAATAAACGACCGAATTAAAAGCATAGAGATGATTCTCGCTTTCCCAATGGGTAAATGAAGTAAGCTTTCCAGCTCAATAACTGGGAGCGTCTGAAGAAAATATCGGTACATGAATTCCCCCAAAAAAAAGAAAATCAAATAGCTATTCAAAACCACGATTGGGTCTTGGCCTTCGGCTAAGGTGCCAATAATCCTAGGCAGGAAAATCCCAGTTCCGAACACATACGAAAGTAAAACCATTACCAAAAAGCCCAACAAAACATTGGTCATAGCACTTTTGGCGAATGATGTCGACCGAAAACTTTTCAGAAACTGTAATCTGATTAATTCAAAAATCATAAAATTTGCTGTTGAATATTCTTTCTAAATTAGCCCCAAAATATCACCAAACTTGCAAAAAGTTTAAAAATTAGAATTTAATAAAAGGATAAATGATGGAAGTTGTACAGGAATTAGGATTTTTCAAGACCGTAGAAGAACGGAGGTCTGTTAGGTTATTCGATCAGGAAATCCCTTTCGATCATGATTTAGTCAAAAAATGTCTTGAAGCGGCGATTCTTTCTCCTAATAGCAGTAATCTCCAACTCTATCAATTTATCAGAGTACCAGAAACCTCAACCCTTAAAGATAAGTTGGCCGAGCTTTGTATGCGTCAAAAAGCGGCGACTACGGCAAGAGAATTGATCGTAGTAGTGACTCGAAGGGACTTGTGGAAATCCCGAGCTAAAGCAAATTACGAGTACATTAAATCTGCTACGCAAAACCAACCCGAAAAAAAGAAAAAGCAAGCATTAAGTTATTATGGCAATCTGATACCAAAGCTTTACTCCAAATTCCCAGGCTGGACTATGATCAAGAAGGTAATTGCATTTTTTATGGGCTTGAAAAGACCGATGGTTCGTGAAGTTGGAGAGACTGAAGTTCGAATCTCAGTTCATAAATCGGCCGCATTAGCCTCTATGACTTTTATGCTAGGAATGAAAGCAGTGGGCTACGATACCTGTCCTATGGAAGGATATGATTCTAAACGAATCTCAAAACTGTTAAACCTAAGTTCAGGCTCCGAAATCTGCATGATTATCGGCTGCGGTCCTGGACTTCCGGGAGGAGTGTATGGGGAAAGGTTTAGGGTTGATTCTAGTAATTTAATTCAGGAAGCTTGAAATAATTTAAGATATAAGAAATAAGATGTATGATTTTCGGCCCTAAGCATTATCTCGATTAAGCTTCGCTGTTTTGAGCATACTAACAAAAATCGCAGTTAGCTCATTTCCTTCTTTCCATAAATCTTTAATCCTATCGGAATTTGAAAGGTTAGATTCTTGAATTATTTCTAACCAATATAGCGTCTCATCAGATTCTTCGACGACAATCCCAAGCTTTGCTATAAATTCAGCTTTAGATCTTCCGCGTAAAGCCGATCTATAATTTGCTCCGATAGAGGTAGAAGATCTTATGATTTGGTTGGTTATTGCAAAAGTTGAGTTTTTTCTAGGCAATTCTTCCGTCATAGCTATGACCGCAATTGCGAAGTCTTTTGTCCTTTTTTTTAACTCTTCTTTCATAATCATCTATTTAGGGAAATACGGAGTAAATACATCATAAATCTAATCTCTTAAATCCTAAATCAGTAATCGTATTTCCCCTTCCACTTTCCGCTCAAATACCTCCTAAGCTCATTTTCCCTTGCATTATCGCCAGGATCATAGAGTTTCAGGCCTTTTATTTCATCTGGCATAAATTCCTGCGCGACGAAGTTGCCCGGAAAGTCATGGGAATATTTATAAGCCTTCCCGTAGTTCAAATCCTTCATTAGTTTGGTGGGTGCATTTCGTAAAGCCAATGGCACGGACAAATCCCCTTTTTCTCTCACCAAAGCCTGAGCCTGATTAATAGCCAGATAGGCTGCATTACTTTTCGCACTACTTGCCAAATAGGTCACGCACTGCGAAAGGATAATTCTGGATTCTGGGTAGCCGATAATTTTGACGGCCTCAAAGCAGTTTGTAGCGAGGAGCAAAGCATTCGGATTGGCATTACCAATGTCCTCTGAAGCCAAGATCACCAAACGGCGGGCAATAAACTTCACATCCTCCCCTCCTTCGATCATTCTAGCCAACCAATATACCGCTGCGTTGGGATCCGAACCACGAATCGATTTGATAAAAGCCGAAATAATATCGTAATGCTGCTCCCCGGATTTATCGTAAAGAGCGACCTTCTGCTGAGCAATTTGCATGACAATTTCATCTGTGATTACGCAGGGATTTTCATTGATTCCATCAATCACGATTTCCAGTAAGTTCAGCAACTTTCTCCCATCACCACCAGAAATCCGTAGTAAAGCGTCCGTTTCTTTTAACTCTACTTTGATTTTTTTCAGATCCAAATCTTTCTCCAAAGCTTGATGGACCATTGCTTCTAAATCTGATTTCCCTAGTGGATTCAGTGTAAAAACCTGACATCTAGAAAGTAAAGCCCCATTTACCTCGAAAGATGGATTTTCCGTAGTGGCGCCGATCAGTCGGATTACTCCTTTTTCCACGGCTCCCAAAAGTGCATCCTGCTGGGATTTATTGAAGCGATGAATCTCATCAATAAAGAGAACCACTCCCATCTGAAACTTAGCCTTCTCAATTACTTCCCGGATATCTTTTACTCCGGAACTAATAGCCGAGAGCGTATAGAACGGCGCTTTAATCTCATTGGCAATGATATTAGCAATAGTGGTCTTACCCACGCCAGGAGGTCCCCAAAGAATCAAAGAGGGGACATTTCCCGACTTAATTGCTTTGTGGAGAAAGGAAGTTGGTGAGGATAAATGAGCCTGACCAATCAGGTCTTCTAGCCTATTCGGACGCATTCTTTCTGCCAATGGAGTATTGTTCATTCTTAAGAATCTGGATTCAAAAGCCAAGATACAGAGAAAAGAAAAAATGCCTCATAAGGCCTTTCTTTATATGCAAAGATTATCTGAAGTTTAAAGATTTGAAATCCTCCTCCCAAACTCCTCCAATTGATCATCTCCAAAGTCATGGTGGGTCACAAAGCGTACTAAGTCTGGACCAAACTTGACGGATTTGATGTCTTTTGTAGCAAGCTTTGCCATGAAATCTTCTGGAGAAATTCCAACCAATCTAGCAATTACGATATTCGTAGCTACCGGTAGCACTTCAGAAACAATGGATAATCCTTGAAGCATTTCGCCTAACTTTCTTGCTCTAGCATGATCTTCTTTCAAGCGATTAACCTGGTGATCCAGTGCATAGATTCCAGCAGCTGCCAAAAATCCCGCTTGGCGCATTCCTCCACCAAAGACTTTACGGACTTTCCGTGCTCGTTTGATGTCACTTTTGGAACCAAGCAAAAGAGATCCAACAGGGCATCCAAGTCCTTTACTTAGACAAATGGAGATCGTATCAAAATGTGCGCCCCAATCCGCTGGACTCTCCCCAGTTTCCACCAAGGCATTGAATAATCGTGCCCCGTCCAAATGGAGCTTCAATCCTTTCTCCTGACAAAGTGCTTGAATGGGTTTGATTTCATCCAAGGTATAAATACTTCCTCCTCCTTTATTCATGGTGTTTTCCAGAGAAACCAAGGTCGTTTCAGGTGCATGGACATCATCTGGATTGATGGAAGCTGCAATTTGAGCGGCAGTTATTTTCCCTAAATCACCATCTAGTAATTTCACCGAAGCCAAAGAATTCGCCATAATCCCTCCACCTTCATAGAGGTAAATATGAGAATATTTATGGCAGATTACCTCAGTTTGAATTCGCGTATGTAGCCGAATCGCAATCTGATTGGTCATGGTGCCGGAGGGGCAGAAAATCGCTGCTTCCATTCCAAATAATTTGGATGCTTTTTCCTCAAGGGCATTGATTGTCGGATCCTCTCCGAATACATCGTCTCCAACTGGAGCGGAAAACATCGCCTCACGCATCCCTGCAGTTGGCCTAGTCAGCGTATCACTTCTTAAATCAATAATCATTTTCTAGTAAAATAGTCGTTTTTAGAACTTCTTGATGGCGCCAGGGTTTTGATCGCTGCAGCAGCTTCGATAGGCCGATCAGTTGCCAAAATATCAGCTCCTTTTTGCACAAAACCTGCATAAATTTCATCCCCTCTGGAAATAGCACTTCGGTCTAAGTTGCCCAAAGCACCAAGAATGGTAAAGACCCCTTTTTCATGTAAGGCTTTGTTGAATTCCTGTGGTCGCTCAACCACTCCGGTAAAAGCAATCACCCGAGTCCAAGGAATCCCAGTTTCCTCAAACCGTTGAATCTCCTCCTTATTTCGGATCGTGATGGAAAGCATTAACTCTGGAGCCAAATAATGCATTTTCTTTGCTGCCGCAAAACTGTAAGTTATCACCGCAGCATGTGCTTCTGAGTCAGTCTCACGGATCTCAGCAATCAATTTTTCATAAGGCACAGACTGCTTCACATCTACAGTCAGTAATACTTTTCCTTTTGACCAAATCAATGCTTCCTTGAAAGTGGGCACCCTGTAAGTAGTTTGAGCACCTATTTCATCCTTGAGAAATAAGCCCTGAATATACACATAAGTCACGTCCTGGACTTTACCTTTTCCGGTGGTAGTTCGCTCCAGATTATCATCGTGCATCAACACTAGCACTCCATCTTTGGTCATTGCCACATCGAGCTCTATAATAGCCGGAGTGAATTTGATAACATTGGCAAAAGTCTCAATCGCATTCTCTGGAAATCCAGGATAAGGTCCTCCACGATGTGCTGAGACTAAGGGAATCCGATCCGAAGTCCAGCTATAAAAATCACGAGTCTCCTCCAGATCTTCTACCTGAATCAAAAAATCTCCTGTCTCAACAGCGGAAACTTCTTCGTCTACTATTAGCTCATCAGTAGCGGAATTTTGCCCGCAACTTGAAAAAGCGAGTGCGAGAAAAAGAATCCAATTCCAGTTAATCCTCATTTTTCTTTGCTTCTTTTTTGAAGATAAAATCTAATCCGCTGCTCCGCTTTTGAAAGATCTCTTCCATATCCTTCAGCTCCAAATTTAGTGCTTTGGTAGAAATCTGAATCTCCACCAACGAAATCAAGAGGGAAACCAAGAGCGAACCCATACTTCCCACAAATACCCAATTCGCAGCCATCGTATAGCCTCTGAAGAGCAAATACATACAAATGATGCATAATAAAAAGCTAAATACTCCGAAGAGCTGCATGTTTTTGATCAGTGTCAAGCGCCGACGGAGATTATGGATTTGTTCTACGATGATTTCTTGATCGGGACCTTTGAGGTAGTTTTTATGAAGCCCTCTGATCAGGCTTGCGATCGCCAAAAACCGATTGGTAAAGGCCAGCATCAATAGCGTGATTGCTGAGAAAAGAAGGGCTGGAGTAGAGAGTTGGAGTTCCATATATTTTTGCGTGTTTTTAAAGATGGCTCATTTTGAGAAAAGCACAAAAAAGCCTACTCTTTTTTGAGCAGGCTTTAGAAATGTAAGTAGTGTACTTATTTATGCTACGTTCCCAATTACGACAAGCTTATCTAAAGTTGGCGCCTCAGAACCTCCCTTTGGCTCGATGGTGATTGCAAAAGCTCCGGCTTGTGCCACGGCCTGCATTTGCTGTAGTGTCATCTTCATTCCTTCATTGACCAGACCTATTCCGATTGGACCTTGATCTCCAATTGCCCATAGCTGATAATCATATTCTTCACTAAGTTCGTTGAGGTTATTCACAGCTACAAAGACTTCATTCGCACTTTGATCCCAGAAAAGATTGACAGAAGCATCTTTCTGCATGTTCAGACTTTCTCCTTTGAGTTTGACCAATCGGAAATCACCAGCGACTAATTTGTCCAGCTGAGATTCTTTCTCTTCAAATTCCAACTTAACCTGATTCAGATTACCTGCCATTACGGATTGATCTTGAAGCAGAGCTGTGAATTGTTGCTCTTTTTCATAAAACTTACCTGCGTAGAAGATCGCTGCCGCAGAGGCTAAAACCGCTACAATTGATGCCGCTACTGCAAATGATTTCCAAGGAGAAAGTGGAACTACTTTACCTTCCATTGGAGCTGTTCCAAGACTTGACTTCGTGTCCACCTTGAATTCAGATTCAAGTGAATCAAAAATCTTGGTTTTTACCACAGTCGAAGGGACTACTCCGATGCTATTGTCGATGTCAAACATTGCTTGCTCCAGCTCGTCCAACTCTTGTTGGATCTCCGGGTATTGTGCCGCCATGGAAACCACTTCTGCACGCTCGCGCTCCGAAAGCTCTCCCAGTAGGAAGAGTTCCAGTTTGCCTGATGTGATGTATGCTTGAATATCCACTTATATGCTGTCTATATTTTTCTTTAATACTTGAATTGCTGCGCGAACACGTGACTTTACAGTACCGAGTGGTATGTCAAACTCCTCGGATATTTCCGAATGGGTATATCCTTTAAAGTAAATATGCTCAATGATGAAATGCTGATCCTCATTCAAATCATTCATTAATTCCTTCACACCGATGCCATTCACATGATCAAGTGTGTCTGAATTGCTTTCAAAACCATATACGAAGTCATCAATCGTATTGGTCTTATTGGATTGAGAAATTTCTTTTGATCGAGTTTTATCGATGGCAGAATTCCTACAAATATTTGCCATCCAGGTGTATAGTCGGCCTTTTGATTCATCGTAGCTGTTGATTTTCTGGATGATTTTGACAAAAGAATCATGGAATACTTCCTCTGCTAAATCCTTATCAAAGATGATCCTGGAAACCACCCCAAAAAGTGCACGCGAATATTTTTCATAGAGATATTCTGTGGTCTTTCGGTCTTTGGCCCTGAGGCCCGCGATTAGTTGTTGTTCTTCCAAGGGGAATTAATTGGTGGTAAAAACAAAGCACAAGATCAATTGCTCAATCTTGTGCCTTCAAGTTATCTAAAATTCTACTTTTTACAAGTGAATTACTTCATCATAAGCTGCTGCTGCAGCTTCCATGATCGCTTCCGACATGGTAGGATGAGGATGTACCGTTTTAATCAATTCGTGACCAGTAGTCTCTAGCTTACGAACTGCCACAATCTCAGCGATCATCTCAGTTACGTTTGCTCCGATCATGTGTGCTCCAAGAAGCTCACCGTATTTCTTATCGAATACTAATTTCACAAATCCATCTTTAGCTCCGGCTGCTGAGGCCTTACCAGAAGCTGAGAATGGAAATTTACCAATTCTCACTTCGTAGCCTGCCTCTTTAGCTTTCGCCTCAGTCATACCTACAGAGGCGATCTCAGGCGAACAGTACGTACATCCCGGAATATTCCCGTAGTCTAATGGCTCTGGATGATGTCCTGCGATTTTCTCTACACAAATAATCCCTTCCGCAGAAGCAACGTGTGCCAAGGCTGGTCCAGGAACCACATCTCCGATCGCATAATAACCAGGCATATTGGTTTTGTAATACTCGTCTACTTTGATCTTTCCTTTTTCTACTAGAATCCCTACATCTTCCAAGCCACAATTCTCCAAATTAGAGACTACACCTGCAGCAGACAGAACAACGTCGCATTCTAAAGTCTCTTCTCCTTTGGCAGTTTTTACGGTCACTTTACATCCAGCACCTTTCGTATCTACTGCCGTAACCTCTGATGAGGTCATAATGGTAATTCCAGATTTTTTGTAAATTTTTTCCAACGCTTTGGAAACCTCCACATCTTCTACAGGCACGATTCTATCCAGGTATTCTACAATGGTCACTTCTGTACCAATGGAATTATAGAAGTATGCAAACTCCACTCCGATGGCTCCAGAACCTACAACCACCATTTTCTTTGGTTGCTTTTCCATGGTCATAGCCTTCCGATATCCGATGATTTTTTTATCGTCGATTTTCATTGAAGGCAATTGCCGAGCACGAGCTCCAGTAGCGATGATGATATTTTCAGCCGCATAGACTGTCTTTTTTCCTTCCTTATCAGCAACCTCGATTTTCTTACCAGCTTGTATTTTACCCCAACCTGCAATCACATCGATTTTATTTTTTTTCATCAAAAAAGTAACGCCTTTACTCATGCCGTCAGCAACTCCTCTGCTTCTTTTGATCATTCCTTCAAAGTCAGCATTTGCCTCTTTGACAGTGATTCCATAATCCGCTGCGTGCTGGATGTATTCAAAAACCTGTGCACTTTTTAAAAGTGCTTTGGTCGGGATACAACCCCAGTTCAAGCAAATCCCACCCAACTCTTCTGCTTCTATAATGGCTGTTTTGAGGCCAAGTTGCGAAGCACGAATAGCGGCTACATATCCACCTGGACCACTGCCCAACACGATCAAATCATATTTTGTCGAAGACATATTTTAAAAACTTTATTGAAAACTGATTAAAACTATGCAAAAATAGGCCTTTTGGACTCAGAAAAAAATTCTGCGTTTGACCCCAAAAAGGCTCAAATACTAATGCCAAACTTTTTTTTGAGATATAATCAAAATAGAATTTTATCGATCGCTACATCTGGGAAATTAAATTCTATCAATTCCCATCTTCGCCATTGATTCAGACTCGATCAGGTTTAAAATCGAAACCCATTGAGTTTAAAAATCGGATACTTTATCTTTTTTTCTATTTTTGGACAATCAAAATTCAAAACTAATGGGATTACTTTCAGGAAAAACAGCCTTGATTACCGGAGCTTCCAAGGGCATCGGTCGGGCAATTGCCATCAGATATGCACAAGAAGGAGCAAATGTCGCCTTCACTTTTTTATCAAGTGTAGAAAAAGGTCAGGCTCTTGAAGCAGAGTTAACCGCTTTTGGAGTTAAGGCAAAAGGCTATCGATCCGATGCGTCTGACTTCAAAGCAGCTGACGAATTGGTCAATGCAGTGGTAGCGGAATTTGGTGCACTGGACATTTTGATCAACAATGCTGGAATCACTCGCGACAATCTCTTGATGCGAATGACAGAGGAAGCATGGGATGATGTAATTGGCATCAATCTGAAATCCTGCTTCAATACCGTGAAAGCCGTTACAAGAACTATGATGAAAGCAAAAGCTGGATCCATCATCAATATCACTTCTGTGGTGGGCATCAAAGGAAATGCAGGTCAGGCGAATTATGCTGCTTCGAAGGCTGGGATTATCGGCTTTACTAAATCAGTTGCATTAGAACTTGGCTCTAGAAATATCCGATCCAATGCAGTTGCTCCTGGGTTTATCGAAACCGAAATGACTGCAGTGCTTGACGAAAAAACAGTTCAAGGCTGGAGAGATGGCATTCCGATGAAGCGTGGTGGACAGCCAGAAGAAGTCGCCAATGCTTGCGTGTTCTTGGGTTCAGATATGAGCAGCTACATTTCTGGTCAGGTGCTCCAAGTGGATGGTGCGATGTTGACTTAACCTTTGAGGTCTTAAAGACCTCGAAGGTTTTTATTTACATAAGACCTTCGAGGTTTGAGAAACCTTAAAAGTCAGGCGAACGGCTGGAGCAATTCTGCTGTTTTTTTGTTTTAAACGCGAAGTGCACTAAGGGACGTAAAGCGATGGGGATTTATTTATTCGCTAATTAGTTATCCCCGAACCGACTCAAATCAATCTTATAAAACTCGTACTCATCCTCTGACTTTTGCTCGGGTTTATTCATAAAAAGACCTTCGGAGGTCAAGAACCAATTCTCTAACTCAAGTTCGCCTTCGAAGTCGAAAAAAAACTCTCCTTTTGGCTCCCATTCTCCAGAAAAGATGCTTAACACATAATGCTTTGTACGGTCAAAATTAGTCTCCCCTTCGCCTGATTCTTTAATCTTTGAACATCTCAAAATAAGGTCTCTTTGGCCATCATAAAATAGAAACATATGCTTTGAAGCTTCTTTTGGTAATGCCCAAACGGTATTGATATCTCCCCAAGGAAGAATTTCACTTGCCATATACTTAAACTTTTGACTACTAGGAGGAGCTACCTTCTTTATCAATTTCAAATTCTTAAGGACATAAATTGTATCAGAATAAGGCCAACCTAATAAGTATTGCTCTCTAGATTTATCCAAATCGCCAAACAACTGAGTAGCTGTCATATCTCCCTCAAATTGATCGTAGCCTCCTGGAATTTCGAATGCACTATTTACCACTTTTCCAGTCTCAATATTAATCTGACTAAGCCAGCTTTTAAAAGCTAAAGGAAATGCCGTTCGTATCTCCCCTGGCTTAGTGTTTGGCCCCAAATTGACCCAATAAGTCGGGTTTTGACCAATCTGCAGGTAGGGTGAATTGAATTGCATCAATCCATTTATAGGCTGAATATGAACATCTTCCATCATGTTCTTAGAATCTCGCAAATTGGATTTGACATGACTAGTTTTATTACCGATTGAATCATATACTCCAATTTCTCCTAAGTCACTAAGGCCTATAAGTTTATTTGGAGAAACTATATAGGTAGACCACGCACCTTTAAGGGAATTTGGACCTTCTGAAGCGATTTGGATTTGATAAATTTTTTCTCCCGATTTAGTATCAGCGAAATTTATTGCCCTGCCATTAAATTTGGTCGCTCCAGAGGTATAAACAATCCATTCTTTTCCATCTTTTTCGATAGAATTAACAAGGTAAAAACTTGAAGTCTGGTTATCTTTTTTCAAAGAAAAATTCCCCACAATCAACTCCTCCAATTTCCCCTGATAAATTTCCTCCGGACTTTTCTCAGCACAGGAAAAAGCAAAAAGCAGAGCTGCTATTACTAGTATGTTTTTCATTTACGGGATTTTCAAAGCTTAACTAAATATAAAGAAAACTTCTCCCGCAAAGGCGCCAAGGCGCAAAAAAAAATAATCCTAAAATTGAGCTTTCACACTAAGCTGCGCCCTCTGCTTAGCCAGCTATCGGGACTCCGCGTCCACTGTGGTAAAAAAACAAAAGCCCCGAATCTAAATCCGAGGCTCTTGCAACCTTTGAGGTGTTATTGTGAGCTACAATCTAGCGAACAATCTCCTCGAAGGTTTTATTTTACCTAAAGATAGGTGCTCAAGACCTTCGAGGTTTTTAAAATCTCAAAGGTCTATCAAGAATCCTTTTCCAAAAACGGGTAACGATAATCCTTTGCAGGAACAAAAGTCTCCTTGATCGTACGTGGAGAAACCCAACGTAGTAAGTTGATCATTGATCCAGCTTTGTCATTGGTACCCGAAGCTCTTGCTCCTCCAAATGGCTGCTGACCTACGACTGCACCAGTTGGCTTATCATTGATGTAGAAGTTACCCGCTGCATTTTTTAGCTTTTGCGTAGCCATCTCTACCGCGTAGCGATCCTGAGAAAAAACTGCGCCAGTCAAAGCGTAAGGAGAAGTCTGGTCGACCAGCTCCAATGCTTCCTCATAATGCTCGGCATTATAGACGTAAATGGTCAATACTGGACCAAAAATCTCTTCACACATCGTCGTGTACATTGGGTCTTGTGTCACAATCACCGTTGGCTCAATAAAGAAACCTTGCGACTTGTCACAATTTCCGCCTGCAATGATTTCCGTGATTGGATTGATCTTCGCTGAATTGATGTAACCTTCAATTTTATCAAATGATTTCTCATCGATTACTGCATTTATGAAATTGGTGAAGTCCTCTGTTGGCCCCATTTTTATTGACGCGAGATCTTCAAGCATGTATTTTTTCACTTCTTCCCAAATATTAGAAGGGATGTAAGCTCGTGATGCTGCAGAGCATTTTTGACCTTGAAATTCGAATGCTCCTCGAACCAAGCCTACTGCAACGGCTTTTGCATCTGCAGATTTATGTGCGATAACAAAGTCTTTTCCACCGGTTTCACCGACGATTCTTGGGTAAGACTTATACTTATGAATGTTCGTTCCGATAGTCTTCCAGATATGCTGAAATACACCTGTAGAACCTGTGAAGTGAATTCCGGCAAAATCAGGATGATTGAAGATCACGTCTCCGGCAGTTGGACCATCGACATAGATCAAGTTGATCACGCCATCCGGCACACCTGCTTCTTTGAAGACCTCCATCAATACATTCGCTGAATAGATCTGGGTGTAAGCTGGTTTCCAAACAATGGTATTCCCCATCATGGCTGCAGAAGTAGGGAGATTCCCTGCAATTGCGGTAAAGTTGAACGGAGTCAAGGCAAACACAAAGCCTTCAAGAGGTCGCTGCTCCAATCGATTCCAGATCCCATTTCCAGAAACTGGTGGTTGCTGAGCATAAATCTCAGTCATGTATTTTACATTAAAGCGCACGAAATCGATGAACTCACAGGCTGCATCGATCTCTGCTTGCATAACATTTTTAGATTGCCCAAGCATCGTTGCAGCATTGAGTTTAGCTCGATATGGACCTGCGATCAGATCGGCTATTTTTAGAAAAATAGCTGCTCTCTGCTCCCAAGCGAGATTTTCCCAAGCATGTTTTGCCCCCATAGCAGCATTAATTGCTTGCTCCACATGGGAAGCATCCCCTTCGTGAAAGTGACCTAAGATATGCTGGTGATCATGAGGAGGTGACATGGGACGGGTTTTCCCAGTACGTACTTCATCACTTCCGATATACATTGGCACATCGATTTGTTTAGATCTCGCTTCTTCCAAAGCAGCTTTCACTTCTTTTCGCTCTGGGCTTCCCACAGCATACGATTTCACTGGCTCATTCACTGGAACCGGCACATTGAAAAATCCTTTTAACATACTATTTGGAGTTTATTTGGTTTCTGTTTAAGCCAAAGATAAGGAAAGGGGATTATTTGGCTAGTGATTTTGGAGACAAAACATCTTAGAGCAAACTTTCCAATTCCTTCAAATGGGCAATAGTGTAGGTTGGTTTCAAGTCAATTTGTTTTCCCTCAGGGTTGAAATAAACTTGATCAATCCCTGCATTGATTGCCCCCAAAATATCTGAATTGGGATTATCCCCGATCATCAGACAATGCTCATGTCTTGTCCCAAGCTTTTCAACAGTATGATGAAAAATTCGAGCATCAGGCTTTTTGTGGCCAGTAGTCTCTGAGGTCACCACTAGGTCAAAATAAGTGGTAAGTTTAGCCGAATTCATTTTTTTAGCCTGTGACTCGTCAAATCCATTTGTGATTACATGCAATTGATATTTATTCTGGAGGTAGCCCAAAATCTCAAAGGTATATGGGAAAACATGCGACTTGGAAGAGGTTCGATGCATAAAGTCCTCTTCAAATTCTGCAGGAATAGCATTAGCCATTCCCCCTGCATGTGAGAAAATTCTGGGAAATCGTGTTTTTCTGAGATTAACTTTATCTATTCTCCCCACATTATAATCATCCCAAAGCTGGTAGTTGATATGATGAAAAGAATCGAAGAAATTTTGGAAAGTGGGGATTCCCAATCCTAGTAAATCATAGTGATGATAAAGTTCGGAAAGTGATTCGGTGACATTTCGGTCATAATCCCAAAGGGTATGATCCAGGTCAAAGAAAATGTGTTGGTAAGTTTTCAAGGCTTTTATCGACGGTATTGGTTGTTTTGAATTTTATTAATGGCGAGTTCGCGGTTGGATTTCAGGATCTCAAAAGTTTCCTGATCGCGAATCAGACTCGGATCTTTTTGGATAAACTTGAAAATCTGCTGAATGATTTCGAGGTATTCTTCGAGAATGTAATAAAACACCCATTGATCTACCCTTCGACTTCCGAGGAGTCCCGCATTTTTCAATGAGATCAAATGTCGGCTGGTTTTGGTCTGAGTAAAATCTAAAATCAATTCAAAGTCAGAAATTGATAATTCTTTATTAATCATCAATAAGTGGAAAATCCTCACTCTAGGTTCTTCTGAGAGTGCTTTGAAGATTTTTAAGCCATAGTTTAAACTGATATTTTTTAATCGCATTTGTAAGTTTTAACGCAGTTTATGCAATGAAAATAAAAATTCATCCGAAATTAGGGTATTATCGCACCGAAAACAGAACTATACGCTGGCTAATAAGTTAATTTATTTGTGAAAAGCTCAATTACATACCCTTCGCTATTAATTTTTGTCCTAGGTTTTATTTTTTCGGTAAGCCAGGCAAGCGCCCAAGATCAACGAGAGAAAAAAGTAATCCAGCTTTCTGGTATTATTCTTAACGCTGATAGTACAGATGCTGTGCCAGGGGTAAATATTTACGTCCCGAAGAAAGGGCGAGGAACCAGTTCCGGTAGATTTGGGTACTTCTCCATGCCGGTGTTAGAAGGCGATAGTATTATTTTCTCGTTCATTGGTTTGAAAAAACAAAGCTTTAAAATCCCGGAAAGAGTAGAAAATGATCGGATCAGCTTGATCTTGACTATGGAGGTTGATGAGATTGCCCTTGCAGAAATTGAGGTCATGCCCTATCCTACCGAAGCAGAATTCAAGCAGGCGATCCTTGCAATGAATGTGGTAGATCCCATGTCAATTAGCCGGGCGAATATGAGCCCAGAGATGCTACTTCGTTGGGCGGAGAGTATGCCAGCATCAAGCAATGAGAATTTCCGCTATTTCCAGCAGGGTCGGATGCTTCAGAATCAAGACCTCTATGGTCCTAGACCACTTCGATTGCTCGATCCTTTTGCTTGGTCGCAATTTATTCGATCGATTAAGCGGGGAGATTTGAAGCGGAAGGATTGATTTAAAATTTAATTTCTTTGCTCGCAGCGACGGAGGGAAAACTCCCGCAAGGGCGCAAAGTCGCAATTTTAATTTACTAATCCATTTATCAATCCTATACAGACTAGCAGTCCAAAAACTAGTCTTTTATAAATCAAAAAAGTGATATCGACAAAAATCTTTGAAATATCGTTTTCGTGCATAAGTAGGCAGATTTATATAATACGGAAAAACAACTGCGTCTTTGCACCTTCGCGGGAGATATACTTTTCATTTGCCCGGTCGCAGCGGAGCGAAAAACTCCTGCAAGGGCGTGAAGGCGCAATATTAATCTATTAAGCCATTTACTACTCTTTTTATTCCATCCGTTAGCTTATCCTCATTAAAGTTAATCAGCATACCCAATCTCATTCCTGTTAATTTAAGATAAGTCCGAAGTTGCTTCGGATGAACTGGAAGAAGTTTCTCTACTGATTTCAACTCAATAATTACCCTATTATTAACAATGATATCTGCGCGAAAACCTTGATCCAACTTCATGTCTTTCCAAATTACAGGAATTGCCACTTCAGTCTGAACATCTAGTCCTCTTAATCTCAACTCAAATACAAACACTACCTGATAAACTGACTCTAGCAATCCTGGACCTAACTTTTTGTAAATTAAAAAAGTGATGTCGACAATAATCTTTGAAATATCGTTTTCATGCATAATTAGGCTGGTTTAAAAAATTCGAAAAAACTGCGCCTTTGCGCCTTCGCGGGAGCTATACCCTTTGTCATTATAGAAAGTAACTCAATCAATCTCCGGTAGCACCCAATTCTCCAAGACACTCGGAATCCGCATCATTTGCTCGATAGCAGCTATTGATCTAGGGGCTTCGCCAGAGAGATTAATTGGGCCATCTTTGGTCACCAAAATATCATCTTCGATTCGTACAGCTATTCCCCACCATTTTCGATCACAGTTACTTCCTTCTGGAATGTAGATCCCTGGTTCTACTGTTAGTACTACTCCCTCTTTTAGACTTGCTCCCCGAACGCCACGATCGTGTACATCTAATCCTAAGTGATGACTTGTGCCATGTGGGAAATAGGAGTGATTTTCTCCAGCCTTGATAATTCCAAGTGCGACTAGGCCTTCATTGATGATTTTTCTACCTGCAGCGTCAATCTCTTCAAAACTTGCTCCTGGCTTACATAGTGCAATCCCAGCTTCCTGAGCTTGATAGACTAATTCATATATCGCGCGCTCTTCTTCATTGAATTTCCCACTAATTGGGATGGTCCGAGTCACATCTGCAGTATATCCTTTCCACTCCGCTCCAAGGTCCATGAGCAACAATCGATCACTAAGGTTTTGTTTGTCATTTTCAACGTAATGAAGAATGCAACCATTGTTCCCTCCTCCAACAATAGAAGGATAACCCAAATCCTCCGCCCCGTATCTTTTGAAAATAAACTCATGAACGCCCTGAATCTCTCGCTCAGACATTCCTGGCTTAGCCGCCTTCATGACCTCAATCTGACCTATCGCAGAAATCCTCACCGCCTTTTTCAATAAGGTGATTTCCTCAGCAGTCTTTACTTCTCTCAAGACATCCATCATCCCAGAGAGCGAAACGATATCGATCTTTTGGACAGGAAGCTGGGATTTAACACGCATCCGCTTTTCCGGAGAATCAGCTTTCATAAATTCAGCGACCATCGGATCATTTTTCAACTCTGGATATTGTCTACTCAATCGATTAATTAGTTTAATCACTCGCTCCGAAGATTCCAGATCTGAGTCTTTGATCATTGTATAAATCTGCGCATTTGCTTCTGTCAGTTGATCAGGGTATCCAGCAGCTTTTTTGAAATCAGCCACCATCCCGATCAGAGGCCTGTTAGTTGTACTTTCCTCTATGTCATTGGATAGACTAAAGGTGAATATTTGATCAAAATCAGAAGTATTTATTCCTGATTTTAAAGCAAAATCGGTATTGAAAAAGGCTACTTGAAAGCCCAACTCCCGCATCACCCCTTCTGATCCCAATCGTTTTCCATTCCACATTTCGGCATCAGGATCTCTATTTTGCACAAAAATCAACTCATCGACCATTTCACCATTTACCTCACGCGACTCACTGAAAATTACCAAAACAGCATTTGGCTCCCTAAATCCTGTTAAATAAAAAAAGTCAGTGTCTGGATGATAGCTATAATCGACATCATTGGTACGGTTTTTAACTGGGTTATTAAAGAAAACCGAGACTGATTTAGCAGGCATGAGTTTTCGGAGTTCGTTCCTTCTCCCCTTATGCCAATTTGAATCTAGCCCATCCTCGAAAAAAGACTGTGAAAACCCAGAAATTGAGATAAATAAAATGCAAACAGCGATTATGATTTTTTTCATTTTTATGGGGAATTAAATAATCGTTAATGTCTTATCTTTTGGCCATTTAACAAAGTCTTGAACCCAGATCAGGGCATATCCTTATATTTGGAAGATAAAAAAAATAGAAAATGAAGAGAATTTTGGGAATTACCTTGTTTTTGACCTTAGGTTTAGGGCAAGTTTATGCGCAGACAATTACAGCAAAGCCAAAGCTAATCGTAGGAATCGTCGTGGATCAAATGCGCCAAGATTACCTCTATAAATATGCTGATCGCTATGGAGAAGGTGGATTCAAGCGATTAATGAACGGTGGCTTTATGATGAAAAATGGCCACTATAATTACGTTCCAACTTATACTGGTCCAGGACATGCTTCAGTATATACAGGAACTACGCCCGCCACTCATGGGATCATCAGCAATAGCTGGTATGTTAAAAGTAATGGCCAGTCTATGTATTGTGCCGGTGACTCCACTGTAAATAATGTGGGAGGTACGCTTGGAAATGGTCAAATCAGCCCTAGAAATCTATTGACGACCACCATCACGGATGAACTTCGACTTGCGACGAACAAACGTTCGAAAGTAGTCGGAGTCGCTATCAAAGATCGTGGCGCAAGTTTACCCGCAGGTCATTTGGGTGATGCGTATTGGTTTGATAGCGAAAATGGCGAATTCATGACCTCAACCTACTACTATTCGGAGTTACCAAAATGGGTTTTGGATTTCAATTCCAAAAAATTGGTGGACAATTATTTGAATCAAACTTGGGAGACGCTTTATCCAATCGAAACTTATGTCCAAAGTATTGCAGATGATAATCCCTTCGAAGCGACATTTATAGGTAAAGACAGCCCAACTTTCCCATACAACTTAGCAGAACTTCGGGAACAAAACGGCGGTCCTGGCTTAATTTCCTCCACTCCTTTTGGAAATTCATTAACGCTTGATTTTGCAATCGCAGCAATGGAAGGTGAGAACCTTGGAAAAGGAAAAGAGACGGATTTTTTGGCGGTGAGCTTTTCATCCCCTGATTACATTGGGCATCGCTTTGGCCCAGCTTCTAAAGAAGTTGAGGATAACTATCTTAGGTTAGACAAAGAGATGGAAAAATTCTTGAATTACTTAGATAAGACCTATGGCAAAGATCAATACCTGATTTTCTTGACTGCAGATCATGGAGTCGCTGAAGTGGCTTCTCATATGGAGGCTGAAAAGATTCCTGCAGGCAATCTAAATGTGGGTTATACCACCGCACAACTCAAAGGTTACATGTCCGCACGTTTCGGAGAAGGAGATTGGGTTTTGAATGTTTCCAATGAGCAAGTATTCTTAAATGAAAAACTAATCAGAGATAAAGACTTGGATCTAGAAGATATCGAAGATGAGCTGGCTATTTTCTTACTGCGATTTAGAGGAATAAAAGAAGTCTACACTGCCACGGCAATGCGAAAAACAGATTTCAGCTCTGGACGAGCCTCATCTTTGCAAAATGGTTATAACTTCAAATCTTCTGGCAACCTACTCTTGATTCTTGAGCCAGGTTGGTTGACCGGAGGAGCAAAAGGAACTTCACATGGCACAGGGTTTACCT
>Ga0136655_1000142_pt1 | contig 30955 bp, 22 predicted proteins | sample CPBDNA_2_FD_94863 | JGI IMG/M metagenome (GOLD analysis project Ga0136655, IMG submission 94863) | Freshwater to marine salinity gradient microbial communities from Chesapeake Bay, USA - CPBay_Spr_15_0.8_DNA (version 2) | ecosystem: Environmental > Aquatic > Marine > Coastal | place: USA... | reverse complement strand
TAATTTAAAGCTTTTAGTTGTCTATCGCTCATTTAAAGAACTCATTTGAAATATTATTCAATCATCCTAAGAATAGAGCCGTTATTTTTGCAATGTGAATTCGATTATCAAACTATTTATTTTCAATTTTCTCTGTTTATCCGTTCTTGAAGGGCAGATAACGAACGGACAAATTCTCCACCTTCCATTTAATGGAACTCCCTTGGATATTTCTAGTTCAGGACTAAATGGAACACCTATTGGCAGTCCGATCTATGTTACCGGCTTCGACAACACGCCCGGAGGTGCCATCCGACTAAATGGTTCCAATCAAGCCATCGATCTTCCTGCCAACTCCATACTTCGTCCGAGTGGTGTTACTGTCTCTTTTGCCTTTTGGATAAATCCATCCAACCTAACGAGCAATTGGGATCCTATTTTTAACCTAGACCAAACCCCTGTTGTCTGGAATGGATACTGGTGCGCTGCAACCGATACCTGGCTTGCCTTCTATTTTGGAGACGGTGGACTAGCGGGTCCTGCTTCGCGTCAAACGGGTTCTATAAACTATTCACTTCCGCTTAATACATGGACACACGTTGTGGGAATCATTCGAGGTCCGAATGATTTTGATATTTATATAGACTGTGTGCAGCAAACGGTAAACTATCAGGGTACAGGTGGTGGAATAAGCTGGACGGGCAACAACGGTTCCATTGGAAAGGGTCCCGATGGCAACCTAATTCCAAATTACAAGTATTTCGATGGCGCAATAGATGAGTTCCGTATGTGGAATAGAGAATTACTAGCTTCTGAAATTCAACAACTTTGCACAACAACCTGCACGAACGATACCGTTCGGCTGATAGAAAATATTTGCGAAGGCGATTCTATTCTGTTCAACAATAGATGGAGAAAAAGCACTGGTTTTTACACTTCTATCAACAATCTTCCGAATGGCTGTGATTCTATTTCATTCCTTACCTTAAACTCTTGGCCTCAAATAAACAATACCATTATAGATACTATTTGTGCTGGACAGGAATACGATTTTAATGGCCGAATTCTAAATAGTTCAGGAGTTTACACAGACAATTCTCAATCTGTGTATGGCTGTGACAGTAACTATACACTCAACCTTACCGTTTTGACTGCTACTGACAGTATTTGGATTAGTACCTCTGGAAATCCATGTACGAACGACACTTTAACTCTAACAGCAAATGGCCCTGCTAGCCGAATTATTTGGAATACCGGAGATACCGCCAGGTCTATTCAAGTAATACGAAACGGGCTCTATGAAATCACTAGTTCAGGCAGCTGTGGTAACAAGCGAACGAGTTATTTATTGGATAATCCTTGCTTGATTTCCTTGGGACAACCTCCAAAAAAATTATACGTACCCACTGCATTTACGCCTAATAGAGATGGAGTAAACGAAATTTTTCTACCAAGAGGAAATGGAATCCAAGAAATGCATATGACGATCTATAATCGTTGGGGCGAGATAATTTTCGAAACCAAAGATCTCAATAAAGGCTGGAATGGAAACTCAAATGGCATTCCTCAACCACCTGGCATCTATTTCTACGTAATCAATTGCGTTTTTGAAGGTTATGTGTTCAGACAAGAGAATGGATACGTTCGTCTTCTGAAATAACACAGCTTACTCAGTAATAAATACTGCTATCCAAAATTGCTTTCTCATTCCACCTATTCCTCAATTCAGAGGTTACTATAATGTAAAAAAGGACAACCACCATTAGGTTTTAAAAGAAACCATGGATTTGAATTCTGAGTTTAGATGTTCTTAATTAAACTTCTTTCAACTTAAATCTTTCCTTCTTAGCTTATTAGGTATAAGGCATTAGCTTAATAAAAAATTCATGCCAATTTCAGAAGAAATCAATTTAGAGATAATTGATAGAATGGGGTTCACTAGGTTACTTCCCACTTACATATTTCTTCCACATTCCCTTGACAATAGCATTAAACTCTGGCAGATAGTTGAATTTGAAGATAATCCATCCAAAAATCAAAGATGCCAAAATAGACTTTAAAGCGGCTGAAATGAAAGGCATAGACTCGAACTGAATGCTAAAAAGACCAGCGGAAAAACCTAAAACCAAAAGGCTTATAATGAGTAATTGAGGTGTATAAGGAGTCATTCTATACTTCTGCCAAACGTATTGGATTTTCCAGGAATTATTGAGAACAACAACCAAAGTAGAAGCAATTCCCGCACCAAGAATTCCAAATTTTGGAATGAAAATAAGATTGGCAACAAGGGTGGTAATCAATAAACCAGCGCTCATAAGCAAGTTCATCCGATAATACTTACCCATAGTTATAATATGGCCATTGATGCCACAAATAGCATTGAATAGCCTGCCAAGACCAATAACAACACTAATTAGTACCCCTCCTTGAAATTTAGAAGGGATGATAGAATACAATTCTTGAAGACTACCTACGACTAGAATAAAAATCCAACCTGTAGCAATAAGCAAGGCTAGAGAAGACTTCTTATAAAAAGCATTAAGTCCCTCAAAATCATTGTTTTCTAGCGACTTCGAAATTACCGTCCTACTTATTCCACTCGCAGCCTTACTGGGTGTATTTATAACCATTCCGATGAAATAGGCAATAGAATAAAAGGCTACACTTTCTAGGTCTACGTACTTTCCGATAAGAACTATATCGATCCTATTAATCAGTAAATCTCCACCATAGGTAAGAAAGCTGAAAAAACCATAATTGACTAATTCTCTCTTTGGCAAATTAGAAATAGAAGGTTTAAGGACTAAGAGCTTTTGTTTAATTAAAGAAGAAATAATTACGGCAAATTGAGAAAGAAAGCTCAAAGTGAATAAACCGATAAACCAATCAATATCAATTAAATTGAAACTATAAGCCAATAAAAGTATGAGGGTAATTACGCGCCTTTCCACCTCTTTTAAGAACAAGGGCATAACCGACTTGAATTGAGCTATGGAGAGGCTAGAGAAAAGTTCAAAGTAAATATTGAACAACACCATTGGAAATAGATACGGGAAGTAGGTAGATAGCAATTCTGCATCTCTAGCATTCTCTGTAAAAAAAACAGCGAATTCCGTTTTAAAAATATAACCCAGAAAACCAAAAGGTACAAGAAGAACTATGGGCAAAAGAAGAGCGAAGAAACCCAAGTTAGCCTTCTGATCTTCTCGAACCCTATGAAAAAAGCGAACTAAAATTTGGGGTGCACCCAAGGCGGCAAAAGTGGAAATGGCCAAAGTATAACTAAGCATCGTTTGAATGAGACCATAGTACTCCATAGAATCTTCAAATGCATATGGAAATAAAAAGAGCGTATTAATGGCTCCGAGAACAAGACCCAGATAAGTGTAAAAGGAGTTCCAAATACTTTGCTTTATTACAACCCCCATCCTATCTCCAGCTCGATAGATTAATAGAAGGAAATAAATTTAAGAGCGCATCGGCTTCAGCTGCATAAAATTGTTTGAGCTCTGCTTTTATTTCTAATTCTTCGGAACTGATTTTAGGCATTTTACCGCTGTTCAATTTTCGATACAAAGGGCCTAACTTAGAAATCAACGACTCAGGGAAATAGGGCAATAAACCAACTAGTTTTTTATGCAGACTCCCATTCTTAGTGGCGAAAGTTTCATTGTGCTTGGCAAAATTAAAATCTTGGTAGAAGCTCGCATCAATTCCTAAAAAATCACTTAATTGGCTCATAGCCTCTTTTGGATTTCTCATTGTTTGTTCAAAAACCAGAATCAACATTCTTTCATTTCCCAATGCTTTTTGCCATTCTTGGAGATAACGCGAATAATATCCTTCCATTATATGCTTCCCGCCTGGATAAACGCCTAATTCAGAAGTACAATACTGCTTGAAATCTACTTCTGTATTGTGTAACTTATACCGATTGAATTGATATTTTGAATACAAACGTGCAGAAGGCTCTCTGAGAATAAATACCACTTTGGGCTCTGATTCGAGCCTCGGAATTTGCTTTAAAGCATTTTGTTGATAGATATAGGGTGCCGTAGCCTCAAAAACAATCTTCTTGTTTTTGCAATGATCGAAGAGTTCTGAATATTTTTTTAGTCCGTGTTCAATAAAATTTGCACCTTGATTAAAGCGGTTCACAGTATCAAAAAAATAGAAGGGTTCCTTTGATTTTGAACTACATACATCCGGATGAGCCGCTAGCCAATAGTAAAGTGAACTGGTTCCAGCCTTAGGAGCGCCGGCAATTATTGTATTTGGCCACATGTGGTCAAAAATAGCTAAAGAGATTCCACTTATTTTCGAAGTCTGAAATGAAACCCAATGAAAAATAAGTTTTTACTTTTTCTCCTTCCAATTTTGGCGCTTCTAGTAGCCAATTACATTTATTTCCAACCCGTTCTGTCTGGCAAAGTATTGAAGCAAGACGATATCATGATGGGCTATGCGAAAGGTAAAGAGATTCGAGACTATCGCGAGAACAAGGGCGAAGAGGCCCTTTGGACCAACTCCATGTTTAGTGGTATGCCTGCTTTTCAAATAAGCACACAGTATCCCGGTAACATTCTTGGATACATACAGAATGCGCTCATATTTATCGGTGGCTCCTCCTCTTCCATTTACATCGTTTTCCTCCTTATGTTAGGAATGTATTTACTGCTTGTCGCCTTAAAAGTAGATCCTTGGCTTGCTACCTTGGGTGCATTTGCGTTTGGTTTTTCTGCCTTTTTCATCATCTCATTTGGGGCGGGACATAATGCGAAAGTTAGAGCTGCGGCATACATAGCTCCTACTTTAATGGGTGTATTGTTAACCTTAAAGGGAAGGTATTTAACAGGTTTTGCCCTTACCGCCCTTTTCGTTGGACTTTCCGTTTATGCTAATCACCTTCAAATCACCTATTACGAAGCCATCCTAATTCTTGTGATTCTATTGGTTGAAGCCTTTTTTGCTTTTAAAGAGAAAACTATAGCTCAGTTCATGAAATCGGCTGGCATTCTATTGGCTGCAGCCATCGTTGGTATTGGACCCAATATTGGAAATTTATGGAGTACCTACTCCTATACCTCCGAAACCATGCGTGGCGGCTCGTCTGAATTGGCTTCAAAGGCAGAGAGTAAAGGAGGATTGGACTTCGATTACGCAATGGGTTGGAGTTACAGCGCGGCTGAAAACTTTAATCTCATTGTTCCAATGTACACAGGCGGCGGAATGTCTGAAGACTATTCCTCTACTGAAACCTATCAGCAATTCTTTCCTCTCATTAAACAGAGTTTTCAAAGAGACGGCTATTCTGCTACACAGGCAGGTGAATCGGCCGAAAGGTTTATCGGCTCCCTTTTTTATTGGGGCGAAGAAAGCTTAGTCAACGGTGGCTATTACCTCGGAGCCTCTATCTTTTTCCTTTTCATTCTTGGACTTTTAGCCATGGAAAGAAAAATGAAGGTCTGGATTATTGCCGCTTTGGCGATCTCTGTCTTTATGGGTATGGGAAGGCATTTTGAAACCTTTAATCGTCTTTTATTCGACTATCTACCTATTTATAACAAATTTAGAGTCCCTTCTATGTCCTTGGTTGTGGCCTTTGTTGTTATTCCATTTGGCGCTATTTATGGGCTTAACGAATGGCTTAAAAAATCGAATGAAGATAAAAAGAGACTTCTTTTAAATGCAGTCATGGGCGTTGGAGGACTTTATATACTTCTCTTTCTCGGTTCTGGCCTGCTTTCTTTCGATGGGATGCGTGATGCCCAATTGGGTCAACAAGGATTGGATGTGGACCAACTATTGGCCGATCGCAAATCGCTTCAACGAAACAGCATTGGACGAAGCTTGGTCTTTTCGGCAGCCATAGCGGCCTTTCTATGGTTTTTTATTACCGACAAACTCAATAAAAAGCTATTAATTCCATCTTTAGCTTTCATTTTAATGGCTGATTTATGGATGTTCGACAAGCAACATCTAAACTCAGATTCATTCATGACAGAGAGAGAATTCAAAAACCAGTATGCGCCTACCGCAGCCGATCAACAAATTCTTCAAGATCCTGCTATCCATTACCGCGTAATGAATACCACTGCCGGCCTTACCTCAGACTCCTACACCTCTTATCATCATAAATCTATTGGTGGTTATCATGGAGCAAAGCTGATTCGCTACCAAGATCTTATTGAAAATCAATTGAGTAAAAACAACCCAAAGGTTTACGATATGCTCAATACCAAATATTATATCATTCAACGAGAAGGCAATGGACCCCAAGCCATGCCAAATCCCACAGCCCTTGGGAATGCTTGGTTTGTTAGCTCAATTAAACAAGTAGCAACGGCAGACGAAGAAATGGCGGCTCTAGATAAAGAAGTATTTCAACCTGAAAACGAAGCAATTGTAGACCAACGATACAGTACTTATTTGGAGGGATTAGGAAATAATTCTACTGGATCAACTATTCGATTAAAAGAATACGATCCTAAAAGAATGGTTTATACGAGTGAGAATACCTCTGGTCAGGATTTGCTTGCTGTGTTCTCAGAAATCTATTATGAAGGGTATAAAAACGACTGGAAAGTGTTTATCGACGGAAAGGAAGTAGAAATGATCCGTGTAAATTATCTCTTGCGCGGACTTCGCGTTCCCTCAGGTTCAACTGAAATTGTCTTTTCGTTTGAGCCTTATACTTACTTAACAGGGGAAAAGATTGACAAGGGCTTTTCCGCCGTACTTCTATTGGCTCTTTTGGGTTCTCTATTCTTTGCATTTAGAAAAAAGGAGGGGGAATCTATGGTTACAGAGTCTTAAGAATCTCAGCCAACTCTATGGCTTGGTTTTGTCTTAAATATTTGATCGAATTTAAACCTCCTTGTTCCGACTTGGAGGTTTTTTCATGCTCAAAAGTCTGGAGGTAAGCACGAATACCTTCCACGTCATTGTAATCGAAGAAACTGCCCGATTGTGTCTCTGAAATGATTTTAGCCGCATCGCAATACACGGGTCCTATCCCTAGGATTGGTCTTCCTGAGCCAATGTATTCAAACAACTTACCAGGAATGATTCCTTGGTTGGGATTTTGATCGGGTATTACAAGCAGAAGAAGTTCTGCCTCAGCCATTCGAGTGGTAATAAGCTTGTGTTCTATATGTCCAAAAGCGCGAAAACCATTGCCCAATCTTCCAAACAACTGATGCATCTCTTCATCTGCCTTTCCGAAAAGCTTTAAAGTCCATTTTTCTTTATTACCGTTCAAACTCAATAGCGCATCAACTAAACTATGGCAAGGGTAAATCTTGCCAATTGTACCTGCATATACAATACTGAAGCGCTCGATTTCTGGTCTTGGACTTGGAAAATCTTCTTCGTCATATCCATTGGGCATGAATCGAAATTTAGATCTATTTCCATCTATTTTTTTACGAAGCAATTCTGTTAAATACGGACTAGAACCCATTACGACATCCGCCTTTTGCAGAACATTGCGCTCCATTCTCTTATCTAAATAAGTAGACAGAAGAGTAGGATACATTTGTTTGTAATAGTAAATATCCGTCCAAGGATCCCTAAAATCAGCCATCCAATGAATTCCAAAATGCTTTTTTAGTTTTTTGGCTATTAGGTGGGAAGAATGAGGTGGGCCTGTACTAATGACTACTGAAATATCTTGACTTTTAATCAGTTCCACTGCCTTTTTATAGGCAAATGAATTCCAACCTAAGCGCGCATCGGGAAGGAAAAAATTACCTCTAACAAACTTTGCCAATTTTGAGAAAAAACTCGTTTTCTGCTCTTCATTGGCGAATCCAGAATAAGGTACTTGCTTTTTTCCTGATGCTTTTAGGTATAATTCAAAAGGTTCAAAGGTTGAGGTAGAGTGAACCTCAAGCTGATCTGAAATTTGGTCTACTAAGTTGGAATCTCGAATGGGCCAAGTGGCCTCATTTTCTTTAACGGTAATTACAATGGGATCAATTCCGTTTTGAGGCAAATATTTGCAAAACTTTAACCACCGTTGCACACCAGGGCCACCAGCAGGAGGCCAATAATATGTGATAATGAGCACTTTCATAGGTGGGAAATTGGGTTTGAGTGATTCCGATTCAATCACCAAATTAAATCCAAATTACAAATACTCTTTTTGGAAATAGTACAGATCGTTGTGAAGGCTATGATCATTGAGAACAATGGAGGCAAATAAACAATACCGCCTCTATTTATCGTCCTTAATTTCCTCGTAATCAACGTATTTTCCACCCCAATCTTTGCTACTTTCTTCTTTATTTGGAGAAGAATTGGCGCTCTTACTAGAGTTCACATTCGGCTTCAAAAAGCTTTTTAGAAAATAATAAATACTATAACCCACCAAGGCTAAGAAAAGAAGTCTGATCACTTTTTGTAGATATAAGGCTTACGAAGGTACAAAGTCAAACGACATATCTACACTGCTTTTAAACGGGATGGTTCTTCCATAGAAAACAATGAAGTTCAGAATAGGCCGTTTCTTCTATTGGATCGAATATTTCTAACTCACTCAAAGGGTCAATGCCAACATTCGTTTCCTTGTTTCACTAAAGAAGCTCGTAATTCAGGCGAACATCTCAAAATCTAGCTGTTACTTAGCGAAACTAAAGTAATTGAGTTGGGTATCCGTATTTTACTTTTTCTATGGTTTTTGCTTCCAACCGTACTGTTTTCGCAACCTGGAAGTTTTAAAACTATGAGTTCGACTTTTGGATCCAACAGTCGGATTGTTGCGAAAGGGGGAGGATATGCCATTTTATCATTGGCAGATTCCCATTTAAGCGCTTTCAATCGGTGCGGACAAGTTCAATTTTCCTTAAAAATCGATGGTCAGACTAACACGGGATTAACTCAGTTTGATCCTGTGGATTTCAAGCGATTACGGAATGGAGATTATGCCTTGCTCTTCTTTGCCAAGCAAAATGACATTCGTTTCGCAGTAGTTGCCCGACTTGATTCAACTGGATCGTTAATATGGTCTAAACGGATTGAAAACCCTTCTAACTCATTTGAATCCATCGATTATACGATAATGGAAAATAATTCAAATGAACTCTTTATTTACGGCAATGCTACTGAAATTGCATCTCAAAGTATTCACCTTCGATTGACCAAATTGAACGGCGCTACAGGCCAAGTTATTTGGACTCGATTTTACAGCACTGGCGGTATCTGGGGTACAGCCATTTACACCTCGGACAATGGTTTTTTACTGCGATCGGGCTCTTCTTTTCTTAAAACCGATGCCAATGGAAATGCTCTTTGGCTTAAACGAAATTTCAATTCTAGCATTGGTAATTACTTCAATACTTTAGTCGAAACAACCGATGGATTTATTTACGGAGAACAAACACAGCTCACACCTCAAAGTGCCATAACCAAGCTAGATAAGCAAGGAAATCCCGTTATCAGAAAAGCGATTAATTTAGACAGCTTCCCGCGTAAGATTATAGCATTGTCTTCCGGTGGCTTTATGGCAATTATAACCCGTTCAAATTTTGGTTTATCGACTTTAGTTGAATTTGACAATAATATGAATGTAGTCAGAAGTGGAGACGCGGGTGGCGGGATTGTTTTAGCCGACTTTTGTTTAAATCGACTTTTGGAACCCATTGCTGTTGGAATTGGATTTTTTGCACCGACACAAATTTCGCACTCGCGCTCAAATCTCTCAAATAACTGCAATCTCACGGCCTCCATCCCTCCTCTTCTTGATCTTGGTTTTGCACAAAATCCTGAAACCATTTCTCAATTTGATGTTCTTTTTGTTAGTACTGACATCCAACTACAAATTAGCCCAAATAGCTTTACAGCAGTTGAAGTTTGTACCGGCATTTCAAGAATTAATTTAGGTCCCGACCGAATGTATTGTTCTGGATCTACATCCAACCCCCTACAAGACTTGAATGGAAATACATTCCAAACCTATCTCTGGAGTACGGGAGAAACTTCACCTAGCATTGTACCCACTCAATCGGGCACCTATTGGTTGATTGGATTTAGTGAATGTGGAAACGACTTTACTTCCGACACTGTCGAAATTAATGTAGTTCCTACTACCCCCGCTGAATTAGGTGAAAAGCAGTTTTTATGCGATGGCGAGTCCATCGTTTTGTCAGCACCCAATTGCAATGCCTGCTCTTATCAATGGAGTACTGGAAGTACCAACCAAAGCATTACCGTAAAAGACCCGAATGACTATTGGATAGAAATTGACAATGGAAATGGATGTACTACTTCCGATACCGTTGCCATTCTAGATGGAATTTGTTACTGCGATGTTTTTATGCCCACAGCTTTCACCCCAAACGGAGACAGCAAAAACGACCAAATTTCTCCTGTCTTAAATTGTGAACTTCAGGCCTATAGTTTTAGTGTATACAGTCGCTGGGGAGAGTTGCTCTTTAAAAGCGTAAATCCTCTTTTTCAATGGGATGGCATGGTAAATGGCTCACAATGCACGTCTGGAGTTTACTCCTATTCTGTAGAGTACCAGGCAATAATTAAGGGGGAAATTCAAGAAGTACAATTTCAACGAGGGTATTTTCACCTTATCAATTAGAAGATAAAAACCTTCTTTAACTAAATATAAATGAGCGAATTCTGAACTTTACACCCCCCCTTTTGTTTGACGATTACTGATTGATTTCGTATGTCTTTAAAATTTATTGAAATTCTGTTTTTTACTTTCTTGGGTTGCCTCTATGCCAAAGGGCAGGCTGGAATGGAAAAAACCTTTGGAAATCCCTTAAGTACACAACTCAGAGTAGAGTCAAATGCTACTGGTGTGGTTATATCCTCCTTAGATCGCGTTCAACTGGCTCAATACGATGAATGTGGAAACCGTCTTTTTGCCTTACAGTATCAAAGACAAATTAATCCAGCAGCGGGTTTCTTCGCGAAAGACTTTCTTCAACTCAGCAATGGTGACTTCGTTTTCTTAGTACAAGCTAGGTCTGCAAATATTTCTAAATCCGTCCTAATCCGAACAACCGTTTCTGGCGCGGTAGTATGGTCTAACGAAATATATAATCCTAGTGGAGATTTTAATTTTAATGAACTGTCCATAATGGAAGACAACCAAGGCGATATAATAGTTTTTGGTTGTTTACCACAAACGCTGTTTGGAACTAGCTTCCCGAGATTGACCAAAATTGAAGCTGGCAGTGGACAAATAATTTGGACTAGGTCGTACTTAATTTCAAAAACTTTTGGGAAGGCAATATCTACTTCAGATAATGGAGTTTTAATGCGTCTAGGCAGTACTCTGATGAAAGTAGATGGAAATGGTAATCTCCAATGGGCTGTAGATGCTGTTGGACTGGCAAACAATTCAGAATTAATTTTTGAAATATCAGATGGTTATATTTTCACAAATGGAAATTCATTCACCAATTTCATAGAAATATTCAAAGTAGATTTCCAGGGAAATTCAATTGCCAAAAAGTCCATTCGTATTGAGGGACTCGCTTTTGATATAGAACGATCTGGTAATAACTCTTTCATCGTAGGACTTTCAAGAACGAATGCGTCTTTTAATTCCCCTGTGGAACTATTAGAGTTTGACGATAATTTGAATTTCCTTAGAAATACTCGAACAACAATCTCCTTTTTGGGAACTGACTTGGAGTTTAACTCTAAACTAGAGGCTATTGTAGTTGGTAAACCAACTGGAGTTAATAGCTGTATAACTCACTTCAATTCCGACTTTAGCAATAACTGCAATACATCGGCGGTGAATCCCACCTTTCTTGATCTCAATTTCAGCACAAACAACCTATCTGTAAGTCAAAGCAATCTCAATCTTTCCATTCGTCCCTTTCTTGTATCAACAAGTCCAATTAATTATACCGAAACAGAAGTATGTCCTGCATCACCACCTGAAATATCATTGGGTCCAGACAGATCTATCTGTGCAAATTCTACCGAAATATCAGATGCTCTTGGTGGACATTTTGATAGCTTCTTATGGAGTACTGGCGAAACATCTTCTGCCATAAGACCGAGTCAATCGGGCACTTATTGGCTTTTAGCTACGAGCTCATGTTCTGGTCTTTCCGCTTCGGATACAGTTGAAATCAGCGTCTTTCCAACGGTTGAAATTAATTTGGGAACTACAGCTACTATTTGCGGCAATCAGACAACAGAGCTTATTGGCCCAGATTGCAATAACTGCAATTATTTATGGAGTAACGGAAGCCAAAACCAAAGCACAAATATTTTTGAGGTAGGTACCTATTGGTTGGAAATTGAAAGTGAAAACGGCTGTTTTTCTTCCGATACTATTGAAGTTGATTTTGGCTTATGTGATTGTAAAACCTATATCCCCTCCGCCTTTACGCCCAATGGAGATGGAATTAATGAGCAATTTTCACTTTCAGTAGCTTGCCAAACTCAAAGCTTTCAATTTGTACTTATAGATCGTTGGGGAAAAGTAATCTTTCAAACGAACAATCCTGATTTCACTTGGGATGGAACATTAAATGGCCAAAATTGCACTGCAGGATTTTATAGTTATCGACTTGAATATTCTCCTGTAGGTGCAGACGGTAGGCTTACAACTCAAGTAAAATCAGGTCAAATTCAATTACTTAGGTAATTTTCTGAAGATCTTTGTGACTTACAATCCAGCAATAAGTGGATTGCAGCTTCCAAATGCTATAGCCGAAAATTATTGTTGGTTTGAAGTATGGTAAATTTTACCACCTTCCACATTGTAGGTCTCATTTAAGTACCAATCTTGAAATTGAATTCCACCTGATTGGGCCCAAGAGGCGAAATAATGATAGGCTTCTGTAATGGCCACTTGCTCTTGTGGATAGGCAAAGGTGTTCAATCCACTTAAATGAATAGCCCAAGGCAATCCACTTTCAGTTGAATAACTTCTACCTTGAGCAAGCTCACTTGCATCGGCACCCTCATTAAAATGACTTGCATCCGCTAAGTCTGTAGGCAGATAATTCTTCAAATGAACCTCTTGCCCTCTATTTCCATCTGAAATTAAGAATGGATTAAAAGGAGCCGCACCTACTTGACTCATAGGCACTGGATGTGTTAGCACAATTCTATTCGATACCACAACAGAAGGGAACTCAGTATCACCCTGAACGGTGTTCACAAAAGTTGACCTAGATACACCCATGCGTTCCTTTACTTGATCTGTAATGATAAATACTGCCGAACTCTGTCCTGCTTCTGTATTGTTTCCGTTTAATTGAATATAGTTTCCATAGAGCTGGGGCGCAGTAGAACTTGAGATATCAGAAGGCAGAAGTCCATCTATTTGAACTCCAAATCCATTGTTTCTATAAGCTCCAGAGGCGATAAAATTGTATTCCAGTTCAATCTCTACTAACTCATTGCTTGCGTTTGAGATAAGGTTGGTAGAATAATCTACTACAAGATCATTGAAATCATAATCACCCTGGTAAGGGCCAAAGATCTTCAAAGGCCAGGCTACCATAAGCAAAGTTATTATTGGCTTTTGCAGGATCATTTGGATAATCATCGTCCGTGTCAACTACCCCATCCCCATCTGTATCCAAGGGTGTTCCTAAATTAGGTAAGTTGGCCCCTGAAATAGCCGCATAATTGCTCGCAGACACATAGAATAAAGCATCATTGAAATCAAGATCAGAACCTATATTATCACGATTTATATCTTCAAATCCCAAAACAATGCGCTGCCTATTCCTATCTATCAAGGCAACGTGATGTTGAGATGTGGCAGCCGAAGGACCAGCTGTACCATTCGCACCGTTATTCGTATTAAATGAAGGCTGTGAGAACCAATTTATTGAGGAAGTATTGGTCTGTTGGCTGCCTGAATTCCAGGCGTTTTGAAGAAGGATCCAACCCAAACTTGTTCCGGCCTTAAAAGAACCCAGTTTCACTCTATTTCCCGCTTGCAATCCGCCATCTGAGCCTTGAGCACTAGAATTAGGGAAAATAATGAAGATTGAATCAACATCAGCTTTCGTCGCTGGAGGGTTAGACGTATTGTATTTGAAGAAAGCCAGTGTGTTCTTGTATCCAGCCCCTTCGTGCAAAAAGGTTAAAGAAATTTCAGTGTCTTGTGTAAGGTGGATTTCATCATCAAAACTTGGGTCGATTAGTCCCAAGTCCATTGGAACGCGCTCTGGAAGCAATGCATTTACCTCTGATATAAACGATGCATCAATCACGTCATTCACCGGCTCGAGATTGGCTGGTACTCCTTGCGCATTAAACGTACTTAGATAATAATATTTACCATTTAGGTGGATGGGAGCATGCGCCAATTTCATGTTTTTGTTAGAGCCAGTATTTGGAATTAATTCACCTCCGAATGTGTGGGAAATACGATTTGAATTAATTTGAAGGAATACTTCATTCACCATTCCAACACGATTTACTCTAACGAAAACGTTCCTCAGGAAAGAAGGTATCTCAAATTGACTTGCAAAGCTTCCATATGAATTGGTAGTTCCTGAGAATAAAAGCTTTCCACCATCTTCCATTGATTTATCATAAATGTAGATTTTAGAATTTGGAAAAGGATTACCCTGAAGGTCTTTTACGTTAATTTCAATTTCAACGGGTTGAGTAGTTGAAAAATTGAAAGGCGATGGAACGGTAAGGGTGGATGCTCCTTCGGACTGCTCTACCATGGGCAGATTGATTGAGTCTACCTCTTTTTCGCACGAGGTTAAAATGAGAGTTAAAAATACGAAGGAAAAAATCTTTTTCATTGCTAAGTTGTATGCCGTATACATGTCAATTGTAGCGCAATAGTAACAAACCTCTATTTATCAATACTTTAATGTTATTCGAAAAAGGGATTTATTCCCAAAATGAATTAATATTCCACTTTTGATACTGAATCCATTCTACACAACTATCTAGGATATATAGGCCAATAACTAAAGACGATACCGTAACAGAAGATCTCAGTTAGCCAAAAAAACGTGGTAAAAAAGTATTTGAAGAATGGAAGATATCTTAAAAAGAAAATCCCTTCCATTATTCATGAAAGGGATTTGTCGGGGTGGCAGGATTCGAACCTACGACCTCCTGCTCCCAAAGCAGGCGCGATACCGGGCTACGCTACACCCCGAAACTTCCTTTAACTGAAAGGCCGCTTCTAAATTTAAAAGCGGTGAGAGGGGGATTCGAACCCCCGGTACCGTTGCCGGTACGGCAGTTTAGCAAACTGCTGGTTTCAGCCACTCACCCATCTCACCTCTGTCCCTCTGGTTAAAGAGGATGGCAAAAGTACATTGTGTTTTTAATTTGAGCAACAAAAAATTTCAATCGGGGTAAGCAACTCTAAAATGATAGATTTCCTGAAGTTTTTTCTTGATTGCCTCCTTGGCAATACTGATCTGTGCCAAGGTAATTGACGCATCAGAAAATTGATTTTCAGACATTTGGTTATCCACAATTCGATCTACCAATTCTTCAATCTGTTTGGCATCTTTTTGCGCTAAACTTCTACTAGCCGCTTCTGCTGAGTCGGCAATCATTAAAATTGCCGTCTCCATACTGAAAGGTTTTGGCCCAGGATAGCTAAATTTCTTCAAATCTACCTCCTCCGTTGGGAAGCTCTTTAAATACTGTCTATAAAAATACTGAACCGTGCTGCTGCCGTGATGGGTTCGGATGAAATCAATTAAAGTTTCGGGTAGATTATGGCTTCTCGCTAGCCGAATTCCATCTTTTACATGTTGAATTATTATTTGAGCACTTTCTTCAAAAGCCAACTCATTGTGTGGATTCACTCCTGTACTTTGATTTTCTATAAAATAAAGAGGATTCAACATTTTACCAATATCGTGGTATAAGGCTCCCGCACGAATCAATAAGGGATTTCCCCCAATAGCCAAAACAGCAGACTCCGCTAAATTAGACACTTGCAAACTATGCTGAAAAGTTCCTGGAGCCTTCTGCGCCAATTCTCTTAATAGGGGGTTGTTGGTATCTGTAAGCTCCAATAAACTCACATCCGAAACCATTCCAGTCAACTTCTCAATAAGGTATATCATTGGAAAGGCAGCCAACGTAAGCAAGCCATTAATTCCTAGAAACATATAATCCATTAAAGGAACCTCAGAAAGCGTAGTATCTCTATATAAATAAAGAGAGGTATAAACAATAAAATACACTATCACAATCTTACCGAGGGTAATAAACAACTGGGCCCTTTTATACAGTAGATCTACTGAAACAATGGCATAAAAGCCAGCGATAAAATGCAAGAAGACCATTGCTAGACCTTCGGGAGATAATAGCCCAATGCTTAAGATGGCTAAGATGTGCACAAACAAAGCCAATCGGGTATCGAAAAAAGCCCGCAGTACAATAGGCAAAATGGGCACAGGCGCAAGCAAGAGATATTCATGTCCGAACTGTAATGATATGCGAGCTAAAGCCGTTACCATAATCCACATCAATAAAAGAGTGGATAAGCTGGAGAAATCATTCAAAACATTGATTCTAAAACGGGCCAAAAACAAATAGAGCATTAAGAGTAGAAGAACGGTGAGCATGGCTACTCCTAATAACTCTTTCCAACGAGCCGATCCTTCTTCTTCTCCTCCAGAATAGGCTTCCGCCAAAGCTTCGAGCTTTCTAAAACTTAGTTCATCTACCAAAGCTCCTTTTAAAACGACTACCTCTCCTTTCGAAATTTTTCCTTCATTGGGAGTAAGCATGGCCATCCGCTGGGCGCACAGCTGAGCTGTTGCCGCCGTATCAATGCTCATATTCGCAAAAAAGAATCCACGAAGTGAGGCAAAGTGACGATCGAAATAAACCTTGCTAGACGATTTTAATTTGCTTGAAATGCTATTTGGATAATCTGAGAGATCGATTAGATTGGATTCTAAAACAGAAAGGCTCTCATCCTCTGTACGGATGATCAGTGGCCTTCCTTCCTTTCCAAACCCCTTAAAACTCTGCAATATTCCTTTATCCAATAGAGAAGTAAATTGAAGCTCTAAACCTTGAGGTAAACTGTCTGCTATAGTGCTCCAAGCTTCCAATCTACTCCTCATATTCTCAGGGGAGAGCTCTACTTCTTTTAAAAAAATAGGACAGTATTCCTGAATTTCCTTAGCCTCTTTTTGTAGCTCCTTCTCTGATTTGGTCAACGAAAAGTCAAATGGTGCTTTTAAGTCGGCATAAACCCAGGGTTGTCCCTTCTGAAAGTCATAACGAAAAGAATGATAATTAGGATATAGGGCAATGAGGATCAATGCGGCGGCGATAAACAACAACAAACGCGTGAGTCCTCTGTTGTACGATGTAAATCGATCTAGGAGTTGCTTGGTTTTCATAGGTAGGACTCAAAGGTAATACACCTAGTTATTCATCTAGGTGAAAGTCAAAGAATTGATAAATGAAAAGCCCAAGCTCAATTTCTCTTGCCATGTAAAGAGAAGAAAATGCATCTTTGAAGTATTACACTAATTCTATTTTATGTCAGAAGATAAAGTCCTAAAAGCGTTCGAACAGAAAAACTGGAACGAAATTAAAACCAATGATTCTTGGGCCATTTTCAAAATCATGAGTGAGTTTGTAGAAGGTTATGAAAAACTCTCTAAAATTGGCCCCTGTGTTACCATATTTGGATCTGCGCGAACTAAGGAAGACAACCCCTATTACAAGTTGGCAAGAGAAATCGGAAAAGATCTAACCCAAAAAGGCTATGGCGTAATTACTGGAGGAGGCCCTGGTATTATGGAAGCGGGAAATCGTGGAGCCCAAGAAGGTGGCGGAACCTCCGTTGGACTCAATATAGATTTGCCATTTGAACAATCAAGCAACCCTTATATAGACAACGATAAAAACCTAAACTTCGACTATTTCTTTGTGCGGAAGGTTATGTTTATGAAGTATTCTCAAGGATTTGTTGCCATGCCAGGAGGCTTTGGAACTTTAGACGAGCTCTTTGAAGCACTTACCTTGATCCAAACCGATAAGATTGGTAAATTCCCTATTATTCTGGTTGGAAAGTCTTTTTGGTCTGGTTTAATCGATTGGATTAAAAACACCATGTTAGACGCGCACTCCAATGTATCTCCTGAAGATTTAGACATCTTTCTTTTAGCAGACACTAGTGAGGAGGTTTGCTTCTTAATCGATGAGTTTTACAGTCGTTACTTACTGAAACCAAACTTTTAAATCAGTTAAAGTGTGCCTAGTCTCGATACTTATTTTCGAGACTAGTTCGCCTTTGCTCTAGCAGAGCGCTCCCATGCTGCCGCTTGACTGCCTTTAATCCACCTTCCAAAACCCGCAAAAACAGCATAATTCATAAGACTAAAATAATAGGGGACGTAAAAGGCTGAACTCTTCTTGTTTTTCAGCGATTGTATATATCTTATAGTGGCTAAGAAGTAGAAAAATACTTGGAAAGCAAAAAGGATGGTATAGATCCAATGAACGGAAAGAAGTGGAATATTCAATAGAAAAACGAGGGGTAGAGAAAAAGCAGAAATAGACCATCTCAGCACCCTATGGCTGATATAAATAAAGCTAAGTAGTGGTCTTTTAATTGGAATGAGTAAGAAGCTCAATCGATGCATGCTTTGCCAACCACCGGCTGCAATTCTCACCTTCCTATTCAGTTCTTCCTTTACATTGGCCGAAGGAGATTCCATTGCATAAGCTTCAGGTTCGTATAAAAATCGATATCCTTTAGCCGCAATTCTCATGCTCTGCATAAAGTCATCTAAAATACTATCCTCCTCCAGATCTTCGCAAAGAGCAGTTCTAAAGCTTACCAGCTCGCCTGCAGCACCAACAATGGTAAGTAATTCTGAATCCCATTTTTTAAGTGTGCTCTCATACTTCCAGTATAAGCCTTCTCCTGCCCCACTGAGTTCTGCCCCTTTTGCTGGCATCACTCGCTTCTCACCCGAAACGCCTCCCACCTCATCGAATTGATAATGACGCGCCAAATTGCGGATGGCATCTTTATTCAACATGGTATTTGCATCACAAAAAACAACTATCGGCGTTTCTACGAACTTCATCGCACGATTCTCCGCTGCCGCTTTTCCAGCCCTTCTATCCTCATGTAAAAGCAATATGCCCTCATAGGATTTCAGAATTTCAACGGTGCCATCCGAAGACCCATCTGTAATAAACAAGAGTTTTAGTTTTTCTTTAGGATAATTGAGCTGGAAACAATTCTCGACTTTCTCTCGAATGAAGTCTTCCTCATTAAAACAAGGCACGACCAATGTAACCGCGGGCTCATATTCCATTAATTTCTTAGGCTTAACAAATAGTCTTTTAATTCGTACCAAAACCAATAACACTATTCCGTACCCCAAATAAGTATAGAAAACAAGGGCCAATAGAATCCAAAAAACCAAGGCAATAGCGCTCATATTCATCGGGTTTTTTGAGTGGTGAAGTATTCAAAGAAGGGCTTAATATCTTTTCTAAACCTCCTTACGAAGGCAGTCCAAAGATTTCCATCCTTCATGGTACGTCTCATACTTGTCCACACCATTCCTTTTCTGCCCATCACAATAACAATTTTGCCATGATGACCGAGTTCCCATGCTAGAGTTCCATCCGAGCCACGCACTACAGACAAATCATATCCACCAACCTTATCTGAGATTTCTTTCTTAAAGCCCATAGTTCCTCCCATACAAACGAGATGCGGACGTTTGGCGGCCTTCATTAAAACGCTAATGTGCTTGGCAATTTGGTAGAGTCGCAATGAAAGTGGATGACCGCTTCCTTCTGTATAAAAAGCATACAAGCCAGAAGTGCAAACCACCCCTTCCTCCTGCAAAGGGTCTACCATAGAATCTACCCAATTACTAGGATATAAAGTATCTGCATCACCTGAGATAATGTATTTACCCTTTGCCACGTTGAGCCCTGCTTGCCGTGCTGCAGCATAGCCCTGTATCGTTTCCTTTACATATTTTGCGCCACTTGCCTTTATCGTCTCGGCCGTTTTATCTGTTGAATTATTATCTACCACAATAATTTCAATGGCATAGCTAGGCTTTAAATCAGAAAGACTGTCTAAAGTACAAAGTAGATTTCGTTCTTCATTCCAAGCAATCACTACAATAGATACTTCGGGCGAATCGCTTTGTAGTTTCAGAATCCGATCGCGAATCCCTTCCAACTCAGACGGGGGAATTTCATCCATCGTTTTATTCTGAAAGCGTTGCTTTTGTCTAAGCTCTTTTGAAATTCTATAACTTGGTATCATATACATTCATTGTAAATGGACAGTGTTTTCTGAGCAGACGACAACCAACTAAACTCCTTGGCCCTTTGTAATCCTAATTGTTTGAGTCGTTTTCGCCATTCTTCATCGCTGAGCAAATTAACCAAAGCTTTTGCAATTTCCTCACTTCTCTCCGGATCTACTTGCAGGGCTGCATTTCCTGCAATTTCTGGCATAGAAGAGGTATTTGAAGTGATAACGGGAAGTCCACAAGCCATGGCTTCTAAAATGGGTAAGCCAAAGCTTTCTCGGCGAGATGTATAAAGCAATACTTCCGCAAGGCTCAAAAGAGCAGGCATATCTTGATTGTGCACATAACCAATGCTATAAATTCGATCGTGAAATTGAGCCCACTCCGCTTCTTTTGTAAAAAGGGACTGTAGAGTTGAATTAAACTCGGCTACAACGAGTTTGAAGTCTTCATGCAAATGAGGGCATGCTTTTAAGAAACCCAAAATAGTATTGTAGGAGTTTTTCTTTGGATCCGTATTGCCCATAAAAAAAAACAAATTGATCGGGAAGATCGTATCGTTTTTTTACTTCTTTTAGCTTCTCCTCTGAATGCTTAGGCTGGAAGTGATCTGAAACCCCATTGTAAACTGTGCATAGCTTTTTCATCTCTAAGCCAGCAAAATGTAGTTTAAAATTTTCTCGCTCGAAATTCGAGGCCGTAATAATTTTAGCGGCATGATTGACCAATCGATATACAAGCCAGCGTCTGTATATATTTCCAAATCGTTGGTAGGAAGTGTAACCCTGCTGGAAAAGTGGGTGATTCTCGAAATAAATTAAATCGTGAATGGTAACTACTAATGGAACCGACAGAAATAAAGGCGCTGTATTAGAAGTACTATGCAACACATCTAAATCGTATTCCTTTACTTTTTTTGGAAGTAGCTATTGTTCCCAAATGAGATAAGGCGCTGCAAAAACAACTATTTTAAAATTCTCTGTTTCCTCAATGCAGTGAGCATCCTCCCCTTCATTAACAAAAATGAAAAACCGGTTTGTACTTTCTACTTTTTGCATATGACGAATAAGCTCAATGGCAGCGAAGTCCATCCCATGCTTTTCTTTGCGAAAAATCCGTTGAGCCTCAATTCCTATTCGCATTCTTAGTGGCTGAAGTTCCAAATAATTCCTTTGAAAAAAGGCTTTATCAATTCAAATTGACCCTTTAGTATTAATGTCGCTAAATTCTTGGGAACGCTAATAAAGGTGAAGAATAGCATGGCTGCCACCCTGTCCCACTTCTTAAAGTTCCTGCGAGCAAATAACAATCGATTTCGTGTCATATAGTACATCTTCAAAGGACTAGCTCTTCCTACCGACACAGATTCTTTGTGATGCACCAAGGATTTGCCCTGAAATATAATCTGATACCCGGCCGCATTTACCCTATGACACCAGTCAAGTTCTTCGTAGTAAAGAAAATAATCGTCATGCATAATGCCTACTTTTTCTATTACTTCTCTAGAAACCAGCATACAGGCACCGTGAATATACGCTGTTATACGGGTATCTAAGTATTGCCCTGTGTCTTTTTCGAAGGAGCCAATCCCTGCATTTCGAATCGTCATTGGATTTATTGGAGTGCTCCCTGCATATTGTATTAGTCCAGGATTATCGAAATAATGAATGCGCGGACTGACCATGCCCACTTTAGGAAATTGGGTAAAGGCTGTAAGCATGGGTTCCATGAAATCAGGCTCAACTTCTACATCGTTATTAATGAACAATACATACTCTCCATGGCAATAGGGTAATCCATAATTATTACCACCGGCAAAGCCCAAATTCTTGCCAGTCTTTAAAAAAGTGATATCACTAAATCTTTCTGGTATTATGGATGGATCGTCTTTCTCTGATCCATTATCAACCACTATTATCTCCACGTTTTGATAGCTCATCCTTCGGAGCGAGCGAATCAAGTCACAGGTCACCTTTGCCTGGTTAAAGTTGACCGTAAGTATGCTTACTAAAGGTGTGTTTTCCAATTTTTTATATAATCTGCCTCAAATGTAGATATTGCTTATTACTTAAGTCCGCATTCTTTATTATTTAGCTGCAATGAAAAAGCAAATTGTATTTGTCGTTTTTTTCGCCTTTTTGGCGAATATTTCGGCGCAAGATCGTTTGAATGAACCTCTTATTCAATTCTCAGCTAACCCTATTGGAATTTTGCAATCGGGCATTATTGGCTGGATGAGAAGTACCGATGGTCAGTAGATTTCTGCTGAGAATACCACACCGAAAAGATTCAGCAGTTTCGATGATGAAAAATATGAAATGCCTGAAAATAAGCTAGGTAACGACAACACTCTCAAGATTGAAGTATACGACGCTACTTTTCAAAACGAGCGTATTTGGGCAGTGATAAAGTATATGCGCAATGGAGCATACAAATATCCTGGTACCAAAAGAGGATGGAAAGAATGGACCGATGCCTACTATTTCCTCGTTCGGCCTGATGACTTAATGGTGATGGATAATTTAGAAGATTCTGTCATCCACGTAATGAAAATTCCGGCGATTTATGGTGGCACTTTAAGAAAAATCGATAATGAAAACATCACTGTGGCCATTCAAAAGCATGTTCGCTTCGGTCAAAGCTTCGATAGAGAACTCGTTTTAATGCTCCAATTATTTAGAGGAAACAATACTGCTCGCTTTGCCGTCAGTAGCAATCACAAAGTCTTTCCTGAAATCGAAGGCATCTTGCATAATTTTACCTACAAGGGGAAATCTCTCTATGGAAGACCTGCTTTATTCGACTATTGCTACTTTGAAACTAGTATGTACGACTTAGGACAAGTATTTCCGATACTATGATTGGAGAAAGTGCATCCAATAGTTCTTGGGGATCGTCTTTAGATCAATCTAAACGCTACATTCAATGGACTTTGATTGCGCTAGTTTGTGCGGGTGTAATTGTCTACACTGGTTTTTTAGGTGCCGCCTTTTTAATTGCACTCCCGGCCTTTCTTCTTCTTTTAGCTTTTATATTCAAAAAACCAAAATTGGGCTTCTGGCTCACTTTCGGTTATACCTTCATTATATCGTTCCTCACACGATACATCCCCGTATTTCCATGGGGTTTGGGAGGAGATGCGGCTCTTGCCATTCTGTTATTTGTAGTTTTCTTCAAATACTACAGACAACTGGATTTCGGCAAGGTTCTAACCAATCGATTTGTGGTGCTCATGATTGCTTGGTTTGGCTATATGGTGCTAGAACTCTTTAATCCGCTGGCACCCTCTTTCGGAGCTTGGTTCTACTCTATGCGCGGACTGGGCTTGTACCAACTCCTTATTGCTATGGTAGGGATTATCATCCTTCAAAACAAAAAAGACTTTTTCACTTTTGCTAATATCTGGTTCATTTTTAGCATAGTTGCGGTAATTTGGGGTTGGAAACAATTGGTGTTTGGTGTTTCCACTATTGAACAAGCCTGGCTCGATACAGGCGAAGGTAGAACCCACGTGCTTTTTGGAAAGCTTCGCGTGTTCTCTTATTACTTCGATGGTGCTACTTATGGTTCTGGTATGGCACAAGCCAGCTTGGCTGGATTTATTCTTGCACTAGGACCCTTTAAGGCAAAACTTAGACTCTTCTACTTTATTACTGGACTGCTCGCTTTTTACGGTATGTTACTCTCAGGAACTCGAGGTGCATTGGCTATTCCCGCTGCAGGAGGAATTGCCTTCTTGATTATGACTCGGAATATGCGACTCATTCTTATCACCTCTGTTTTTTTAATAGGCGGATATGTTTTCTTGCGCTTCACCTATATCGGTCATAGTGTGTATCAGATTCAAAGAATGAGAACCGCTGTAGATCCAAACGATGCCTCACTTCTTGTTCGCCTTAAAAATAGAGAGCGACTGACTGAATATCTTCAAGGAAAACCCTTTGGAGGCGGAATTGGTTCCTCAGGTCACTTTGGACAACGATTTGCTCCAGGTACTTGGCTGGCTGATTTTGCTCCAGATGGATTGTATACGCGTATTCGAGCGGAGGGAGGTGTGGTAGGTAAATACATATACCTCGCTATTTGGCTTTCTCTTCTGGCAAGAGGGATGGGATTAGCCTTGCGCATGCCTTACTCTGAAAATAAATACATTATAATGGCAGTGGTTGCGGCCTTCGCTGGGGTTTTGGCCTCCAGTTACGGTGAGTCTGTGATGACCCAATTCCCTGTTAACTTCATTACTTTCATTGGTCTTGTGTTTGTAGAATTGGCCTTTTTCTGGGATAAAGAAGGGAATCTTATGCCCAATAATTCCATTCCTTCAGCAACCCTCAAAGCCACTGAAGATGAAGAATGGAATAATACTCAGGGGATGTAAGCCTTTTTATCTTGCCTTCGATTAGCCCCTTGAATAAGATTCCCTTTATAAAGTACTTGCGAATTAGCTTATGGGTTCTCAGCATCGCATTGCTCTCTATTTAATGGTCTGTATTTCTCTCTGAATTCCATTATCCTCACCAAACCAATACGCTAAAAGAGATAAAGGATGGCTTGGCTATCGTCTATTATGTACTCACTTTAGGCTGCGCTTACCTGCTTTTTCAAAGATCAAACTCCGTACTTCTCTCCATTGTGCTAAGTCTTGCGTTCTTCGCCTTTTTTGTGCCTATTTCTATGATTCTCTTTCTGATTCTAGACAATCGTATTCTTGTTGAATCGCCCATGTCTACTAAATAATTTCAAACATAAGATCGTCTTTGTATCATTTCATTTGAAATTAGAAGATGTGAAGTACTTCTGCAATCTGCCCATTGAAGACTGCCACTCTATTGGAAGGGAGATAATTGGTTCAAGAGAGGCTCTTTTCTTTACAAATAAGCTAAACGGTAGATGGAAACAAGTGTCCCATCCAACTTCCATCCTTCCTGCGGAAAGACATGTCTTTTCATTCGGAGTAAGCAAAAAAAAACTCGCCACTAAGGGCGAGTTCTGATTAAAGATTCAAGTTCTAGTTCGACTTAACAACTCTATGAATTTCTGTTTTGCTGTTCGCCTGAATGCGCATGATATAAATACCATTGGCAAACTCAGGAATTTCAACCGTATAATTATTGGTATTCGGCATAACTGTGAAAAGAACTCTTCCATCTAAGCTAAGTACCTCCACTTTCTCTAGGTTTGAGTTCGACTCTAGATTGTATCTACCATTTGAGGGGTTTGGATAAAGACTAACTTCCTTATTCAAACCGTCTTCATCGATTCCAACTGAAGCAGAAGGACCGTATACATTGTCGAAATAAACCACGTGGTCTGCTGCTCTGGCATTAAAGTCTGGGAATATTACAATTTGATCGTAAGTCTGTCCGATATGGGCAGTGAAGTCGAACTCCAACTGCTCCCATGCACCTGTAACGGTATTGCTCTTCTTTATTTCACCCAAACTCCAACCGTCTGGTTTAACAAGTTTAATTCCAACATCTGAAATTACCGACTTCCAAACCATGATGCGAATGATATGATTGGATGAGGATATAGTCCAAGATCCAATATCAGAACCATGCTGTGTTTCGCATCCTGCCCATGGAGCACCTAATTGAGAAATAGCAATACTTGCTACGGTAGCAGAGGTATTTATCCCAGTTGGGTCTGGATTTGGAATTACACTAAGAGAGGTTATTCCATTGTTTTCAAATACAGTCCAAGTAAAATTGGCTCCAAATCCAGTCGATTCGAAATCAATTGGACTATTCTGCGCACCAAGAGAAAGGCCTGTAAAAAGTGCCCATCCAAAAAGTGTAGTTTTCTTCATATTTTTTTTGATTCTAACCTTCGCTTTAGTGCTTAGGTTATGGTAATATACACTATAAGTCTAAAGATGGCATACTATTCTGATCAATTTATTATAAAACTCTGAATATCAATATCATTTTTTTACCTAAATTCAATCTCAGATTAGCATCGCAGCTAAACGTCTATCATTTGATGCCAAAGCTCTTCGCTCAGTCTCATGTAAGAATGACTAATTGGGTTGTATTTGACAATGGATAAATCCCTATTATCGATCCGTAATTTAGGCTTGTTGATCTGTTCCATAAACTCTTTTCTGTTTGATGTCCTTTCGTATTATCTCCCTGGTATTTGTAGCCATTGTTTTAACGGCTTGCCAATCTGGAATTCAAGGCAAACTCAATTCCAGTCTCAAGGAGAAACTCACCGAGCGAATCGATTCCTATTTAGACGCGCATCATTCCAATGGGCAGTTTAATGGAAGTCTGCTTATTATGAAGGGAGATTTGCTGTTGTACTCTCGATCTATTGGATGGGCCAACCGTGAGTTTCAAATGGCACACACAGATTCCACTCGCTTTCTTATTGGTTCTATTACCAAGCCTTTTACTGCCATGGCCATTCTCCTTCTTGAAAAAGAGGGCAAGCTGAGTCTTAACGATCCCCTTTCATCCTACTTCCCTTCCTTTCCACGCTCTCATGAAGTAACTGTTCAACAATTGCTTACCCATACTAGTGGCATAAAAGATTACCATAGCTTACCCGATTGGCGTGAAAAGGGAAGACAAAATCGCAATCCTCTTAAAACGGTAGAGGATGTATCTATTGATCCATATCTATTCAATCCAGGTGCTGGCTTCCGCTATTCCAATACGGGTTATATCTTATTGGGATTGATCGTAGAGAAAGTGAGTGGATTGTCTTTTGAATCCTTTATTCAACAGGCCATTTTGAATCCGCTTCACTTAAAAAACACGGGGATCATTACGAATGAGAAAATAGTGCCTCATTTAGCTAATGGTTACAGTTCAAATCCTAGGGAAACCCTTAAAGCCGAATACATTCATTACAGCCAAGCCTTTTCTTCTGGGAATATGTACTCCACTCCGCAAGATCTATTTCTATTCTGTAAAGCTGTAATGGGAAGTCACCTACTCGACTCGCAAAAAACCAATGCAATTTTTAAGATTTCTGAAGTCTATGGATATGGCTGGGGTATATGCAATTACGCAGGAAGTCGTGCCTATAGTCATCACGGAGGAATGAATGGATATGTTGGATCTATGACTTTTATTCCCGAAGGGGAATACTTCATTTGTTTTCTAACCAACGACGATAATACTCCGAAATACCGAATGGCTGAAGACCTAGCCTCTTTGGTTTTGGGGAAGGATGTAGAGAATCCCCATCCTACCCCTTTGATTCCCCTTACAGAAGAAATGAAAACCTTGGCTATAGGAAGCTATCTTCTGAAACCAGGAGATACACTCCATATATATGAGCAAGCTGGAAGTTTATTTATGAAAGAGACAGGGCAGGAATCTCATGAGTTGTTTCCGTACAAAGAGGATGGATATAGCTTGAGTTTACTGGAGTTTAGAGTGATTTTCTCGGATAATCAAGCCAAGATAGCTCAGAGCCTTATTCTGGATGGGAAAACGAAAACAGAGGCCCTTAGACTTCCTTAATCTCTTTCTAAAGGAAATTTGTTTCAAGGCAAAACGGGAAAGAAATTTAGAATTTCCATCTTGTAATACTGCAAAGAAGTCATAGCTACTTCCTTTGATTCTTTCTCAAGACTCCTTCCTTCCCTCCTCTTCTATTATTGGGCAACTAACTTCCGTAAAGTTTTAGCATTTTTTTATCAACTCAGCGAAGAACAAATAGATGCTTTCCATTGATATATAATCATATAGTTCATCCTACAGATCATGAAAAAGCTATTCCTCTATTCGCTAGCCGCAGTGTTTATTCTCCAAGCTTCAAGCTGTGCTACCGTACGTCAAGGCAGTGTTGGTGTGAAACGAACCATTGGAAAGATTCATGAACCTAGTCTTCCTCCCGGACCAAGATGGTATAATCCTTTTGTTTCGCGCATCATTATACTTCCCGTTAACACGCAAAACCTCGAGGTTAGTCTACCCCTACCTAGCAAAGAGGGATTGAATGTTGAGACACAAATTTCTATCCTATACCACATCGAAGATTCGAAAGCAACAGAGATTATTGGCAGTATTGGAGAGGACTATTTGAACACCATTATCCTTCCTGTTTTTAGGGCAGCGGCGGCAGATGTAACAGCTAAGTTTATGGCCAAGGATATGCATACTGGCAACAGGCTCGACATTGAAATAGCTATTAAAAACAAGATGATGGAACTCATTGGCGAAAGGGGTTTTGTTATTGAAGCCGTATTGCTCAAAAGCGTTACCCTTCCACCTGGCTTATACCAATCGATAGAGCAGAAGCTACAGGCTGAACAAGATGCACAGCGCATGGAATTTGTTCTACAAAAAGAAAGACAAGAAGCTGAAAGAAAAAAGATTGAAGCAGCGGGTGTACGAGATGCTAATAAAATTATTTCTGAGGGCCTCACTCCTGAGATTCTACAATATAAGAGTTTAGAGGTGTACGAAGAATTATCACGCTCTCCCAATGCTAAGGTGATTATTGGCAGTGGAACGGAATCTCTGCTGATCAATGCGGATTAAAGAGAATGAAACGCTAAGCCCCTTTGAGATCGATGTGAAAAACCTACGAATCAATTGATTCCCTCTTTCGATAAGTGTGAACCGGAACTCCCTGTTTTTCTTGACCCTAAGATTTTGTCTACCCCACCTTTTCTATTCCTTCCAGAACTTTAATGCCTTGGTAACTCCGCTTTGTTGAACTCTAAGGAAGTAATAGCCCCTGCTCAGCTGCGACACATCAATCTTTTTTTGGTTCTTTTCTTTTCGAATGGTTTTACCTAGCGCGTTGCACACTTCCACTTCAAAATCCTCTTCTGAACTCATTGTTAGGTTTACTTCCTCTTTGGCTGGATTGGGATACAAACGGATTGGATTTGAATCTCGTTCGATTTCCAACAATTCGGTGGTATTGCAGCGAATAGCATTTATTCTTTCCCATATTTTATTGCACAATACAGTGGGCACTTCGGGTCCACCATCCTCTCCTAATCTCACCATTACCAATCCCTCGGTTCTTGATAGGCTTACAATCTGACCGTTTTTACCTAAACCCGCTACCATATCGCTCGGGGCTTCAGGTGCATAGAATCCGGGAAGCACTAATGTAATGCCGGGCAACATATAGGATGATTTGCCATTTAACCACCACAGATAACCATAGGAGAGATTGTAATTCTGAGAGCTCTGCATCGATTCTCTTATGTAGATACTGTCTTTTAAAAGAGTATCCGAATTCCAGATGCCTTTATTCTGCATCAATAAACCAAATCGCGCCATGCTGCGTGCATCGCTGAAATAAACATTATCATATCCAATTTTTATCCAAGAGCCTTTCATTCCAGTGTTCGATTTCAACTTCTGCTGAGTGTATACATTGATTGAAACCCCAGTTGCGGCCTCCAAAACATTTTCTAATAAGGTGTAGGGAGCGTTGTGATACGACCATCTTGTTCCGGCATCGGCTAGATAGTTTAAACATGTATCAATTGTACAATGGTTGTCTACCACTCCATCATCTAAGCCGGTTGTCATGCTTAGTTGATGGCGAATCTCAATCTTTCTTTCTTGGATTGGGGTGCTATTGGTCCAGCCTGCAGCTAAGTATCGCGAACTGCTATCGGTAATACTTAAATAATTTTCTTCTTGAGCCTTTCCCACTAGGAAGGATGTTATGGTTTTTCCTGCGGAAGCCCAGTACCAGAGACTGTCTTGGGTGAAATTGTCGAAATATTTTTCCAATACAATCTTACCGTCTTTTAGTAGAATAAATGCTTTTGTATTCTGATGGTCGAGGTAATTGTAAAGGCTGTCTACTTCGTTTAGACACCATCCTAAGCTGCTAGGAGAAAGTGTGTCCCAATGGGCATTGGTATTCAAGGGCGGGAAATAGGGACTTTGAGCAAAGGACAGACTGTGAATCATGAACAAGCCAATAATCAATGTGGCATTTTTCTTTTTCAATTCGGTTGCTTTAATGACTTCATTCTGTTAAAGATACACATCTATTGAACCCCAGCAGAGAGTTTAGGTGTTTTGGAAATTTCTTCTGAGCCTTAATTGAATAACAGGATTCCTTTTTCCATCCTTGCTATTGGTCCATTCAGATAATACTACTCTAGCGCGGAATTCCCAATGCTTCGCTTGTTTGTCTTTCTCTTTCGCTTTCTCTGTGGTATTGTACTTATCTGCTGTGCGATTCCTATCGCTTGATTGATTCTCTCTGAGTCTTTCCTTTTGGCTTAGTACTTTATACCTAAAAATCCTGCTGTGTTTAAGCCATTCTTATCGGCCTGAAACCTTTAACTTTTTGCAGTCTAACACAGTATCTGAAAATTCTCTAATAGACCTTTCCCGACTGCATATTCTGTTGCACTACTGTATAGATAATGCTCTGGCTGTAATACTATTCCAGCTTCTACTGGATTGTTATGAACGTAGTCAATCTTCTGATCAATCATTCGGTTGTTCGAAAGCTCAATAGGTCGATTGTCGTGCCGCCAGAAATGATATCCGTTCACCTTTGAACTGCTCTGTGCTGCTCTTTTGGAATAGATTCAATAGCCATTCTTTTCTACTCTCTTGCGGATTCTCTATGATAGCACTTACGATCTTCTTAATTGTGTAGCGTTTTAAATGTCCTAATACTCTTTCCGGTTTTACTGTTCCTAAGCGACAAAATACAATGTGCGCGTGGTTGGTCATGATTCACCAAGCAAAGATTTCCATGCCTTTATACTGCTGACTATAACTCATGCT